>Ga0256410_1003223_pt1 | contig 10091 bp, 10 predicted proteins | sample PhyWR1_FD_185983 | JGI IMG/M metagenome (GOLD analysis project Ga0256410, IMG submission 185983) | Leaf surface microbial communities from wheat plants in UC Gill Tract Community Farm, Albany, California, United States - DLSL W.R1 | ecosystem: Host-associated > Plants > Phyllosphere >... | reverse complement strand
GATCACCTGCACTGCCCTGCGCTGGGGCGCCCCCGGCCAACCGCTCACACCCCCGATCGATTTCACCCTGGAAAAAGGCAGCCTCACCGGCGTCATAGGCCCCAATGGCTGCGGCAAGAGCAGCCTGCTCAAAGTCATCGCCGGCTTGCAGAAACCGCTGGCCGGGAAAGTCGTCGTGGACGTGTCACGTCGTGGCGGCCTGGCGTTTTTGCCCCAGCAGCAACAACTCGACCGCCAGTTCCCGATCAACCTGCAGGAACTGGTCGCCGCCGGTTTCTGGGGCGCGCGGCTTTCTGCTGCACAGCGCAGCGAACGCCTGCAAGCGGTGCTCGAAGATTGGTGCCTCAGCGGCCTGGAGCTGCGCCCGTTGATGGCGTTGTCCGGCGGCCAATTACAACGCGCCCTGCTTGCCCGCATGAGCCTGGCCGACTCGCCCGTGCTGCTGCTCGACGAGCCCCACGCCGCCCTCGACGAAGAAGGCCAGGCGCTGTGCTGGAATCACATTCACGCCTGGCATGCCGAAGGTCGTACGGTGGTGGTGGTTTGCCATGACCTGGCCTCGGTGCGTCATCACACACAGCAGGTGCTGCAGATCAAAAGCAACGGCTGCGTGTTCGGCTCGAGCAAAGAGCTGATCCGCGCGCAACCTCAGATGCAGGTGGCTTGATGCATTTTGCCGCTCACCTGTGGATGCCGTTTCTCGATTTTGTGTTCATGCGTCGCGCGCTCATTGGCGGCCTGGTACTGGCCTGCAGCACGGCGCCGCTGGGGGTGTTCCTGATCCTGCGGCGCATGAGCCTGATCGGTGATGCCGTCGCCCACGGCATCCTGCCCGGCGCGGCGCTGGGCTTCTGGTTCGCCGGCCTGAGCCTGCCCGCACTGACCATCGGCGGCCTCGGCGCCGGCCTGAGCATGGCCGGACTGTCGGCGTGGATCACCCGCCGCACCGGTCTGCGCGAAGACGCCAGCCTGGCCGCTATCTACCCCATCTCCCTCGCCGCCGGCGTGCTGATCCTCGGCATCGCCGGCAAACGCCTGGACCTGCTGCACCTGCTGTTCGGCTCGGCCCTGGCGGTGGACGAAACCACCCTTACCGGCATGCTCTGGGTCTCCAGCTTCAGCCTGCTCGCGATGGCACTGATCTACAAACCGCTGCTGCTGGACACACTGGATCCTCTGTTCCTGCAAACCGTCAGCCGCCTCGGACCACTGGCCCACGGCTTATTCCTGACCCTGGTGGTGTTGAACCTGGTGATCGGTTTCCAGGCCATCGGCGCGTTGATGGTGGTGGGCCTGATGATGCTGCCGGCCATCGCCTCACGCTTCTGGAGCCGGCGCCTGCCGGTGTTGATCGCAATATCGGCGGTGCTGGGATGCCTGTCGGTATGGCTTGGCTTGTTGCTGTCGTTCTACTACTCACTGCCCAGCGGCCCGGCCATCGTGCTGGTGGCGGGCGGCGGGTATCTGTTGTCCGTGGTCTTTGGTCCGGTGCACGGCCTGCTGCGCCGCCCGCCCTTGCTTACATCCCAATGAGGTGTTTCCCGATGCGCGCTCTACTCGTGCTGTTCAGCCTGCTGCTGCCGCTGTCGATGGCCCATGCCGCCGACAAACTCCAGGTGGTCACCAGCTTCAGTATTCTCGATGACATCACCCACCAGATCGGTGGCGACCACATCCAGATCAGCAACATGGTCGGCCCCGACGCCGACGCTCACACCTACGAACCCACGCCGGACGACGCCAAGGCGCTGCTCAAGGCCAAATTGATCATCAAGAACGGCCTGGGCTTCGAACCATGGCTGGACCGCCTGATCACCAGCACCGAAACCAAGGCCACGGTGGTCACCGCCAGCAAAGGTGTGATCTCCCACACCATGGACGAGGACGGCGAAACCATTCCCGACCCGCACGCCTGGCACAACCTGGCCAACGCCGAAATCTACGTGAACAACATCACCAAGGCGCTGATCGCCGCCGACCCGGCCAACCAGGCCGACTACCAGCGCAACAGCCAGGCCTACCTGAAGGAAATCTACCGCCTGTTGGCTGAAGCCAAGACCAAGTTCGGCGCACTGCCAGCGGGTAACCGTCGCATCGTCACCTCCCATGACGCCTTTGGCTACCTGGGCCAGGCCTATGGCATTCAGTTCCTTGCGCCCCAGGGCTTGTCCACCGAGCGTGAACCCTCCGCCGCCGAAGTGGCTGCGCTGATCACGCAGATCCGCAAAGACAAGGTCAAGGCCGTGTTCATGGAAAACATCAAGGATTCGCGCCTGCTCAAGCAGATCGCCGACGAAAGCGGCGCGCAGATCGGCGGCACGCTGTACTCCGACGCCCTGGCGGCCAAAGGTCCGGCCAGCACCTTCACCGGGTTGTTCGAATACAACCTCAATACGCTTTGCGCAGCGTTGAGCACACCATGATCCGTAAAAATCCCTCAGGCGACCTGCCGGTCATTGCCGAATCGGCCTACGTCGACAAGACCGCAATCATCTGCGGCAAAGTGATCATCGGCGAGAACGTGTTCGTCGGCCCCTACGCCGTGATCCGCGCCGACGAAGTCGACGCCAGCGGCGCCATGGACCCGATTACCATTGGCGCCAACTCCAACATCCAGGACGGCGTGGTCATCCACTCCAAATCCGGTGCGGCGGTGACCATCGGCGAGTTCACGTCCATCGCGCACCGCTCCATCGTCCACGGCCCCTGCACGGTCGGCGACCGCGTGTTCATCGGCTTCAACAGCGTGCTGTTCAATTGCGTCGTCGGCGACGGCTGCGTGGTGCGCCACAACTCGGTGGTCGACGGTCGCGATTTGCCCGATGCGTTCTACGTGCCCTCCACCACCCGTATTGGGCCGAACACCGACCTGTCGCAATTCCCGCCGGTGAGTGTCAGCGCTTCGGAGTTTTCCGAAGACGTGGCCCGCACCAATGTCGATCTGGTGCGAGGTTATAAAGCCCTGCAAAACGAGTTCTGAACCATGACCCGCCTGTTGATCCGCAACGCCCGCCTGGTGAACGAAGGCCAGGCATTCGACGCCGATGTGTTGGTCGCCAATGGCCGCATCGAAAAAATCGCCGGCAGCATCACGGACTGTAACGCGCCCCTGGCGATTGACGCCCGGGGCCAGTGGCTGCTGCCGGGCATGATTGATGATCAGGTGCACTTTCGTGAACCTGGTGCGCCGGAAAAAGGCAGCTTCTACAGCGAATCACGGGCGGCGGTGGCCGGTGGCATCACCAGTTTCATGGACATGCCCAATACCCGCCCGGCCACGCTGACCCTCGAAGCCCTGGCCGACAAGAAGCGCCGCGCCGGCCTGCATTCGGTGGCCAACTATGGCTTTCATTTTGGCGTCAGCAACGACAACCTCGACACCGTGGCGGCTCTGGACCCGCGCGAAGTGGCCGGGGTCAAGGTGTTCATGGGCGCGTCCACCGGCAATATGCTGGTGGACGACCCACGCATACTCGAGCGCCTGTTCGCCGAAGTACCGACCATTCTATTGGCCCACTGCGAACACACCCCCAGCATCCTGATCAACGAACAGCGTCTGCACGCGCGGTTCGGTGACCACATTCCCGCCGTCGCCCATCCGCTGATTCGCGACGCAGAGGCTTGTTATCGCTCATCGTCACTGGCGGTGGAACTGGCCCAGCGCCACGGCACGCGCCTGCACGTCCTGCACATCACCAGCGCCCGCGAACTGGCACTGTTTGAAGACAAACCCCTGGCCGATAAACGCATCACCGCCGAAGTGTGCGTGCATCATCTGCTGTTCGATGACCGTGACTATGCACGGCTGGGCCATCAGATCAAATGCAACCCAGCGATCAAGACCCGTGCCGACCGCGACGCGCTGCGCCAGGCCTTGCTGAGTGATCGGCTGGATGTGATCGGCACCGACCACGCGCCCCACACCTGGGCGCAAAAACAGATGAGCTATCGCGAAGCGCCGTCGGGCTTGCCGCTGGTGCAGCATGCGCTGCCCGCGTTGATGGAGTTGGTGGCCGACGGCCTGCTGCCCATTACCACACTGGTGGCGAAGACCAGCCATCGGGTGGCCGACCTGTTCGCTATCCCGGATCGCGGCTACCTGCGTGAGGGCTACTGGGCCGACCTGGTGCTGATCAAACCCGAACCAGAGGGCAAGCCGGTGAGTGACGAGCCGATCCTGGCACGCTGCGGCTGGACGCCGTTCGCCGAACGCCGCTTTCGCCACAGCGTCAGCACCACCCTGGTCTCCGGTCACCTGGCGTGGCACAACGGCCAGGTAGTGGAGAGCTGCCAGGGTTTACCGCTGCATTTCCTGAGGTAGGCGCAGGCAAGTCATGCGCGAGGTTTGACGGTGCCGCAGTCATTGCCCAGCCACTGGGCGTGGCTGTCCAGGCTGCCTTTTTGCTGGATGCCGGTGGCATTGAAAGTGCCGTTGACCGTGGTAGTGAAGGCCTTCTGGCTCTGGAAGGTCGCCACGCCAGTGCCTTGGGCTTTCGGGCAGCTGAAACGGAATTTCCACTGGTTGCCGGTCTTCTCGGTGATTTGCTGCTTGCAACCAGATTGCGGGTCGGTCAGCGGGATGGAGTCGGTTGCCACCTGGGCGGGGGTGAGGCACACCTGCACGCCTTTACCGGCCATGGTAATGCCCTGCTTTTCGAGCATGGCGCGCTGTTCTGGGGTCATCTGCTGCTTGAGCTGACCCAGAATCAGCGACAGGTCCGGCAGGTCCTGGTTATCGACCTTCATATTGCTGGTGGTCAATTCCCACAAGCCCGGCGCCAGCATCTGCGCCTGTGCCGCCACCGGCAGCGCCAAACCAACAACCATGGACAAACACAGCAGACGAGCCTTCATCGGGTAACTCCTGGGTAATTGTGGGCGTTAGACGCCGCGGACGTGCCAGTGTTGCACGGCAAATAAAATAGCGACATTCGTGGCTGAACATGGTCTTTTACGCACTGCACTGGATCGTCTGGAGTATCGCCGTTCATGGATTTTTTTGGCCCGCACCTGCTCGCCTACTTCATCGCCACGCTGCATTTTTTCGGGACACTCGCCGCGATCCACGCGGTGCTGACAGTGCGCACCGCCCAAGGCTCGATCGCCTGGGCGCTGTCGCTGATGTTCATGCCATACCTCACGCTGATCCCCTACCTGATCTTCGGCCGCAGCACGTTCGATGCGTATATCCAGGCACGTCGCCAGGCCAACCAGGAAATGCACACCGCCATCAACGCGCTGAACTGGCGCCCGTGGGTCGAGGAAGCCTTGGCCGCGCGCAATTCCGCCGCTTACACCTCCCTGCGTGCCATGCCCAAGCTGGGACGCATGCCGTGCCTGGCCAATAACCAGGTGCGCCTGTTGATTAACGGCGAAGCCACCTTCAGCGCGATTTTCGACGCCATTCGCGGTGCACAATCGGCCGTGCTGTTCCAGTTCTTCATCATTCATGACGACGCGCTGGGCCGCCAGCTGCACGCCCTGCTCAAGGCGAAGGCCGCCGAAGGGGTCGATATCCATGTGCTCTACGACCGCATCGGCAGCCACGCCCTGCCCCATCGCTACGTGCAATCGCTGCGTGACGCCGGGGTCAAGGTCAAGGCATTCGCCACGCGCAGCGGCTGGCTCAATCGCTTCCAGGTCAACTTCCGCAATCACCGCAAAATCGTGGTCGTGGATGGAATTACCGGGTTTGTCGGCGGCCATAACGTGGGCGATGAATACCTCGGCAAAAAGCCGCCGTTGGCGCCCTGGCGCGATACCCACGTGCAAGTCACCGGCCCGGTGGTGGCGTGCCTGCAGGAGTCATTCGCAGAAGACTGGTTCTGGGCCGCGCGGGAGTTGCCGCCGCTGATCCTGCCGGACACCTACCCCGAAGACGGCGTGCTTTGCCAACTGCTCGCCAGCGGTCCGGCCGACCCGTATGAAACCTGCTCGCTGTTCTTCGTTGAAGCCATCCACGCCGCCACCGAGCGGGTGTGGATCACCACCCCGTATTTCATCCCCGACGAAGCCGTGCTCGCCGCCTTGCGCCTGGCGGTGCTGCGCGGCGTCGATGTGCGCGTCCTGCTGCCGTCGCGCCCGGACCATCGTATCGTGTATGCCGCGTCCAGCCTGTACGCCATCGAAGCGGTGCGCGCCGGCGTGCGCGTGTTCCGCTACACGCCCGGCTTTCTGCACCAGAAAGTGGTGCTGGTGGACGGCGAGATCAGCGCTATCGGCAGCGCGAACATGGACAACCGTTCGTTCCGTCTGAATTTCGAGGTGATGTTGCTGACGGTTGACGAGGCCTTCGCCAAGCAAGTGGAACAGATGCTGCTGGAAGATTTTGCCCTGGCCCACGAGATGAGCCTGGCAGAAAGCCGCGAGACCCGGCGCCTGCAGCAACTGGGCATGCGGATCGCGCGGCTTATTTCACCCATTCTCTAACCGCCATCACAACGTCCTGTGGGAGGGGCCTGAAATGTCAGGCAACCACACCCTGTGGCGAGCGGGCTTGCCACGATAAGCACGCTAGTCACAGAGGCGCTTTAGAATCAGGCCGTATCCCTCGATAAGGAAGGCAGACCATGCAAGGCAACGCTGTCACGATCCCTGTGGAACTGGGCGCGCCCACTTACAAAATCGATTTGCTCTACGCCGTGCTCTACGAGGCTAAACCGTTCACGGACGCCGTGCTGCTTCTATACGATAACGGCGTGTACAAAATACTCTCCCCTGGCGAGAACCATTACGGTGTCTACGTCACCAAGGGCCACGTGGACGGCGGCACCTGGGAGATGACGTTCATCTCGCTGCCCCATGCAGACTGGTACGACAACGTCGCGCTGCACACGCTCACCTTCGACAAACCGGCGATGACGTTCGGGCAGCAAGCCTATCTGCCTTCAGACCCGAACATTCCCAAGCAGCACGGCACCTTCCAGATGCACCCGAATGACATCGTCGACCCACGCGACATCGCGTGGGACGACCTGCCTCACCCGCGATAAATATCATCGCGCGTCCACGGCAGTTCATGGCTGCCGTCCGCATGGGGCTTGAGCGCAAGAATCTGATGAAGATTGATCCAGCCCCGTGCAAACGCGTACGCGCATCCGGCCAGGTACAGTCGCCAGATGCGCAGCGCCTGCTCCGGCACGACCCGCGCTGCCGTTTCCAGGTTGTCCTCCAGCCGTTCGCTCCAGTGGTCCAGGGTGCGCGCGTAGTGCAGGCGCAGGCTTTCGACGTCGACCACTTCCAGCCCCGCGTCACTGATCTCGGCGGTCATCATTGCCAGGTGCGGCAGCTCGCCGTTGGGGAACACATAACGCCCGATAAACTCACCGGCGCCCCGCCCCACCGGGCGGCCGTCGGTGTGCTTGGCAGTGATGCCATGGTTCATCACCAGGCCACCGTCACGCACCGCGCCAAACAGCGTCTTGCAGTATTGCGTGAGGTTGGCATGGCCGACGTGCTCGAACATACCCACGCTCACCACCTTGTCGAAACGCCCATCCTGGGGCAGATCACGGTAATCGAGCAGTTGCAGGTCGACCTGGCCTTCCAGCCCCTCGGCTTTCACCCGTTCGCGCGCCAGGGCCAACTGCGCCTTGCTCAGGGTGATACCGAACACGTTTACCCCGAATTCGCGCGCCGCATACCGCGCCAGGCCGCCCCAGCCGCAGCCCACGTCCAGCAGGTATTCGCCAGGCTGCAGGCGTAACTTGCGGCACAGGTGGCGAAATTTGTCCTGCTGGGCCTGGTCGATAGACTCGCTGCCGGTTTCGAAATAGCCGCAGGAATACGCCATGTCCTGGTCCAGCCATAGCTGGTAGAACTCATTGGAGAGATCGTAATGGTAGGAAATGGCCGCCGCGTCGGTAGCCTTGTCGTGGGTCGAGCGCACCGGACGAGTGCCCTCGTCATCGTCGATCAAGGCGTGACTCAGTTCGTCACACACCCGAATGACTTCGGTGATCGAGCCCTCCAGCTCGACTTTGCCCTCGACGAAGGCTTCGCCCAGCGAGTCGAGGGTGGGATGGGTCAGCTGTGTGACGACGGTGGGGTCCTTCACCACGATGGTCACACTGGGCTCGGGGCCCAGGTTGAATTCATGGCCATCCCAGAGTCGCAGACGCAGCGGTAGCTGAAGATTCTGTAAGGCCGGTGGAAGTTGCGCGAGCATGAGTAGTCCCCCTTGTTCAGAAGTCCGAATTGAGGGTAGACCATCCGCAGACAACTTAGGAGGCTATCGATTGGATAGCGGGCTACTGCGGTGCTCGGCGTTCGAGCATTCCGTCCTGTACCCACTGTTTCAACCATGTAACCGCTTGCAGTGGCGCGCCCTCTGCATAAGTGACTGCCAACTCAGTGCACAGTTCTGAAAAATTCCAGCCGGCGCCAACCATACCCGCCAGCGCGCAGGCCTCGGAGGGCTCAAGGCTGCGGTAACGGCACACCTGATCGTGACGCCACACCAGGCAAATGTGCGCCCGGCTCAACGCCTGACTCTCGGCAAGACCAGAAGCGTCCCTGGCGGCGCGCCAGATCGCCACCGAATTGAAGCGACACAGTATCTGCTGCACCGTAGGCGCCAGGGTCACCTGCAAATCCGGCCAGTCTTGCGGCCGCAGTTGCGCCATGTCATCAAGCGTGAGCGGCTCACCGGCAGGCGCATCGAACGCCAGGGTAAAGGCCCATTCCAGACGCGCCAGTTCCGCCAGCGGCGCACTCTGCTCGGCCACCAGATGCTCAAGAATAAACGCCGGAAACCGCTCCCCGAGCCAGCGCAGGCTGTAGTGATCGGAGGGATAGCGACGCACGTAGGCCTGCGTCAGCGCCGCAAACTCATCGTCGCCCAGCCAATACCGGAGGGCGCTGAAGTCGTGGCGCAGCACATCCTGCAATCGTGACAGGTAGGCGTTGTGATAAATCGCCAAGCCCGTGTGCACATCCAGCGTTGGCCCGCCCAGCAACGTGGCGGCAAAGTGGCTGTCCACCAGCGGCGTTGGCGCTGTCAGGTGCGCTTCAAAGGCCAATTGCCAGTCGATCAGGCGCATAGCGGCCTCCTGGCCAGCGCGTTGGCACCCAGTTCGCGGGCTTTGCTCAGCTCGGCGAGTAACTCGGGCAACGGTGGAAAATGATCATCGCGCTCCAGCAGGGTCGAGACTGGCCCCAGGTGCTCCAGGGTCTGTTGATACAGCGCCCACACCGGATCGCACACCGGGTGATCGTGGGTATCGACCACGTAGTCGCCGTAGTCCATATGGCCCGCCAGATGCAGTTGGCGGATGCTGTTGGGGGTCAGGTTGCGAATAAAAGTCCAGGCGTCAAAGCCATGGTTGCGCGAACTCACATACACGTTGTTCACATCGAGCAGTAACTGGCAGCCGGTGAGCTCGGTCAGGGCGTTGAGGAATTGCCACTCGGTCAACGTGTCGGCCCTGGCGCGCACGTAACTGGAGACGTTTTCCAGCACCAGCGGGCGCTGCAGTATGTCCTGCACCTGGCGGACGCGACCGGCCACGTGGTCCAGGCTTTCTTCGGTGTAGGGCAGCGGCAGGAGGTCGTGCAACTGGTGCGCACTGCCGCGACTCCAGCACAGATGATCGGAAATCCAGGCCGGCCGGATCCGTTCGGCGAGTCGCTGGAGGTGCTTGAGGTAATCCCCATCCAATGCATGGGGCCCGCCGATGGACAGCGACACACCGTGCATCACCAGGGGATAGCGCTCGGCAATCGCATCCAGGTAGTAGAGGGCCTTGCCACCCTGCACCAGATAATTCTCAGAGATCACTTCGAACCAATCCACGGGCGGCGATTGTTCCAGGATCTGCTGGTAGTACTCATTGCGCAGGCCCAGGCCGTAACCGAGGCTCACAGGGGAACTGGACATGGAACGCTCCTGGGCAAAGCGGCCGCAGCGATGGGGCACCGCTGCGGCTGCACTTCAATTACTTGCCGACCTTACCTTTGGCCGCGTTGCATTCAGCCTGGGTGAGGAGCTTGAAACCGTGCCCTTTGCATACACCCTGGCCCTTGCAGGCGTTCTCGGCGGTCTTGCAGTCATTCAGGCCCTTGCAGGAGGTCACGCCGTAGCATTGCACAGT
>Ga0256410_1003211_pt1 | contig 10121 bp, 12 predicted proteins | sample PhyWR1_FD_185983 | JGI IMG/M metagenome (GOLD analysis project Ga0256410, IMG submission 185983) | Leaf surface microbial communities from wheat plants in UC Gill Tract Community Farm, Albany, California, United States - DLSL W.R1 | ecosystem: Host-associated > Plants > Phyllosphere >... | reverse complement strand
CATGGCGAAACTCAATTACATTTTTAAATTTTAAATCTAAATTTTGAATTATATGATGCAGTTTTTGTGAAGTAAAGGAATAACCTGGCGGAAATTGAAATAAGATACAACCCAGTTTTTCTTTTAAACCTTCGTTACAAACGGTATAAAATTCTGAAAGCAATGTTTCGCAATCGACAAACTGTTTGATATGTGTTATTTCTTTAGGCGCTTTTACAGAAAACAGAAAATTATTGGGTGTTTTGTTGTACCAATTGGTAAAAATTCTCAACGTTGGAAATTTATAAAAACTACCATTAAACTCATACGTACTAAAGTGTTGGCAATAAAAATCAAACCATTTTGAAGCAGGCAATTCTTCAGGATAAAAAATCGTTTTCCAGTATCGGTTATTGTAACTCGAACAGCCTATTAAAATTTCATTTTTCATGGTGAAGTTTTTGACAATTGGTACAAAAAAAACTTGTTCTGCGCTTCTTTCCTGTTGCTTTTTTTATAATTGGCAAATGGCATCTTTTGCATTCTTTTTGGTTATAAGCCAGCCAATGTTTTTTGAGTTCGAATTTCTTTTTCCAATACAAAAATTCAAAACTATAAACAGAACATTCTGAAATAATTTCTCCAATTTTTTCCTGTGGAATTTTACCAACTAAAGATTCCGGATGAATAAAACATCGGTACAAAACTTCATTTTTTATAATATTTCCAACTCCCGAAAAAATATCCTGATCCAAAATGGCATCACAAATCTTTTCGTTAGGAATTTTGTCTAAACTTTCTTTTGCTTTCTTCGGATTCCAGTTTTCATTTAAAACATCTACGCTCCAATCGTAATATTGATTTATACCGCCTTCAAGAACTTTGACAGAACAGGTATAAAAGTTGATTTCTCCACTCGAAAATCCTAAATGCAATCTGGGCTTTGTTTCTTTTTGTTCATTTATCAGGTAAGTACCAAACATGAGCATATGAATTTTGATTGTAAAATCTTCAAAACAAATTAAAAAATGCTTTCCCCAGGTTTTGAAAGACAAAATTTTCTTATCCAGCAAACGCTCAAAATCTATGTTTGCGTTTCCGGAAACTTCAATCACTTTTTTGCCTGAAAATTGTTGAGCTTCTTCTTTCAAAATCAATATTGACGGACCTTCGGGCATAATTTTAGTTTTAAATTAAACAAAAAAGTGCAGCTTTTTAAAACTGCACTTTTAGTATATTTTCTAATCTTATTCTATTTCAGCAGCTTCAAGATTTACTGCATTTACAGCAACTTCTGTAAGTAATTTATCTGCTCCTTTTTCTTCATCAAGAGTTTGCTCTAATAATGTAGCAGCTTCTTCAAGTCCTAAAGTTTCAGCAAATTGTCTTAACGTTCCATAAGTTGCAATTTCATAGTGTTCGATTTTTTGGCTTGCGGCAATAATTCCGGCATCACGAACAACTCCAATTTCAGTTTCTTCCAGAATTCCTTTTCCTTCTTCGATTAAACCTTCCATTGCATCACATTTTTTTGCGGTTGGTTTTTTACCAATAAGTTCAAAAACTTTCTCTAAACGGGTTACATGTTCTTCGGTTTCAGTCAGGTGATTGTTAATCGCGTCGATCAATTCTGCAGAAGTTGCATTTCTGGCCATTGTTGGTAGTGCTTTGGTTAAAGCTTTCTCTGCCCAATAAATATCTTTTAGACTGTCCTCAAACAATTCTGTTAAACCTGCTGCGGCATTAGATTTTGGTTTTGTAACTCCTCTTTTCACCGTTTGTTTTGGTGCAGTTTCTTTCTTACTATCTGTAGTTTTCATGGTAATAATTTTTATGATTAATATTTTCTAAAATTACTGCGATGCGTCACCAATCAGTTATAAGATTATTTGATTAAGTTCCATTCTAAACATCTGTTAATTATACAATTACAATAAATAATTTTATAAGATAACCTGTACAATTCAGCGCTAGATTTGTATATATAAATATTTAAAATAAAACGTCATGAATACTATCGATAAAAAAAACAGCACTTTCCCAAGAGATCCGGGAAGCCCAGACAGAAATACTGTAATGAACGAAGAATTGTATGATTTGAATACAAAAGAAACTCAAAATAACGCCGCCGAAGATGCAGAACGCGGTTATACCGTGAGAAACGGACACAACCCGAATAAACCTAATCCTGATGAAGGAGTTTATGATGATGATCTCGATGATCTCGACGATGATTTTCATAAAGACCGTGATCTTGAAGACAACAATGATGATATTTATGAAGTTGTTTTGGAAGAAGAGGATGATTTAGAAGATGACGACGATGATTATATCGAAGAAGATCTGGATGAAGATGTAGAAAACGACGAATTTGATAATCCTGCTGATACTTTTGAAAATGATTTCAACGAAACAGAAGAAGATTTAGAAGACATTGATCAGGATGATGAAGATCAAGACGAAGATCTTGAAGGTGTTGATGAAAGCCCGGACGATCAGGAATGGGACAATGAAACAGATAATGATTATGTTGAAGACGATGTTCAGGAAGAACAAGACGACGAAACGTATAACAAAGACGAACAGAGAAGATTTTATTAAAATAATTGTTGAAGGTTGTTAAACAAAAAATCCGTTAAGAATCAATACTTAACGGATTTTTTATGGCTATGCCATTTTGTTTTTAATCTTCTTTTTTTTTGTTTTAATCTCCTATTTTTTCTAAAGTTGGAATATCGTCCATCTTTTGTAAACGTTCAACCAAACCTGAGCGCGCTTCGTTTAGTTCTTGCTCGGCTTTGCCCAATTCTTTGTACCATTCTTCTTTTCCGGTTGTCGAGGATTCGATTTTACGCATAATTTCATAAATCTCACCTTCTGCTTCCATAACTTTTAGACGTTTATAATATGTAAGGCTTTCGGTCATGTGTGCCAATGCGATCATTGCAGTCAAAAACGGATGATTGTTGGTTACATTGACATCCCGAATTCTGCCATGTTCAAGTTCAACTTTTAATGCAAAAGCAAACTCTTCCATGTTAAATTTTTCGTGTTTGCTTTTTGGATTTAAATAGGCTTTTATAGCTTCGACATTGTCCATTGTCGACAAATCTACATCTGTTTCTTTAGTGTTCAATAAATCATTGTACACGACATTTCCTATCGCTCTGGCTTCTTCAACTGTGGGATCATTTTCAGGATTTTCGAAGTCACGAATTGACCAGTCCCAATTTTTAGGATGAACAGGCTTGATGTATTTTTCGCAAAAATCTGTTACATCATTTTTTAAGCTTACCATTTTGTCTTCTCTTTTAATGTAAACATCCTGATAAGCACCGCTTTTTGTTTCCATAATTTTGATATTTTAAAAAGATAAACGACACATTTACCGAGATATATGTGTCGCTTTGAGTTTCGTTCTTATTTTACTGAATTCTAGTATTAAACGCTTCTTCTTCCGCTTATTAGCGAAATGATAAATAACACTAAGAATATAAAAAATAAAATTTTTGCTATACTAGCGGCTCCAGCGGCAATACCACCAAAACCAAATATTCCTGCAATGATTGCAAGAACAATAAATATGACTGTCCAACGTAACATAATAAGTGATTTTAGTTAATAACGATTTGTTTTTATGCTTTTGCTGAGATGCATGAACTCCTATATTTTATTTAAAAAACTTATATAAAAAACACTGTTTATAATAAGCTTACCTGATAATTTTCAATCAATTCTGCAAAGACTGTTTCTGTTTTAGAAAAATACTTTTTAGAACTTCTGCTTTTTTTTATTTTATCGAAATACTGCTGAATCGATCCGTCTTCATAAGTAGAAACCAATAAAGGATGAACATAATAATTCTTGCAGACGTTTCTGGTGTTTCCAAGTGCTTCGGCTGTTGCATCATAAGCGGTTAAGATGTTTTTTTTAATTTCTTTTTCATCGGTTGTTGTACCAATTTCCATTAGATTTTCAAAAAAAACGATCGAAGCTGCCCAGGTTCTGAAATCTTTGGCGCTAAAATATTCTCCCGAAATGGTATGCAAATATTCGTTGACCATATGGCTGTCTAAAACCTTTCTTTCGCCATTTTTGTCATAATATTTAAAAACTTCCCAACCCGGAATTTCTTCGCAACGGCTTACCAGTTTTATCAATTGTTTGTTTCTGGTTGTTATCGTGTGTTGCTTTCCTTTTTTTCCAACAAACTCAAACCGAAGTGAATTTTTGTTGATGTTGATATGTCGCTTGCGCAAAGTCGAAAGTCCGTATGACTTGTTGTCTTTGGCATATTTTTCATTTCCAATTCTAATATGTGTTTCTTCCATCAATCTAATTACCAGCGCAATAACTTTTTCTTTAGACCATTCTTTTTGCTCTAAATCAATATCGACTTGTTTTCTTATTGCAGGAAGTTTTTGTCCAAATTCAGCTATTTTATAAAACTTGGTTTGGTTTCTAATCTGGTTCCATTTTGGATGATAACGATATTGTTTTCTGTTTTTGACGTCTAAACCAACGGCTTGTAAATGTCCGTTTGCTAAATCTGAAATCTTTACGTTTACCCACGCTGGTGGTAAAACCAAACTGCTAAAGCGTTTTAATTCGCTTTTTTGTTTTATGCAACGACCATTTTTTTTATAAACAAAACCATCTTCGCCTTCACATCTCTCAATTGGCAATTTTTGATTGCTTACATAAACTAAATCTAATTTTTCAAGTACCAAATGTGGCGACTTGATCAATTGATTCATGATTTTTTGCTGAGAGATTTTTACTGGCATAGTTTTTTAATTTTAATTGTTTCTCAAAGAATTTATCAAAGCTTTTTTATTCATATACGAACGCCCTTTGATTCCTACTTTTATGGCTTGTTTAAGCAATTCTTCTTTTGTCCATTCTTCATATGGTTTTGCTCTTCCGCCTTTTTCTCCTGCATCTGGTGTATTAGCAATTCGTGCTGCTTTTTCCTGACTGTAGCCTTTTTTTACAAGAGCTTCATATTGTTCTTCATTTTTAATTCTTGGATCTGGCATGACAAAAAATTTAGATTAATTATTGTGTTATATGGTATTCCAAAATTCATTAAAAAGAAGGATTTTTCTGTTATATAATTTTTGTTATAACTTTCATAATTAAGGTTAGAAGTTGAAGTTGAAGGTTATGGGTTAGAAGTTATAAGAAATAAAAAATCCCAATTCCTTTGCGGGAATTGGGATTGTTGTAAATTATAAAAGCCAGATTACTTAACTTTTTTGACAATATATATTTTTTCTTTTTTTATCTGATTTCCCTTTTTTTTCTGAGTTGTATAAGAAATATCAAAACCTTTTTCATTTGCATTTAATATCAAAAGCGAAATTTCATCTTTCTTAATTTTCTTTCCTTTAATAATAATATCGGTTGCAAAATAACCTTTTAGCTCAATTTCCAAATTAGTCTTGTTGATTTTATAATCAGCTTTAGTAATTGTAAAATCGGCCTTATTGTTGACAGATGCGGGATTGAGAACTTTAACTAACTTTTGATCAAACCCCAAAGAAACACCTTGCTTATCAATCTCTATTCTGCCACTTCCTTCTGAATTCTCTTTATCTATAAATTCTTCAAAAGTGACTGGAAACGAAGCAAATTTCTCTCTCAAATTTACATTGAATCTTAAAAATATTCCCGAATTTAAAACGTTATATTCCCTTACAGAAGTTGGTACGATTTTAAAACCATAAAAACCACTTGAATTACTCGTAGAGGTTTGTACATCTCCTATATAAAGAGTTTTACTAACTGCTTTTAATTCTTCTCTAAAATAATTAAGCTCCGGACTAAAGAGAGATTCGTCAGGATCGTTTAAAAACAAATCTGTAAATCTTGGATAATATGCTTGCGCGGAAACACTAAGATGTAAAAGAAATAATAAGGAAAGAAGGAGTTTTTTCATAATGTTCTTAAAGTTGATTTCACTTTATTTGGAAAAAATTAATCACATTTACTTTCAATATAATCATCTGTTTTTTCATCATATTCCATACAAGTTTTCTTTACTAAAACCATTTTATTATTGACCACTTTATATTCTGCGTTCATGTGGCTTCTTCCTGCACAACATTGATTGTGTTCGTAAATTCTTTTGGTTTTAGAATCAAATTCTAAAGAAGTTCCGCTGAAACTACTCTGAAAATATTTTCCGGTTTTTGGATTATAAAGAAAATACAAACTCGACGTATTTGGTCCGGCATAACTGCTTTCAAAAACAGAGAAATCAGGGATTCCGTCAAAATTATAATCGTCGATACTAATATTGTTTATACCCCAAAGCTGACATTCTAAATCTATTTTCTGAATCAGTTTATCGGTCTTTTTTTCTATGATTTTTACGCCGGAAACTTTTGCATAAAAACTGCCTTTTTCTTTCGAAACAATCAACTTAAAATACTTGTCTTTGAAAGATTCCGGTTGCAGAATTTCTCTTTCTGTCCATTGAACATTATCACCATAATCGATATCAAATGTTTTAGACAAAGTAATTTTGAGTTCTTTTCCGGAGTTTAAATCTTTCCATATTCCATTTAACTCTTTGCTTTTTTCATTGTAATTCTGAAAAGTCAATTTTGCATTTTCTTTACCGTTTTTGTCTTTTTCGGTAAAAACCAAAGTCTTTCCGGTAAGTTTAGCGCTTAAAACAATTGGAATATCAAAATTAGAATAAGCATAAATGGCTGATCCTACTCCATCAGAATAAACATAGGTTACAAATTCTATTGGATATTTATCGATAAATCCGGTATAACTTATTTGGGCTGATACGAAAGTGGTTATTAAAATAAATAAGGCTGTTATAGTATTTTTCAAAATGAGATTTATTCTTTATTGTAAGTAATATTTATTGATTTATCATCTTTAGCTGCATCCCAGTACACATAAGGTTTAGCAACTCTAATTCCTGCAAGGTCTTTTTCAAAATTGTTTTCATAGCTTACTACCGTTTCATCATTTTCGGCATATTCATTAAATTTTATGTTTCCAATATACGATATTTCTCCTTTTTTAACTGAAAAAGGAATTGTAAAACCTCCTAAATGATTGGTTTTCTGAAGAACTGCAAAACCACTATTAGAGAAAAGTCGGATACCAGTAATTGCATAATCTCCTTCAGGCCTTTCAATTGCAAATAAATAGGTCAACCCATTATCTAAATCTCCTTTATGCTTCATTTTTATAATTTGCGCAGGGAAAATTTGTATTTCTTTAAAATTTTTCCTCGCTAACTTGGTGTCAGTTGATTTATAATTTATTTGTATAAAATAGCCATTAAATCTGGCTTTTTCTTTTGGAAAAGTAATAGAGCCAAAAATTAATCCGTTTTCTGTTTTCTTAGGATTAAAAGTTAGTTTTTGAGCTGCTAAATCAGATACTATACTGTTACAAAGTGAAATAAATAAGGCTAGAAACAGAGATTGGGTTAAAAACTTAGTTCTTTTAGTTTGTAAGGTTACTATCATAATCTATTTGTTTTTGGTCTGACCAAAATAGGAAATAATTTCATACAAATAATAATAGATTGAGCTATTACTATAGTTTATCTGAAATATTTATAGCATTCAAATCATATAACAATCTGTAAAAATGCTGTAAGATATTCCTTTAAGTTCTGAATAATTTTACATCATAACATTAAAACTATAAAATCATGAAAAAGATACTATTAGCCAGTAAAGCAATTTTAGGAGCAGGACTTATTATTTTATTTCTTCAATCTTGTAAAAACGAAACCAAACAAGAAGATCCAAAAGAAGTTGCAGAAGATGCAAACGAGGCTAAATTTGATTCTATTGACAGCAAAGAAGATGACTCAGAATTCTTAGTAGATCAGGCCGAAATTAATTTGGCTGAAATCGAAATTGGAAAACTGGCACAAAGTAAAAGTACGAATGCTGAAGTGAAAAAATTTGGTAAAATGCTTGTTGATGAGCATACTAAATCAGCTTCAGAAGTTAGTGCTTTAGCGAAAGCGAAAAACTTTACCCTACCAACTTCGTTAACTGAAGAAGGTCAGGATGAATACAAAAAACTGAATGAAAAATCAGGTGTAGATTTTGATAAAAAATTCGCCGATATGATGATCGACGGACATGAAAAAGCAATTGATAAACTACAAAAAGCTTCTAAAGATGCCACAGACGAAGACGTTAGACTTTGGGCATCGAACAATATAGCTGGTTTAACTGCGCATTTGGAACACGCTAAATTGCTAAAACAAAATCTGGACAAAAAGTAAAATAAATTTAATTGGTTATTATTTATTTTTAAGACGCTAAGATTATGAGATTCTAAGGTTCTAATGAGCATCTAAGAACCTCAAATCTTTGCTAAAAACCCCTCAAGAGTTGAATTGCTTGAGGGGTTTGTTTTTTTTTTAAGATTCTGAGATGCTAAGGTTCTAAGGTACTAAGAAATAGGCATAGAAACTTAGTTGTTTATTTTTAAGTTGCTAAGATTCTAATAAAAAAACTTAGAATCATAGTATCTCAGAACCTTAATACCTTTTTACTTTTAAGTTACTAAGAAAAAAATCTTAGAATCTTAGAATCTTAGAATCTCAGAACCTTAGTGCCTTTTTAGTTTTAAGTTACTAAGAAAAAAATCTTAGAATCTTAGCGTCTTAGAACCTTAGCAACTTTATTACTTCCCAGCTATCTTCTGTAACTGTTCTGGATATCTTGCGCCTTCGATTATTATTTTTGAGGCGGCTTCATCAATTTCTGCAAGATCTTGTGCTGAAAGTTTTAAATCCAGCGCGCCAAGATTTTCTTCCAGACGATGCAGCTTCGTTGTTCCCGGAATTGGTACAATCCAGGTTTTTTGAGCTAAATTCCATGCCAACGCAATTTGTGCATTTGTTACACCTCTGTCAGCAGCCATTTTTCCTAATAGATCTACAAAAGCCTGATTTGTTTTTCTGGCTTCAGGAGCAAAACGAGGTAATGAATTTCTAAAATCTGTGCTGTCAAATTGGGTGTTTTCGTCAATTTTTGCCGTAAGAAAACCTCTTCCTAACGGGCTAAAAGGCACAAATCCGATACCGAGTTCTTCTAATACCGGAAAAATTTCTTCTTCAGGAGTTCTCCACCAAAGTGAATATTCGCTCTGCAATGCTGTAACAGGATGAACAGCGTGTGCACGACGAATGCTTTCTGCTCCAGCTTCAGAAAGTCCAAAATGTTTTACTTTTCCTTCCTGAATTAAATCTTTAATAGTTCCTGCAACATCTTCAATAGGAACATTAGGATCAACACGATGCTGATAATACAAATCGATCACATCAGTATTTAATCTTTTTAATGAACCTTCAATACTTTTTCTAATCCATTCAGGACGGCTGTCCAGTCCTTTTTTAGAATCTCCTTCTAAAAATCCGAATTTTGTTGCAATTACAACTTTATCGCGAAATGGAGCTAAAGCTTCTCCTAAAAGTTCTTCATTTAAAAATGGTCCATAACATTCGGCCGTATCAAAAAAAGTAATTCCTTTTTCATACGCAGAACGCAAAAGACTTATCATTTCTTTTTTGTCATGAGCCGGACCATATCCAAAACTCATTCCCATGCAGCCAAGTCCTAATGCAGAAACTTCAAGACCGCTATTTCCTAGTTTACGTGTATACATTTTTTTTAGGTTCTAAGGTTCTGAGATGCTAAGATTCTAAGTTTTTTCTTTGTCTTTTGATCTCAGTGCTTTTTTTAAAGGTTCTAAGGTGCTGAGATGCTAAGATTCTAAGTTTTTTTTCTTTGTCTTTTGATCTCAGTGCTTTTTTAAAAGGTTCTAAGGTGCTGAGATGCTAAGTTTTTTCTTTGCCTTTAAATCTCAGCGTTTGTTTAATTTTTAAAATTGCCAAAGTTTAAAGATTCCAATTTCTTAGCATCTTAGAACCTTAGCAACTTAGTATCTTATTTCAAAGAAGCCATATCAATTACAAAACGGTATTTGATATCCCCTTTCAATAATCTTTCGTAAGCGTTGTTGACATCATTTACACCAATTAATTCGATATCAGCCGTAATGTTATGTTCAGCGCAAAAATCAAGCATTTCCTGAGTTTCGGCGATTCCACCAATTGCAGAACCTGCGAAGCTTCTTCTTCC
>Ga0256410_1003207_pt1 | contig 10127 bp, 7 predicted proteins | sample PhyWR1_FD_185983 | JGI IMG/M metagenome (GOLD analysis project Ga0256410, IMG submission 185983) | Leaf surface microbial communities from wheat plants in UC Gill Tract Community Farm, Albany, California, United States - DLSL W.R1 | ecosystem: Host-associated > Plants > Phyllosphere >... | reverse complement strand
GTTTGCTTGCCGGCATTGATCATGTCGGCGTCGACTTCATCGTCATGGGGAAACGGGCCCATGCCCAGCAGGCCGTTCTCTGATTGCAGCATGACTTCCATGCCGTCGGGAATGTAGTTGGCCACCAGGGTCGGTATGCCGATGCCGAGGTTGACGTAAAAGCCGTCCTGCATTTCGCGGGCGACGCGCTGAGCCATTTGTTCGCGGGTTAAAGCCATGGGGTGTGTCCTTCTTGTTCGGGCCAGTGGCGGATTATTTGCGCACGGTGCGTTGTTCAATGCGTTTTTCAAACGTGCCGCAAATGACCCGGTCGACGTAGATGCCAGGGGTGTGGATCTGTGTCGGGTCCAGCTCGCCGGGTTCAACAATTTCTTCGACTTCAACCACGGTGATCTTGCCTGCCGTGGCGGCCAGCGGGTTGAAGTTTTGCGCCGTGTGGCGGTAGATCACGTTGCCGTAGCGGTCGGCTTTCCAGCCTTTGACGATGGCAAAGTCGCCGGTGATGGACTCTTCCATCAAGTAGGTACGGCCCTTGAACTCGCGCAGTTCCTTGCCGTCAGCCACGGGTGTGCCCACGCCGGTGGCGGTGAAGAAGGCGGGGATACCGGCACCGCCGGCACGCATTTTTTCGGCCAGCGTGCCTTGCGGGGTCAATTCGACCTCGATTTCACCGCTGAGCAGTTGTTTCTCGAACAGCGCGTTCTCGCCCACATACGAGGCGATCACCTTGCTGATCTGGCGGTCTTCGAGCAATACGCCAAGGCCGAAGCCATCAACGCCACAGTTGTTCGAAACCACCGTCAGGTCACGCGTGCCTTTGCGCTTGATTTCGTTGATCAGGTTCTCAGGGATACCGCACAGGCCAAAGCCGCCGGCAATCACGGTCATGCCATCAGTGAGACCGGCCAGGGCCTCCTCGTAGGACGCCACGCATTTGTCGAAACCTGCCATATGCACCTCGTTGTTATTAGTGGGCGGTGATAAATCGTTACGCGAGTGTTACTCCGCGTGATTAATTTGTTAAGTTAATTTTTAAGATCGATTAATTGATAAAACCAAACAATAAGGCGATACCCCGATGACGGTGAAACAGATCCGTGCCTTTCTCGCCGTGGCCCAAAGCCTGAGCTTTGCGGTGGCCTGCGAGCGCTTGCACTTGTCGCAATCAGCCCTGAGCCTGACCATCAAAGCGTTGGAGGAGGGCCTTGGCGGCCGTTTGTTCAGCCGTAATACCCGTAATGTCGCCCTGACGCCCGAGGGCGAAGCCTTGCTGCCTTTGGCGCGCCGACTGATTGCCGACTGGGACAACGCCGAGGACGAGTTGCGCCAGCGCTTCACCTTGCAGCGTGGCCGTGTGACCGTGGCGGCCATACCGTCTTTTGCAGGCAACTTGTTGCCGTTGATTTTGAAGCATTTTCGCGGGCGCTACCCCAGGGTCAACGTCACGGTCAATGACGTACTGAATGAACACGTACTGGAAATGGTCCGTGACCGCCAGGTCGAGTTGGGCGTGGCCTTCGAGCCTGCCACCGGTGACGGGCTGAATTTCACCCGGTTGTACCTCGACCGTTTTGTTGCCGTGGTGCCCAGCGATTCAGCCTTGGCCGGGCGTGCGGTGATTGACTGGAAGACATTGCTCGAACAACCCTTTATTACGTTGCAGCGGCCCTCTGCGGTTCGGGTATTGCTGGAAGAGCACTTGCAGGCGCAACAGATGAAATTGCCGGTGGCCTTCGAGAGCCATCAATTGGCGACGGTGGGCCGCATGGTTGCCAGTGGCTTGGGCGTGAGTGTGGTACCAGCCCTGTGCGCCGAGCAGATGCGTGAATTGGGTGCGTGCTGTATCACCCTGCACGAGCCGGTGGTGGAGCGAGCCATGGGCGTATTGACCAAACCGGGCCATGAATTGTCCGCCGCAGCCCAAGCCATGTTTGAGAGCTTGATCGATGAACGCCTTGATCAGCGTTTTTAATGAACTCGCCAGCAGGTTCTGGAAATTAAAAAGGCCGTTACCCGACAGTTAAACTGACGGGCAACGGATTTATGTTAATGCCATTAATGAGTGATTAATACTTCATCAATTGAGTACAATACGCGGCCGTTATACATAATGGTCACGCCGTTGACACTGGAAGGGCCGTACTGTTTATAACTGACTTTGTGGTCAGAGGCGACAGGTAAATCCCAGCAGCCTGGCTGCACTTCCAGATCAAGCCGTAAGTTGAACGATTTGTCCTGGATTTTACTGACAGTCAGTGTGGTTTGGAACCCTGAGTTCGGTAGCGTAATAACGCCATCGACCCGGAAAAACTCATCGCCAGGCATGCGGTTGATCTGTGCTGCCCAGCTTTTGCTTTCAATATCCATATTGAATATTTCCTTTTGGTTGAACGCTAATGGGTTGTTTGCTGCCCGTTAAAGTTGCGCCTTTTGAGGGTTTAAAACAACATTAAATTCTGCGGTATTCGTAAGTTTTAATGTCGATGATAAGGTCTTTTTATAGCATGGGGTTATTACTTTGCTTGTGGGGTTGCCTGTTTTTTAGAATGGGTTTTGTAAGTATTTTTATAGTGCGAGATCTGGTTGAATATAACGGACGATATATAAGTACCTCGCAAGCCATTATTGGCCCATTACAACCGGGTTGCGCGATTGACTCAGGGGCCTGACCGGTTGGCAGAATCTCTCATCAGTACTGGAAAAATGCCTACTCGCGAATACACTTAACTTACGATCTGAATGGTGTCACCACTGAGGCTGTTATGGACCTGTCTACCCATCGACACACGCCCTGCCTCAGTGTGATTGACCCGCGTGGTTTACCCGTGCGCTCGGTGGCTTTTTACCGGCGCGAGGCGCAATACACCGCGCAGGTGCAGATGACGCGCCAGTGCTACGACGCGGCTGGGCGCTGCGCCAGGCAATGGGACCCGCGTTTGTTCGCGTTGTGGCAGGACGATGCTTCGACACCACCTAACCAGTCGGCTATTTACGCACTGGGTGGTCAGGTGCTGGCCACCGACAGTGTCGATGCCGGGTGGCGCGTGCAGTTGCAGGGCGACGCCGCGCAAGCGCTGACGCTGTGGGACAGCCGCTTGACCCGCACTCGCATTGAGTACGACGCGTTGCTGCGGCCAACGGCGATGTTTGAGCGGGGCGATGGCGACGTTGAACAGTGCCGCGAACGTCTGACCTACGGCGGCAATAGCGCCGACGATCACGCCCATAACCGTTGCGGGCAACGGATACGGCACGATGACAGTGCGGGCCGTCTATTGATGCCGTCTTACTCACTGGCCGGGCAAATGCTGGAACAAAGCCGCCAGTTTCTGAACGATTTGTCGCCCCCTGACTGGCCGCGTGCAGCACTGGAAGAACAGCGCTTTCTCACGACCTGGCAGTACGATGCCCTCGGCGGCAGGCTCCAACAGACCGATGCCCTGGGCAATCAGCAGCGCTGGCGTCATGATATCGCGGGGCAACTGAGCCTCAGCCACGTGGAGCAGCCGGGCACCCAGCCTTACATCGTATTACACCGCTGCGTGTATGACGTATCTGGCCAGCTACTGGAACAAACCGCCGGGAATGGCGTGATCAGCCGCACTACCTACGAACCGGCAACGGGGCGTCTGTCACGGCGCAGTGCCCATACAGCTGACAACACGCTGTTGCAAGATCTGCACTACCGCTACGACCCGGTGGGCAATGTGGTGCAGATCGACGACAGGTCCAAGCCGATCCGTTTTTTTCGTAACCAGCGCACCGACCCCTCCAGCACTTACACCTACGACACCCTGTATCAACTGATTGCCGCCACCGGCCGCGAAGTCGCCAGCGCCACCTACGGCCCTGGCCTGCCCGCGACGCCAGACGCCAACAACCTGGTCAATTACCACGAGACCTACCGCTACGACAGCGCGGGCAATTTGCAGCAGTTGCAGCACAGGGGCGGCCAGGCCTGGATCTTGCGCATGGCCACCGCCCGCCACAGCAACCGCAGCCTTGAAGCCCGCAACGGTGAAATACCGGGCGAGCCTGAAATTGCCGCCGGGTTTGATCACAACGGCAACTTGCGCGCCCTGCAACCGGGGCAAGGGTTGACCTGGAATCTACGTAACCAACTGCAACAGGTCAGCCCGGTGCAGCGCAGCACTGCCGCCCACGACAGCGAACACTACCTGTATGACAGCGCCAGCCAGCGCGTACGAAAACTGCGGGTTAGCCAGGCGGCGAACGTGGAGCATCACGCGGATGTGCGTTATTTACCGGGGCTGGAAATCCGCTGCGACAGCGCCGTGGCCGGTGGCCAAACCCTGCATGTCATCACCGCACATGGCGTGCGGCTACTGCATTGGGAGCGCGGCCTGCGGGCCGATCAATGGCGCTATAGCCTGACCGACCACCTGGGCTCCAGCATCCTGGAGCTGGACGCACGCGCCGCGCTGCTCACAGAAGAAGGCTACACACCGTTCGGTAACACGGCGTGGTGGGCGGCAAACAGCGACACCGAGGCGAATGATAAAACCGTGCGCTATTCCGGCAAGGAGCGTGATGCCACGGGGCTTTATTACTATGGGTTCCGCTATTACGCGCCGTGGTTGTGCCGGTGGTTGAATCCGGATCCGGCAGGGGATGTGGATGGGTTGAATCTATTCAGGATGGTGCGGAATAATCCATTAACGCTTAGAGACTTCACTGGGTATGCAGGTGAAGACCCGCAGCAGGAAAAATTCTACCGCAATGCCACGGCCGGTTTTTTACCCCCCATGACAGGTGGTGCAGTGTTTGGCACGCCTTGGGAGAGGCTCAAAGAACAGCAGGCAGTTGAAGCACTGGAACTTTATAAGGATTCTCGAGCAGAAGGTGCCGCACGGTTATGGGCTAATAACCCGCCGACTGAACTTGGTTTGTCAAAACAGGCTAAGCATAATTGGAAGTATGCGACTCCAGGTAATCCATTTTCCGGAATGATTGATACGAGAACACATAAGATTTACTTGATTCCGGCCACTCATCGAAATGAGCATCACGGCATAACCGGGCAAGTGCCTTGGGTAATGAGCGCTTTAAAAAAGCAGTGGTTCAGTAAAGACCGGCATTTGGCTGAAGGGAATTTATCGCCTTATACTAATAGTAAGTTGCGTAATATAGATCACGGTCGCGCCGCTTTTTATCTAGAGGGTAAGGAGGTCGCGCTCAGCACGACCGAGGATGCTTATGGTATATGGAAAGAAACGCAGACTGTTTCGGCTGATTGGCTGGGGTTTTTTATCCACGTTGATAGCCGCACGCATGAGGTTGAATTCAATTTCAAATCTGCACAGTTGAATGGCCCCAATATTTTACTGCCTAAAGAACAGATAAGTTTTATTCGGAATCCGGCCACCAAGATGCTTGATGTATCTCTTGTGGGACATAATGGGTCACGACAGCAGCAGCAGGAACGCGTGACGCAACTTCCAGATGAATTAAAACAGTTGGTGCGCCGCGCATTTGAGGGCATGAGACAGCAAGAGCCTCTAAAGCACAGGGCTATGAGATTTCTGGGGCTTAGATAATGGGCTTGCTCTATAAGAATTATGACTGAGGTCATAAATCTGGCACACAACAGAAGAGGGCAGGATTGCCCCAGATTTTTGGCCCTGGACTTTTTGGGGTTAAAGGTGTTGACGCTCCACGCGGTGAAAGGGCGTTACCCGCCATCCCACCCCATTACCCGCTGCCCGCGCGACATCCGCCAGTTGATGCGATAGCCCGCTTGGGGGTTACTGGCGCGGGTAGTTGAAGCGCGGGTCCTTGAGCCATTCCTGTAATTCGATTTCAGCCTGTTCCAGGGCGGTGCGGTTGAGCAACTTGCGCAGCAGCGCTACGTTCACCGCGCGGGCCCGCAGGTTAAACGCCGGGGCGCTGTCGCCATCATCCGTGGGCTGGCGTACCCCCAGTTTTTCGTAGAGCTGCTGCAAGCGGTTTTGCACGCTGCGCAATGACAGGTTGCGACGTTGCGCGATGATGCGGTCCGTCAGCCCCAGCGCAATGTCTTGCAGCACCTCATACTCGGTGTCAGTCAGCCCCAGTAACTGGTTCTGGCTTTTTTGCTGCACCCCGCGCACTTCCCGGTCGATCACGCATTGCTGCTCGATAAACAGGCTGCGCAAGGCCAGGCGCAGGCGGTCTTCCGAGGCGGTCTTGAGGATGTACCCGTAGGCTGCGCCCTCTGGAACGATGCGTGATATCCCGCGTACGTAGGCTTCGTCGGCGTAGTTGGACCAAAACATGATTGAGGTGTGCGGGCGCTCGCGCCAAATCGCCCGTGCCGCTTCAACCCCGGTACGGCGGGGCATCTGCAAGTCCATGACCACCGAGGTGATGGCAAATTCCTGGGCCAGTCGCTCGCCGGCCAGCCCGTCTTCGGCTTCATACAGGCGCTCGCATTCCGGCAGGGCACCTTCGATCACCTCCTTGAAAAAGGCGCGGTGCACCGGGTCGTCTTCAATCAGCAGAATATGCATCGAATGTTCCTTGTGCGGTATACGGGTGCGCGGGCAGCGGCAGGCTGATTTGCACGCAGGTGCCTTTGCCGTCCGGGCCTTTGTCGATTTGCACTTGGGCACCGAGCAGTTGCGCACGCACGTGCATGTTTTTCAGGCCGCCGGTGTCCGGGCGGCCAGCGGTGTCCAGCCCCGGGCCATCATCGAGAATGGTCAACCGTAAATGGCTGATGGTGGCGGTAATTTCGACAATGATTGCGTGCGGCGCGGCGTGTTTGATGGCGTTGTTCACGGCTTCTTGAATAATCCGGAACAGGGCAATTTTTTGCGGTTCGGCCAAGTCGTTGGCCAGCCCGTCGGTGTAGTCGCGCAGTTGGGTGACAATGCTCAGGCCGCTGTTGCGCACGCTGCGTAGCAGCAGGTCTTCCAGCCCCTCGACAAACCCGAACAACTGCAAAATGGTCGGTTTGACGGCGTCGATGATCAAGCGCAACTCCTGCATGCTTTCCTGCAAGGCCAGCCCCACCGGGGCCAGTTCGGCGGGCGCGATGCTGTCGAGCAATTGCAGGCGCGCAATGCGCCGGTGCAGGCGGGTCATGTCGGCCAGCGTCTGGTCGTGCAGGTCCATGCCGATGCGCTGACGCTCGTTTTCCAGCTCTTCGGTCAGGCGCAACACCCCCAGGCGCAGGCCTTCTTCGCGGGCACGGATTTGCGCCTCGGCAATTGCCAATTGCTTGGCCTGTTCGGTCTGGTTCAGGGCGTACAGGTAGGAGGCCAGCAGGTCGGCCACGTGCTGGGTGTGGCGCACGTCGTCCAGGGTGTAGAAGTGCGCCGCGTGGGTAGAGCAACTCAGCGCACCGATGACTTCACCCCGGGCGCGCAAGGGCACGTGCAGGCGGCTGCGCAAGTTTGCGTCGAAAATCGGGTGGTTCAGAGCGCCGGGGAACTGAAAGCGCTCATCGTTCATGGCGTCGTCACTGAGGATGTACGGCGCTTGCCCCAACAGCAGCGTGCGGATCGGGCTGCGGGCGATTTCCAGCGGGTGGATCGCAAAGTCGCTCCACGACGTGTGCACACCGGTTTCGTAGGCAGACAAGTGACTGTGGTCGTCCAGCAGCAGGCTCACATCGAGGTGATCGTGGGGCAGGATAAAGCGGATTTCTTCGGACACCGCTTCAATCATGGATTGAAAATCCAGACGCCCGGCCAAGGCTCGGGAAATGCCCAAAAAGTGGTGCAGCACGTGTTCAGCGGCGAGGGGGACTCGTTGTGTCATGGCCTGCGATCCATCCAGAGGCCCGCCCGCTGGCGGTGCCGAGGGGCCAGTATGACCCAAAGTGGGGCCGCCGCCGCATGCTGAATGCTGCACGGATGCGCGTTTCTTTTGCGGGATCCCGCAGGTTATTTGCGAGTAAAGGGTATCAAGTGTGCACTAACGCCCCAGACAGCAGCCCCCCGGCCCAAGCAGACTGATGGCGTAGTTCAGTTACAGGTACGACCGAATCATTCGGCGGCCGATGCCCACAATAATAAAAAGGGTTTTGCCATGGAACGTCTCACGCTGCGTTGCGCTTTGCTGTCTTCTGCATTGCTGCTTACCCCCTTTATGCACGCCCAGGCCGACACGGCTGATAAAACCATTGCCCTGTCCAATAACTACGCCGGTAACTCCTGGCGCCAAAGCATGCTGAGCAGCTGGCAGCAGACCACGGACCATGCCGTCAAGGCGGGTACCATTAAAGGTGCCGACTCGTTCACCACGGGCGAAAACCAGGCCACCGAGCAGGCCGCACAAATTCAGAACCTGATCCTTCAGGGCTATGACGCGATTGTGATCAACGCGGCGTCGCCCACGGCGCTGAACGGTGCCGTTAAGCAGGCCTGTGATGCCGGCATTATTGTGGTGTCGTTCGACGGCGTGGTGACTGAACCGTGCGCGTACCGCATCTCGATGGACTTCAAGCAAAGCGGCCTGGACGGTATGGATTACCTGGCCAAGCGCTTCCCTGAGGGGGCCAATGTGCTGCAAGTGCGCGGCCTGGCCGGGGTGTCGGTGGATGAGCTGATTCATGCCGGTGTGGTGGAAGGGACGAAGAAGTACCCGAACCTGAAAATCGTTGGCTCGGTCAACGGCAACTGGTCGCAAACGGTGGCGCAAAAAGCCGTGGCCGGGATCTTGCCGGGGCTGCCGAAAATCGATGCGGTGGTCACTCAGGGCGATGATGGCTTTGGCGTAGCGCAAGCGTTCCAGACCGCCGGGCGGCCGTTGCCGGTGATTGTGTTTGGTAACCGCGAAGAAGAACTCGCCTTCTGGAAAAAACAGAAAGACGCCAACGGTTATCAGGCGTTCTCGATCTCCAGCGCTCCGAGCATTGCCAGCTTGGCCTTTTGGGTCGCCCAGCAGTTGCTGGACGGCAAGCAAATGCCTCACGACCTGTTGTCGCCCGCGCTGAGCGTGACCCAGGACACGCTGGAAAGCTCGCTTCAGGGCCTTGAGAAAGGCAGCATCGTCAGCCAGGTGTACAGCGTCGATGACGTGGCCAAACTGACCGAAGCCAAAGCGAAGTAAGCACGGCCAGCCAAGGAGAGTGTCATGACTGTGACTCAACCAGCGCTGGTTGACCTGAAAGGGGTCGGCAAGCGTTTTGGCGCGGTGCGCGCATTAAATGACGTCAACCTGACATGCCAGGCCGGGGAGTGCCTGGGCTTGATCGGGCATAACGGCGCGGGTAAATCGACGCTGATGCACATTCTGGCAGGGACCTTGCGGGCCGATGACGGCCAGCTGTTTATGGCCGGGCAGGACGTGCGCAGTGGCTACTCGGTGCAGGTGGCACGCCAGCACGGTATCCGCTGCGTGTTTCAGGAATTGTCGCTGTGCCCCAACCTGAGCGTCGCTGAAAACACCCGGCTGATGTGCCCCGGTCTGCGCGGTTTTGGCTGGCGACGCAAGGCGGGTGCGCTGATAGTGGCGAGCCTGGACAGCATCTTCCCGGGGCATGGCATCAGCCCCGGTGAGGTGGTGGCCGACTTGCCGATCGGGCAGCGGCAGATGGTCGAAATTGCCCGCGCTTTTACCTGTGTTGATGAACACCTGGCGCTGGTGATTCTCGATGAACCGACGTCTTCGCTGGACGCGCGGGTGGCCGAACAACTGCTGCAACACGTGCGTCGCTACGTGGCCAGTGGCGGTTGCGTGGTGCTGATCAGTCATATTCTGGGCGAGATGCTCGCCACCTGTGACCGCATCGCGGTGATGAGCGACGGCTGTGTGGTGGACGTGCGCGCCGCCAGTGCCTTTAACCACGCATCGTTGGTGGAAGCCATGGGCACCATGGCCAAACCCCACAGTGAGCATGAAGTGTTTGTGTCGCGGCGGGCCACGGGCACGCCGCGGGTTTCACAGCGCCCGGCGCGCCAGCAAAACGACCGGGTAGTCGCGGCCTGGCCCGGCGAAATTGTCGGCTTGGCCGGGCTGGCGGGCCAGGGGCAAAGCCAATGGCTGGTGCAGTTGCTGCGTGAGCGGGTGGCCAAAGGTCAGCGGGTGGCGCTGGTGGCGGGCGACCGGCAGACCGATGGGGTGTTTAGCCTGTGGTCCATCGCCGAAAACATCACCATCAGTTCCCTGGCGGCCCTCCA
>Ga0256410_1003204_pt1 | contig 10130 bp, 10 predicted proteins | sample PhyWR1_FD_185983 | JGI IMG/M metagenome (GOLD analysis project Ga0256410, IMG submission 185983) | Leaf surface microbial communities from wheat plants in UC Gill Tract Community Farm, Albany, California, United States - DLSL W.R1 | ecosystem: Host-associated > Plants > Phyllosphere >... | reverse complement strand
GTAACCGTCGAGGGTGGTCATCACGGTGGAGGCTTCGCCCGGGATGTTCAGCAGGATCGAACTGATACGGCCGCCGTATTCGCAACCCAGGTACACCGCAGCCAGCAGGATCAACGCCGACTCCGGGGGCAGGCCCAGGGCGAAGGCGATAGGGATCAGCAGTGCCACGCCGTTGATCGGCCCCAGGCCCGGCAACAGGCCGACCACGGTGCCGATCAAGGTGCCGCACAGCGCGGTGACCAGGTTGTAGGGGCTCAGCGCGACGCCGAAACCCTGGCCCAAATAGCCAAAAGTATCCATATCAGTTCTCCAGAACGTCGAGCAGGCCGAGGGGCAGCGGCACATCCATGGCTTTATCGAACAACAGGTAAAGGCCGATGGCCATCAAGGTCACGATCACCACGCTGGGCAGCCAGCGACCGCCGTACAGGCGCGCCATCGGGATGCCGATCAGCATGCTGCTGAGGATGAAGCCCAAGGATTCGAAGGTGGTCGCGAACACGATCAACAGTGCGACGCAGATAGCGATCTTGATCAGGGTTTCGCGGTCCAGCGCCGGTTCTTCCTCTGTGTGCTTGGTGGGCTGCGGGCGAAACAGCATGTAGATCAGCGCCAGGCTCATCAGCCCGAGCATCAGCAGCGGGAAAGCGCGAGGCCCTACCGGTTCGTAGGAAAACGCGGCCTGGTAAGGCCAGGCCATCAGCGCCAAACCGGCGCAGGCCAGCAGCAGCACGGCGGCAAATATGCGTTGTAAGAGCATGTAGAACTCCTGGGCCACGCCCTTTTTTCAACAGGCGTGGCCGCGCGACAGGGGGGCGTTTACTGAATCAGGCCGAACTCTTTGGCCAGCACTTTGTAGTCAGCCACCTGTTTCTTCACGTAGGTGTCCAGTTCCGGGCCGGTCATGGCAAACGGGAACAGCTCGCGCTGGTCGCGCAGTTTGGCGAACTCCTCGGAGGCCAGCAGTTTGTCGAAGGCTTCTTTCCACCAGGCGTAGTCGGCGTCGCTGACTTTTGGCCCGAGATAGAAGCCGCGCACCACCGGCCAGACGATGTCGTAGCCTTGCTCTTTGGCCGTAGGAATATTCTTCATTTCCGGCTCATCCAAGCGTTGCTCGGAGAACACCGCCAGCAGGCGCATGTCGCCGCTGAGGATGTGCGGCATGGAGTCGGAGATGTCGGTGCTGCCCACCTGGATGTGACCGCCGAGCAGGGCGGTGGCGATTTCACCGCCGCCTTCGAGGGCCACGTAGCGCAACTCGCGCGGGTTGATCCCGGCGGCCTTGGCGATCAGTGCGGTTTGCATCCAGTCCTGGCTGCCCACGGTGCCGCCGGAACCGATCACCACGCTGCCCGGATCTTTCTTCAGGGCTTTTACGAGATCATCGAGGTTCTTGTAGGGCGAGTCTGCTTTTACCGCGATGGCCCCGTAGCTGGTGCCTACCGCCGCCAGCCAGCGCACGGCGCTTTCATCGAAGCGACCGAACTTGCCTTGGGCCAGGTTCAACAGCGAACCGCTGGACCAGGCAACCAGCGTGCCCGCATCCCCTGGGCGCTGGGCGACCACGGCGTTGTAGGCTACCGCGCCGACACCGCCGGGCATGTAGGTCACGCGCATCGGCTTACTCAGCAACTTCTGGTTGACCAGCGCGCTTTGCGCCAGCTTGCAGGTCAGGTCAAAACCACCACCGGGGGAGGCCGGGGCGATGCACTCCGGGCGCTTGGGCTCGTCGGCGGCCAGCAGTTGGCCGGCGAACAGCATGCAGCCGGCGGCGAGGGCCAGTTTACGCAGGGAAAGGGTCATGGGTTTCTCCGTCATTGTTGTTATGAGTGGCTTACCAGAGTGCGACGCTGTAGCTCACCAGCACGCGCATTTCATCCGCATCACGGGCTGAATAGTTGGAGCGATAGGTGGCGTTGCGCAGGCGCACCGCCACATCCTTGAACGTGCCGCTTTGCACCACGTACTTGATCTCGCTGTTGCGTTCCCATTCCTTGCCCGTCTCGCCGTTCCTGAGTCGGATATTGTCACCCGACAGGTAACGGCTCATGAAGCTCAGGCCGGGAATGCCAAGTTTGGCGAAGTCGTAATCGTAACGGGCCTGCCAGGAGCGTTCTTCGGCGCCGGCAAAGTCGTTGATCTGCACGAAGTTGACCAGGTACGGGTCGCTGCCATCCACATAGGGAAACGCGCTGTCGCCGGACATGTGCTGGTAACCGGCGCTGAGCTTGTGGCCGTTGAGGGCGTAGCTGAACAGGCCGCTGAGGGAGGTGTTGTCGATCTTGCCACCACGGGCGGCGCCGGTGTCGTCGCTGATTGCCAGCCGCAGGTCGGCGCCGAAAGTGCCGGGGCCCATGGGACGGGCGGCCACCAGGCCGAGAAAGTGCTGGCGGTACACATCGTCGAGCTGGGCGAAGTGGTAGCTGCCGGTGATCTTGTCGGCGAATTTATAGTCCACGCCACCGAAGTTGAAGTGCTTGCCGGTGGCGCCGCTGAGGAAGCGGCTGTTCTTGTTGTTGAGGGCGATGTCCTCATAGTTGCTGTCGTCGCGGTCCTTGGCCTTGTCCAGGCGGCCACCGGTGAAGGTCAGGTTCTTGAATTCTCTGGAAGTGATCAATCCGCCGTTGAAGGTCTGCGGCAGGATGCGCCCGTCGTTGGGCTTGAGGATCGGCAGTTCGGGGATCAGCGCACCGATTTTGAGCTCGGTGGCGGACACCTTGACCTTGCCGGTCAGGCCCAGTTTGGAATATTCGTTGGCAGCGCGGCCATCATCGTGGGTAGGCAAGAGGCCGGTGCCGGTGCGGTCGGGGCTTGAGTCGAGCTTGACCCCAAGCATGCCCAGCGCATCCACGCCAAAGCCGATGGTGCCGTCGGTGTAGCCCGACTGCAGGTTGAGCATGAAACCCTGGGCCCATTCGTCGCGCTTGGATTGCTGGGCGCTGGTGCCGTCGCGAAAGTCGCGGTTGAAGTACATGTTGCGGGTTTCCAGGGTCGCGCTGCTGTCTTCGAAGAAGGCAGCCTGGCCGAGCGGTGAAAAACCGGTAAGGGCAGCGGCACTGGCAAGGGCAGTGTGGGTCATGCGGGGAAAACGAACAGGCGGGCGAGCCTGGGGCTGTGTCGACAGCATCATTGTGCACTCCGTTATTGTTCTTATTTTTGGCGAAAACGCTTCGAGGCGTTTTTCGTGCGCGACGGTCAGGTCGCTCGGCGGGCTTGAACCACCGTGTTTGGATCCTAAAGGGCGAAGCTTTCACTAACCTTTCAGTCTCCTTTCAATGTTTTCGGGCTTCACAGGCCAGGCGGCGCCTGTAAACTGCCCGGCGAAGCGTGGCATCGACCACTCCTGAATGAGGTAGAAATCCATGCGTGTCCTCTTGGTTGAAGACCATTTGCAGCTCGCCGAAAGTGTCGCCCAGGCGCTCAAGAGCACGGGATTGACCGTCGACGTGCTGCACGATGGGGTGGCCGCCGACCTGGCCTTGAACAGCGAGGATTACGCGGTGGCGATCCTCGACGTGGGGCTGCCGCGCATGGATGGTTTTGAGGTATTGGCACGTTTGCGCGCCCGTGGAAAAAATCTGCCGGTGCTGATGCTGACCGCACGCAGTGATGTGAAAGACCGTGTGCATGGCCTGAACCTGGGCGCCGACGACTATCTCGCCAAACCATTCGAGCTGACGGAACTCGAGGCGCGGGTCAAGGCGCTACTGCGGCGCAGCGTGCTCGGCGGCGAGCGCCAGCAGGCCTGCGGTGCGCTGGTCTACGACCTCGACACGCGGCGCTTTACCGTCGGCGGTGAGCTGATGACCCTGACGTCCCGCGAGCAGGCCGTGCTCGAAGCACTGATCGCACGGCCTGGTCGGGTAATGAGCAAGGAACAGCTCGCCTCGCAGGTCTTCGGACTGGATGAGGAAGCCAGCCCCGATGCCATCGAAATCTATGTGCACCGCCTGCGCAAGAAGCTCGACGGTCAGCCGATTGCCATCGTGACCTTCCGTGGCCTGGGCTACCTGCTGGAAGCCCGCGATGCATAAGCCCAGCAGCCTGCGCTGGCGCCTGCTGTGGAACCTCGCGCTGTTGCTGGTGGTGTTGATGATCGCCAGCGGCCTGAGTGCTTACTGGAATGGTCGTGAGGCAGCCGACACGGCGTATGACCGCACCCTGCTGGCCTCGGCGCGCACCATCGCTGCCGGCCTGACTCAGGTCGATGGCACCCTCAGCGCCAATGTGCCGTACGTGGCACTGGACACCTTCGCCTACGACAGCGCCGGGCGCATTTATTACCAGGTCAACGATATTGATCAGAAACTTATCTCCGGCTACGAGCACCTTCCCGGCCCGCCGCCGGGCACGCCGCGAACCGACGACTATCCGGCCTTGGCGCGTTTCTACAACGCGGTGTATCAAGGGCAGGAAGTGCGGGTGGTCAGCCTGCTCAAGGCCGTCTCCGAGCCGAACATGAACGGCATGGCGGAAATTCGCGTGGCCGAGACCGATGAAGCGCGCGTCAGCATGGCCCGCAGCCTGGCGGCCGATACCTTGTTGCGCCTGGGCATGCTGGGCGTCGGTGCGCTGCTGCTGGTGTGGTTCGCTGTGAGCGCGGCGCTGCGCCCGCTGGAGCGCCTGCGCACGGCCGTGGAAGAGCGCCAGCCCGACGACCTGCGTCCGCTGCCGCTGGTGGAAGTGCAGCATGAGTTCGGCCCGCTGGTGCGGTCCCTCAACCATTTCACTGAGCGTCTGCGCGGCCAGTTCGAGCGGCAGGCGCAGTTCATTGCCGACGCCGCCCACGAATTGCGCACACCGCTGGCGGCGCTCAAGGCCCGGCTCGAACTGGGCCTGCGTAGCGAGGCGCCCGCCACGTGGCGCAGCACCCTCGAGACCGCCGCCCAAGGCACCGACCGCCTGACCCATCTGGCCAATCAGCTTTTGTCCCTGGCGCGCATCGAGAACGGCGCTCGCGCGATTGCCGAAGGCGGCGCGCAGTTGCTTGATCTGAGCCAGTTGGCCCGTGAGCTGGGCATGGCCATGGCGCCGCTGGCCCACGCGCGCGGCGTAGCCCTGGCGCTGGAGGCCGATGAGCCGGTGTGGCTGCGCGGCGAACCGACGCTGCTGAACGAGCTTTTGAGCAACCTGGTGGATAACGCCCTGGCGCATACACCGCCGGGCGGCAATGTGATCCTGCGGGTCATGGCGCCGGCGATGCTTGAAGTCGAGGACGATGGCCCCGGGATCCCGCTGGACGAGCGCGACCGGGTGTTCGAGCGCTTCTATCGGCGCAGTCAGCAGGGTCTGGGGGCTGGCCTGGGGCTGGCGATTGTCGGTGAAATCTGTCGCGCGCATCTGGCGCAGATCAGCCTGCACGATGGCGAGTTGGCGGGATTGAAGGTGCGGGTAAGTTTTATCGCCGGTTGATCAATAGAACATGGAGCGCGCTTCATCCAGCTGCGCGCGCAGGGCCTCGCTGTCGGGGTCAATGCGCAGCTTGATGATCGACGGCACATCGGCCACGGGCACGTTGGCCAGCGGATGATCGGTGCCGTGATGGCAATACAGCACCGCTGCCTGGACGATATCGATGTAGTCGAGCCTGGGGGAATCGCGCTCCAGGTTCAGGTATTGGCCGGGCAGCTTGGCGAGCATTTCCGGAAAGTCCCAGACGCTAAGCAGTTTGTCGCCCAGTATGGGATGGATGCTGTCGATTACGTGGTTGAGGCTGACCGGATCAGACAGCAACTGGTAGTGGTCTTCAGCGTAGGTGAGGATCGGCAGCACGCCGATCTGGTGCACCAGCCCGCCCAGCGCGGCCTGGTCCGGCTTGAGCTGTGAGTGGCTGCGGCACAGGGCATAACTGACGCCCGCCACTTCCAGGCTGCGGCGCCACACATCCCGCATCTTCTGTTCAACCACTTCAGAGCGGGCGTGGAAGATCTGCTCCATCACCAGGCCGATGGCCAGGTTGCTGCTGTAGTTGGTGCCCAGTCGGGTAATGGCGGTGTGCAGGTTGGTGACTTCCTGGGTAGCGCGCAGCAACGGGCTGTTCACCACTTTGATCAGGCGTGCGGACAGCGCGGTGTCGCGACCGATCACTTTGCTCAAGTGGCTGATGCTGATATCCGGGTTTTCGGCGGCCTGACGAATGTTCAGGGCCACCTCCGGCAATGTCGGCAGAACCAGGTCATCGTTGTCGATGGCCTTTACCAAAGCCTGTTGGACTTTATCCGCCAGTTTGTTCATTCATGCTCTCAAGGTGCTGCAAAAAAGTACGGTGATCAGCGTTGAATCTCTCGATCTCGATCAAGTTGATAGGGCAGGTCGAGCAGTTGCAAGGCGGGCCCTTCCAGCGAGCCTAGATGCACGTCGCCATTATCGGCAGCTTCGGCTTGCAACACGGCCAGAAGTTCAATCGACAGGTCAGCTTTTGCTGCAATCACCACCTCGCCAATCGAGCTGCCGTGGCTGGGGGAGAACAGCGCAGTGCCAGGCTCCGGCAGGTGGGCGGCATCAAGACTCAGGCGATACAGCCGACGCTTGAGTTTGCCCAGGTATTGCATGCGCGCGACGATCTCCTGGCCGGTGTAGCAGCCCTTTTTGAAGCTGACACCGCCCACGGCCTGCAGGTTGAGCATCTGCGGAATGAACAGTTCGCGGGTCTGTGGCATCACCTGGCCGATCCCGGCGCGGATCTGGCCCAGCATCCATTCGTTCAAGCCCGCTTCGTCAAGCTGCGCGGCCAACTGGCCGCGTACGACTTCGGCGTGTTCGGCAGGTGCCCAGAGCTCGGCGCGGTCAGGGGAGACGCGAATGGCGATCAGCGCATCGGTGCGCGCGACGCTGTCGGTGTCGGCCGGCAGTTCGAGGCCCAGGCTGCTCAGCGCCTTATCAGCATTGGAAAGACCGAAACGTACCCAGGCGGCGCTTTCGTCGGTGAGCCTGGATTTGGAAAACACTGCGTATTTCTTCAGGTCCGCCAGTTGCGGCTCCAGTAGCTCGGTGGCCATGGCCATGAGCACGCCGTCACCGTGCAACACAATGCGAAAGCTCGATTGCATGCGGCCTTTTTGCGTGCAGCGCGCGCCAAGGCTGGCCTGGGTGTCACTCAGGTAGTTAAGGTTGCAGGTAAGTTGGCCCTGCAGAAATTTGGCGGCATCGGTGCCACGGACGGCGAGAACGCCTTCGTGGGGCAGGGGGCAGAAGAAAGCAGAGTCGGCCATGGGTCATCGCAGGTCAAAAAGTCATGCGTGCATCATAGAGGGGCGCCCGGCAAATGGATAGTTTCCTCGGGACGCGACCAACGCTGGCTGTTCGGGTGCCGTCGGGCCTGTATACTTGCGCGCTATTTGAGGAGCGTTACATGGTCGAAGACGTAGAAATCAATCGCCTCTACTGGCACAGCCGCCGCGGCATGCTTGAGCTGGATGTGTTGCTCGTGCCGTTCACCAAAGAGGTGTATGCGACGCTCGATAAGGTAGACCGTGACCTGTACGTGCGGTTGCTGGAATGCGAGGACCAGGACATGTTCGGCTGGTTCATGGAGCGCGCCGAATCGGAGGACCCGGAGCTGCAGCGCATGGTTCGGATGATCCTGGACCGTGTCCAGCCCAAGTAATCGCTTTGAATGTCGCTGGCAGGCCTCGCGGCTGTTGCTGGCGGCCTATGCTCTTGCCCAGCTGTTCGCGCTGGGCGCCTTGCTGGTGCTCGACGTGCCTTTTGCCGCCTTTGGCATGCTTGCGTGCGTGGCCCATGCCGGCTGGGTGCTGCCGCGCCAGATTCTGCTGACTCACCGTTCGTCGATTGTTGGCTTGCGCCGTGATGAAGACGGCTGGCAATTATTCAGCGCCGAGCGCGGTTGGCACAGTGTGCAGCTGCGTCCCGATAGCCTGGCGTTGCCGTTGATCGTGGTGCTGCGCTATCGATTGCCGGGGCAATGGCGGGTGCGTTCGATCTGCGTGCCCAGGGATTCGCAGGTCGCCGATGTGCACCGGCGTCTGCGCACTCGCCTGAAATTCAGTCGCCGTAGGTGGTTGGCACCAGAATAGTGTTGCGGGCCTCGGGCAGCATCTGCGGATAGTCGAGGGTGTAATGCAGGCCGCGGCTTTCCTTGCGTTCCATGGCTGAACGGATCATCAGCTCGGCTACCTGGGCGAGGTTGCGCAATTCGATCAGGTCGCGGCTGACTTTGTAATTGCTGTAGAACTCGTCGATCTCGTCCAGCAGCAGGCGCACACGGTGTTGGGCCCGTTGCAGGCGCTTGTTGGTGCGCACGATCCCCACGTAGTCCCACATGAAGCGGCGCAGCTCGTCCCAGTTGTGGGCGATGATCACGTCTTCGTCCGAGTCCGTGACTTGGCTTGCGTCCCAGCGGGGCAGGGCGGCGGGTATCGCGATGTTTGGCAATTGCTCGAGAATGTCCGCCGCCGCTGAACGCGCATAGACGAAGCATTCGAGCAGCGAATTGCTGGCCATGCGGTTGGCGCCGTGCAGGCCGGTGAAGCTGGTTTCGCCAATCGCGTACAGGCCGGGTACATCGGTGCGACCATGCTGATCGACCATCACGCCGCCGCAGGTGTAGTGCGCGGCCGGCACGACGGGGATCGGGCCTTGGGTAATGTCGATATTGAAGGCCAGGCAGCGCTCGTAGACGGTGGGGAAATGGGTCTTGATGAAGTCTGCGGGTTTGTGGCTGATGTCCAGGTAAACGCAGTCGATGCCCAGGCGCTTCATTTCATGGTCGATGGCGCGGGCGACGATATCTCGCGGCGCCAGCTCGGCGCGCGGGTCGAAGCGTTGCATGAAGCGTTCGCCATTGGGCAGTTTCAGGTGCGCGCCTTCACCGCGCAGGGCTTCGGTGATCAGGAAGCTTTTGGCCTGCGGGTGATACAGGCAGGTGGGGTGGAACTGGTTGAATTCCAGGTTGGCCACCCGGCAGCCCGAGCGCCAGGCCATGGCGATGCCATCGCCGCAGGCGCCGTCCGGATTGCTGGTATAGAGGTAGACCTTGGCTGCGCCGCCCGAGGCGAGAATGGTGAAGCGCGCGCCGTAGGTGTCGACTTCGCCGCTGACGCGGTTGAGCACGTAGGCGCCCAGGCACCGTGCGCCGTCCAGACCCAGACGTTTTTCGGTGATCAGATCGACGGCGACGCGTTGCTCCAGCAACTCGATGTTGGGACGCTGGCGCGCCTGCTCGAGCAGGGTCTTGAAGATGGCGGCGCCGGTGGCATCGGCCGCGTGGATGATGCGCCGTTGGCTGTGGCCGCCTTCACGGGTGAGGTGGAACTCGAACCCTCCATCGTCGCTGCCCGTATGCTCGTCACGGGTGAAGGGTACGCCTTGATCGATGAGCCATTGAATGGCTTCGCGACTGTGCTCCACGGTGAAGCGTACCGCGTCTTCGTCGCACAGACCGCCGCCGGCGTTGAGGGTGTCTTCGACGTGGGATTGCACCGTGTCGTGTTCGTCCAGCACAGCCGCAACGCCGCCTTGAGCCCAGAATGTCGAGCCGTTGGCCAGGTCTCCCTTGCTCAGCACCGCGATGCGCAAGTGGCCGGGGAGGGTCAGTGCGAGGCTCAAGCCGGCCGCGCCGCTGCCGATCACCAGGACATCGTGTTGAAACTGTTGGCTCATTAATAGGATTCCGCAAAAAGCGATCCACAGGGCTGGCGCAAACAGGAACGCCTGGATCGGCGAATCAAAGGGGTACACGGGCCACTAGTATATAGAGGGGGCGCGCGGCACAATAGCCGGGCGTTTGTGGCAATGTGAGATTACGGAGCGCGGTTCCGACCTCACTTGGCCGGTTATTCAAGGCGGGAACTTTTTGCATGAGTCCCGACTCAATAGCCGGTTGCCCAAAACCTGGAAAAAGTTGAGTTTATTGGCCCGTCGGGAGCATTGGACGCGTCATCAAACCGGCGACAAGATTATTCGCGCAGTCGGCTTGGACCGTGCTGCGTTTTTCGTGTGTGCCAAATCAGTGCATGCCGGAAACTTGCTTGAAAGGGGGAGAACTTTTGCGAAAAGACCGAGTCTATGTTTGCAAGCCTGATCGTTTAGTTATGCAAGCCTCCTTCAAGCACCACGAGGAGTGTTCATGCTAACCCAGGAAGAGGATCAGCAGCTTGTCGAGCGCGTTC
>Ga0256410_1003187_pt1 | contig 10182 bp, 13 predicted proteins | sample PhyWR1_FD_185983 | JGI IMG/M metagenome (GOLD analysis project Ga0256410, IMG submission 185983) | Leaf surface microbial communities from wheat plants in UC Gill Tract Community Farm, Albany, California, United States - DLSL W.R1 | ecosystem: Host-associated > Plants > Phyllosphere >... | reverse complement strand
TCGGTACTATGATCCGCAGGTCGGACGGTTTATCAGCAAAGACCCGATCGGGTTTGCGGGTGGGCTGAATGTCTATGCGTATGCGCCGAATCCGGTGGGGTGGGTTGATCCGTTTGGGTTGGCTAAACGCGGCCCGGTACCTGGTGGTCAAGGACCACACAATGAAGTTATCGCCCAATGGGGGCGTGAGGCCACCTAGGCCGGAGGTACAGTGCAATCTGGAGGTGGAGTCAAAAGGGAAACTCTTATTTCAACACCTGGCGGCCAAAAACAGGGTCGTCGGCCAGATATTATTATTGAACTAGAGGATGGAAAAAAAGTTTACGGAAATGTTAGGAGAACCAAGACTGATGAAACTCCAGTACTTCGCGAGCTAAGCGCCATGAACGACTTAGAAACCAAGACTATCGGCAATGATATTCCTGACGATGTACAGTTTAGAGTTTACTGCCCTTGCACCCCAAAGAGAGCAAAATAGAATGGACATCAATATATTCATGACAATCGAAGAATTTATATTTACAAACCTCAAACTTATTAAAAACACCAAGTGCAATTTATACAGATCCGAGAGTTACGAACACCCATACAATCTAATGGATGGCAATGACCCGATCTCTTGGAGCTGTAGTGAGTCAAGATCATTATCTCTACTCATTGGAAAAGCTGAGGACGAGCATAAAATTTTAAAAGACAACCAAATTAACATCCCAAGAGCTTGTCGAGTTGGCTTTGTAGACATTAGATACGGAGGAGAAGATGAGCATGCCATAGGCGCTTCCCATTATGGAGCGGACACATCCACCACTGCGAAGTTTATTAATAGAGAGCTAAAGAAAATCCTTAAAGAATTTGCCCATAAGGGAGTCATTGATTGCGCTGACAACGAAATAAAATCGTTTTTCTGGACTGACGCAGCATTAGCCACTGAAAAGAATTGGCATCGTTTTCTAAGTCGAGGAGCTAAGAAATATACAAATATGAATATGGGGTATAGGCCACTCCGAATAAACCAACAGGAATGAGGCAAATCATTAGACCTAGGTCAAGACATAAGCTCGTTGATCGGATCCATCCCATACATCAATCCGAATAGCGGGCATGGGCAATGCAACGGTACGTCCTTTATGCAAAGGCGTCTCTCGATGTTAATAGCAGCGCCTATTCCGTCAGCAGTGCTCCGCAGCACAAATATCGCCTGCGATGCGATCCTTGACCACAAGCGGCTCACACACGCCAACTCACCGCTGTTCACTTAAACCTCCGCTCTTTAACAAACTTAATACTCCAAAGCTCACTGCCGGCGCCGGCCCGGCGTGGATCGAGCAACAGCAGCGTACGCTCAACGCCCAATACGACTGCGGCCGAAACATCTACGGCTGGGACTGCGAACTTGGCCTATGAAAGCCGCAACGGCGAAACCACTTTGCGACAACGCAAAAAAAGGTGTTTTTCCACTGTAGACGGCTATAGCCCACACTTGACGAGGCTGCACATCGAAAAAAGGGGCTGTGGCCAATTAGTCAGCGCTCTTGCTCAATAGGCTCTATCAAAGAAGCTGAATGATTAGGTAAAGACAATCATCGGATCTGACCATGCAGGAAGAGAACTGGCTCTACACTTTAGGCAATGCCACTTGCTTGCTTGGAACTGATTTCTGAGCAGGATCATAGAGCAGCAACTCTGGGGATGTTGTTTCTGGCTAAAGAGGTGACTTATGTCGATTTCAATTGGCATTGTGCGGACGCTGTGTGGCCTCTTCTCTTTTAAGCGAACCACTACGCCTCGCCGGCTCAGTCGCGATGAAGCCAGCCTGATTGAGCACTACCGCCTGCTGTCTGAGTCAGACCGCATTGCGATGCGTTACCTGTGTACTTCGCTAAAAGAAATTTCCCGCTTCTAAAACGCGGGGATGCCTATGGACTGCTGAGCTACACACATAGAGACATCGAACAAGGTTGTGGGGGTGGCGAGAAATCGCAACGAGAAGGAGGCTGACTCTGAGGCACCTCTGATTGCGGAAACCATGGCCGCCCTGCAGCCCCATTTCCCAAACCCCAGAAACGACAAAGCCCGTCTAGGACGGGCTCTGTCGGTGTAACAATATGGCGGAGGCGTAGAGATTCGAACTCTAGGACCTGTTACAGTCGACGGTTTTCAAGACCCCTATGGGTATACATACAGCATATAGCCTCTAGGCAATTTTTGGTGCCATTACTTTAAAGTTTCAGGTTGCCCGCAAGCCCCGTCCCATGGGAGTTTTTTTTTGGGTTTTGGTACCACCTTTACACTACCAACGAGTCATGAGATTTCTGACCTGGTACCGGTGAAGCTACAACGGATTTGCAACCCGGTAGGGAAGGGAAATTCAAGCGGGCTATGGGCTGTAGCGATATTTCTTTCCGTAACTCTAGCTTAGTCTTTGCTCTGTACGCCACGTAGAATCAGGGGGCAATCTCTTGTTTAGGAACTGTTTAAAACCTCCTCTGGAGCTCAGCCTAGCGTAAGCAACCCATCGCCCAAAATAAAAATCTCGGCAAGTTTCGCTCTGTACCACTTTCCAGCAGCCCCCCCCAGACGAAAATGCCCGTTTAGGACGAGCTATGGCGGTATAGCAATTTAACTGAGGCGTAGAGGCACCAATTCAAAAGAGACTGGCGCAAAATCTGATCGACGTTGACCAGTCTACGATTGCCCATAACCCTCCGCTCAGTAGCAAAGTACTACGACGAAACCATGGATTACCTACCTGCCAGCGTCTAAAACAAGCACTAAGCAGCCGGTAAGTCGCTGGATACAGCCTTGAGATTCAACTACCATCCTCTTTCGAACCTCCATTCGTAGATCACGAGAAACGTCCACTCATGGCGAATTATTAAATGTCTACCTTTACCGAACTAGACCTAAGCGAGCTCCACTTCGATCCGGAGAATCCACGGCTTCCCAATAATTTGAAGCACAAAGGTGACGACGATGTCATCAAATATCTGCTACTCGAATGCAACCTAATCGAACTCATGCTTTCGATTGGCGAGCATGGCTTTTTCGCTGGAGAGCCATTACTGGTAGTGCCGAGAATCGAGGGCGGGTGGACGGTAGTAGAAGGCAACCGACGACTTGGAGCCCTGAAGCTTTTACAGCCAAACATTATTCCTCCGGTAAAGCCCTCACAAGTGAATGAGGCGCGTCAAATTACTGGCAATGCACCAACTCGGATTCCTGCTCTTAAATTCGCTGATAGAAATAAAATACTTAGCTATCTCGGTTATCGACACATTACAGGAATCAAAGAGTGGGATGCTTTAGCAAAGGCTCGCTACCTACGCCAATTACGTACTCGCCATGGACCCAACCACGCTGAGGCACATAAAGCATTAGCTAAAGAAATCGGAAGCAAGGCAGCCTATGTTGCAAAGTTACTAACCGGTTTAACATTGGTTGAAAGAGCACGTGACAGCGGTCTTCTCTCACATATAAAGCTGGAAGAAGATGATATCCAATTCTCTTTACTAACCACCGGCATAGGTTATAAAAACATATGTGAGTTTATTGGAATATCGTCAGCATCTGATGTGGATGCACCCAATCTTAAGGATGATGAATTCCGCGAATTTTTTACATGGATTTTTGATAAATCTCGCGGATCTACCACCCTGGGTGAGTCCCGTAATTTAGAAAAACTCGCTCGAGTTGTACATAATGATCAAGCCCTAAACGAACTTCGCCGCGGAGTTTCGCTAGAGATGGCGGACCTATACACCAGCGGTCCACTTGAAGCTCTACGCAACCTTCTTAGGGAGACAGAAGAGAGAATCGAAAGTGCGATGAGCACCCTTAGTGTTGCAGATGGAATCAGCAGTTCAGACGTTGAGCAAGCAGGAAGAATTAAAAAAGCTTCTACTGCCTTACACGCTGCACTACATGGCCTTTTGAACCCTATTGAGTAGCTCATGATAATACTTAACAAGCCTCGAGACTCCGATACACATACATTAGCCGACTTTGCAGAGCTTTTGTGCCTACTGACTCAAGACCGGATCTGCTCGCGAGAAACCATCGCAGATCAAATAAAAGATGTTGGAGACTCAAACATTAGCGAGTCTGCTTTAGATGATTGTTTCAGCCATTTAGAATGGAGAGCTAAAAGCTTTGAGGGCCTGTATCCGTTCACCGTTGATAAAAACTCCAAGACCTTTTCTGCTCCGGAAGAGCTTAACCAAACTTACCACCTCTACGTCTTGTTGCTACTCTGCGCAAATCTCCCATTTTTAGAAAACAGAAGTACTATAACCGATGCCTTTGAACGTCTAGCTATTACCGCACTTAAACGATCCTGGCCTCAAGACTCAAATATTCACCCTTTTGGCAAAAACGAAACAACTTATACAGGAACCAAAGCGGAGCGAATTAATAAACTAGCCACTGATATTGGCGGAACCGGTTTATGCACAGAAAAAACCTTTAGAGCTAAGGACTCTGGGGATGGCGGAATTGATCTCGTTGCTTGGATAGGGCTAGATGAATATGAAGCTAGAAATATTCCATCTGCACTTGGGCAGTGCGCATGTTCTAGAACAGACTGGGTAAGCAAACAGACTGAAATTTCGCGCGATCGCCTAAACCCAATGATTCACCCGTCCCACCCATGGATGCAAATGATATTTATTCCACACTGCTTTAGAAATAATCACGGGGGATGGGCTGTAGATGGAGAGATCGCATCAACGATAATTTTTGACAGATTACGCATCGTTAAAAAAATCGGAGGGGATTTAGACTGGAATCATATATCACCCCCTCAACTATTCTTCGAATTTCTTGAAAAAAGGTTAGAGCTAGTTTAAATCACCATATATCCGGCAACGCTCTTGATACTGCTTCAAACAGTGGTGGTGGAACAGCATTACCCACAACCGTATATCGCTGCATTTGAGAGCCGTTTTTTGATTCAGGAAAGATCAAGTCCCCAAACCCCTGAATCCGAGCGGCTTCTCTATAGCTAAACCTGCGCGCAGGTGAGTTATTTTCAAACTCCCACACATTATGCTCAATTTTAATCATTGGAGGACTCATTGGGTGCAAAGGCATATGCCTAGGATTTGCAACAATAGTCCTAGATGCCTCATCCCATCCATTACGCCTATCCCTAGATAGGTAGTACCAATGAAAATCTAGATCGTAAAACTCTCCAACTGGCCACTCCGGCATATCACCAATGGCGTCTCGAATTGTAGCCTTTGGCAAGCCCCCGTCGACACCGTGAGTAGGCTTAGGAAAAACATACTCTACGCCGAAATCCTCCCTTATACCCACTATAAATATTCGTCTGCGCTCTTGTGCAACACCAAATTCTGCAGCGTTCAGAATTTCAGCATTAACTTTATAACCAAGCTCAGTGAATATTTTCAACTGATCTTCCAGCAAGTGCCGGAAATTCTTACGGAACATTCCTGATACATTTTCTACGATAAACGCTTTTGGCTTTATCGATTTTAATGCTCGAGCAAACTCCAAATACAGAGTATTTATTTTCCTATCCGGATTTCTCAACCCTCCTTGACTAAAACCTTGACAGGGATAGCATCCTACTAACAAATCAGCATCAGGAAAATGCTCTATCGTAGAAATACTTGCTCTTACATAATCCGTATCAGGGTGATTAGCCAGATAAACTTCACGAGCGTAATGAAGAATGTCATTAGCCATAAGTACTTCGAAACCAGCACGCAAGACTCCTGCATCGGATCCTCCGCACCCTGAAAATAGCGAAACAGCTGTTGGCATTTTTACCCCCGATTAACAGCGAGCATTATACAGGCATCTGCTCGGTTTGAGTGCCCCCAATGCTATGCCGCACGTCCCTCAAGCCACAGAGCGCCTTGCCTCGCTGCTCTTGTCCGCCAGCACCTCACTCATTTCAAGCAACAGAGTAGGCTTTGGCTTATTTGAAAATGCCCACTCAAAAAATGCGTCAAATCATGAATTTATTTCCAAATCGCCGCTTTTGGTTAATGGAGAGGAAGTAAATGCTCACATTTTCTGCTTAAGCCACTCATTTTAATTTTCCCTTGACAATTCCTTGACGTACGCTTGGCAGGCCTGCAGTGCGATCAGTCCTTGATCGCCGTCGCTGGTGATTCCGATAATTCGTTGAGCATGCGCTGGGTCAAGTTGGGCTCTACGGGGGCCATAAACCACGCCGCCGGTGTGGGTGGTGGCTTGCATTGCGTCACAACCAGCGGTGTCGGTGGCGTCGAGTAGGACTGACAGCTGCAGGTCAGCAGTAGCAAGGCGATTACGCAGGCGTGCTTGATTGGTTTTCTCATCGATCAGGGCTCGATAGTGGGCTTGGTCGCTGGCTGCCAGCCATTGTTCAAGAGCAAAGCGCTTGCCCTGCTCTTCCAGGATTAACGCGGAGTTGAGGTTGGCCACACGAGTAAGTGCGGTTTTATGTTCTGCGTTCAGATCAGCCAGTAGCTTGCCGTAGCGCCAGGCGTCCACTTTCCATGTGGCAAAACAAGCAATAGCCAGCAGCAGCGCAAGACCCACCCAACGGGCCGGGCTCATGCCACCACCTTCAATGCCCGTTCGTATTGCGCTACGAGATCCTGCAGCCGATGCTCGCGCTGGCCGTAGCCGGCGCCCGGTAGGCTGGCCCAGATCTTCCGGCACTTGTCGATTGCGGGCTCGATGCGGCCGGCGATTACATCGGGAAGCGCCCTGCACTCTCTGATGTGCTGAATGGCGAGCTTGTCCTGACTGACAGGACCAAAATCTGGAAGCTTTAAAAGATCGCGGTAATGCGGCCAGTCCCTGAGCATTTGTTGGTAGCGGCCAGAGGCATTGGAAGTCAGCCCACGGCTGTTGATCTGCTTGGATTTCCGGCCTCCCGAGAAGGGATGGGTTGAGTAGCCAGTGAACAGCTCAAGCTTGCCATCGATCCCAGTCACGATGATGTTGTAACCATCGTCCGAGCGTTTCAGGTAGTCGCTGCCCAACTCGGACCACGCGATCATGTCGAGGAATGCGAGCAGGTTACGGCCAATGCCCTGCTGTTCTGTAATTCTTGGCATAGTTAAACTCCAGGCAAAAAAAAGCCCGCTCAATTGCGGGTTGGCTTTAGGGGTCTGATCAGTCGAATAGCAGGGCTTTGGCCTCATCGGCAGACAGCCCAAGGTCGTACTTCTGGACCAGGGCGATTACGGCAAACTCGTTATCGCCGTAGCCGCCGGTTGCGAGCTGCTTCCGGTAGGCCTGAACCTCACACCACTGGCGGTAGGGTCGGACAAGCTTGTACAGCAGCGGGTGCACGACCGGGGCCAGCCCAAACAGCGGCCAGAGGGATGACGACACAACAAGCGTCAGCAGTGCACACGGCAACAAGGCGATGGCCATCGCGGTATACCACTGCCGCACGTGGGTTTTTTCGTGCTCGATCAGACCGGTATCGCCTTTGTACTTCGTCAGCACTTTAATTAATGGGCCTTGGGCCGTGCCACCAAATCCATTGGCGAGTTTTTCAATTTGCTTAATCATGTAATATTTCATGCTGTATTCTCGTTTACGCACGCACACAAGCGCGATCAAGGCTGCTAAGTTTTAATATACTTATTTAGCCAACCTATTAATCAGGCAAGTCCAACGCATCAACCAAATTAATTTCACGCTTCAATGCATCGTACGCCTGCGTCCAAAGAGACAAAGCAACATCAGCAATGAATTCAATGTCGACTTCCCACAGATAACGACTTCCCTCTTTGAAAGCCTCCTGACTAACAAACCCTCTGAACTTAACATTACACGGCACCCCGTGATTACTCGCCTCTATGTTATTGAGGCGAATATAAAGATTACGAGCTTCACCGTATTCAGTATTAACGGTTGCTTGAATTGCCATTATTACCACCTTACGCGTCTATCGCGCCCCATGATTTAAATACTGCCGTCGAGCCTTCCACGCCTGCTGTCGTACAAATACGGCTCGCCTTGGCGCCTGGAGACGCAGAAGCAGCCATAGAAATATCTCCCCGCTTAAAAACTGCGCCAGTTGGCCAGCCACCACCCCATGACATTGATTGACCACGCGCTGTGATGCTGAAAAACGGATCAGGACCGCTATAACTGTAACCACCGCTATCCAACATACAGGGGCCTATTCTGTTGGTATTACCCACCGCACTATCGACAAGTAGGAACCGTGTCGAATCAACAACCCCTTTTGTTTGTAGAATCCGAATATCGCTTGAGCCGGCAGCCAGAAAACAGCCATTGGTTGCGGTATTGCTTGTTGCAACGCGAATCGCGCCGATTTCGATATCAGAACATTCCGCGTTTACGTGAACCCCGCCTACCCCGCCACCGGCCGCCCGATTATCGTTTGTGGTTCGCAGTCGCTCAGCTCGGACGTGCTTTGTCGCGCTGTAAATGATGCCCTGTCCATTAGCATTGGAAGAGCGAAGCTCACCATCGGTTCCACCATTGCACTTGATTTGCAATATGTTATTTGTGAAGCCATTAATGTCCGCAAACCCAATCTTTCCAGAATCTCTATTCTCGATTCTCACACCAACCGAAAACGACGCGACTTTGGTAACTGCTTTTATATAGTCAATATTGAATTCGCCAAGCATTACATTATCGACTTTGCCCGCCGAGGCGTTGTAATCTACAGCACGATAGAATGCGTCTCGCGACGTGATACGACCTATATCAATACCCGTGCACACTTTACCCACGTCGCGTGGCACAGCATACTTTTCGCCAAAGTCCCCGCCAATATGGTAAAAGTCTCGATAGTTGTTCTTACCATTAATATAATCAATACGAATATCATAACAGCCTGAGGCTGTAATCATTGACTCGCTGAAATTCGCACCTACCAAAGATCCGATATGAATATCATGCGGATGATAGGTTTTTTCTGGAGTGATATTATCCGGGAACCCGGCCCAGTGCATCATCAGGCCCAGTTGGCCACCGTTCAACATTAACCGACCAATTCGTACGCCGTGAGTATTTCCGGCAATAGCCATTGCAGTACTGTTGTTTACTCCCGTCAAATCTAAAGTGTCAGCGTGCACGTTAGAAACTTCAACTGAATCCCACCAACGCCCAATACAAATAGCCGTCCTTACAAAGCCATTGCCATTGCCATCACCATTAACTACCGCTCCTTTTAAATGGCCTTTAATGGTGACGTTTGATCCTATCTGCATGCCGCTGTTATCACCGACAGGACTGTCTAAGATGATCTGTCCGCCCCCGGATCGAATCGTTAAGTTTGACCACTCGTAAAGCCTTGGAGACAGCCCGCCTACCAATCGGAACACCCCAGTAATATCAATCACCTTTACTCGTCCAGCCGCCACAGCGGAATGCATGGCAGCAAAGGCCGGCGTCCAGTCCCAACCGGCCGGATCTGGTATTGGGCGACTTGTGATGAGGTGTGCAAACTCCCAAGGGGATATGGCTTGAGCGTCAAGCATCTGGTGGGCATTTCTGATGCCGTCAGTCAGAGGGGCACGTCTCCAGCCGGACAGTCCGGCTCCTTTGTTGGGGTCGGAGTGGTCGCTAATGTCCCTTAAAATCGTCTGACCATCCACGTTGGGCGTGTACCAAATGGCACCATTCCAGACGCGCTTAACCAGCTCAACGGTGTTGAAGTATTCATCACCGACCTCAAGCGGGCTCCCATCGGAACGGGTGCCAGGGTCGGTAGGCTCACGCCGAAAATTCGTATCAACAATGACCCATACATCGTCGAAAACCTTGCTCGTATCGGCAACAAACTTCGCCAAAGTTGGCAAAGGTCCCGACTCAGTAGGAACGTCGGTTTCAGCGTCACCATGCATAAACAAGTGCTGGAGGTCTGACGCTGCCCTTGAGCGTTGCGCCGCTTCCGCGATCTGGCCGGTGTAGGCTTCCAGCGCTGATACATCAGTCATTCAGTTTCTCCAGGCATAAAAAAGCCCGCAGAAGCGGGACATACAAATCGTGAGGGGTTAGCGGTTAGAAACCGGGGGCTTTGCCAATCGCGCGCCAGTGGATCGTGACGCGGAAATTCTGCGTATCGTTGAACAGTTGGTATTGCGTGTTGCTGACTGCTCGGGCGCCTGCGGCGTTACCGTCACTGTCATCAGCGTTCGGCGTGATCTTGTTGCCAAAGCAGTTGTAGACCTCAGC
>Ga0256410_1003183_pt1 | contig 10194 bp, 6 predicted proteins | sample PhyWR1_FD_185983 | JGI IMG/M metagenome (GOLD analysis project Ga0256410, IMG submission 185983) | Leaf surface microbial communities from wheat plants in UC Gill Tract Community Farm, Albany, California, United States - DLSL W.R1 | ecosystem: Host-associated > Plants > Phyllosphere >... | reverse complement strand
AAAAGGCCCAGCCGTTGACGGTCTGCGAAGGCGCGCGATTTTATCAGGCTTGAGGGGCAGCGGCCATCCTCGGGCCGACGGGCAGGGCCATATAGGCAAAAAAAGCCGGTTAAAAAAATGCTAATCGGCTCTGCTTTGGCGTGTATTAAGGTATAGCCTTTAACCCGCTATCGTTATGACAGTACAAAAACTGCCGAGGCCTTGTGAATGTTTTACCGGTCGCCATGGTCACAGCCTTGGCAAACCGGATCCACGCGGTCTGTTGCAGCCGCTAAATTTGTCGTTCGGGAATCTTCCATGCGTCTGTGTAAATTCTTCTTTGTAGGCTGCTTGTCGTTGCTCAGCCTGGCGAGTCATGCCGAAACCCTCAATGGCCTTTATCAAGTACTTGAACCCGTCAGCAGCCAGTCGCCCCAGGAGCGCGACCAGGCCACCCAGCGCGCCGTGCAGACCCTGGTGATCCGCCTGACCGGCGACGCCAAGGCCGCCGACGGCCCGGGCCTGGCGGCCGTTCGTAAAGATCCGCAACAAATCATCAGCCAGTACGGCTATGACGCCGGCCCGCCGGAAAGCCTGCAAGTGGATTTCGACCCGGTGAGCACCGATCGCGTCCTGCGTGAAGCCGGCTTGTCGATCTGGGGCAGCAATCGACCGTCGATTCTAGGCTGGTGGCTGAACGACTCCACCGAAGGCAGCAGCCTCGTTGGCGATGGCCAGACCGTCGCCCAAGCGTTGCGCCGTGCTGCGCAACACCGTGGCTTGCCGTTGCGCCTGCCGCTGGGCGACCTGGATGAGCAGGTGGTCGCTACCGCGCCGAACCTGGAAAGTGCCGACGCTACGCCGCTGCGCACCGCCTCCGAGCGTTACGGCGCCGATGCCTTGCTGGCCGTGCATGCGCGCCAGGAAGGCAGTCAATGGCAAGCCAAATGGCGCTTGTGGCTGGGCGACAAGAGCGAGCAGGGCACGGTTCAAGGGGCCGACACCGGCGCCGTGGCCGATGCGGTGATGCTGGCGGTGAGCCAGAAGCTCGCGCCGCGCTTCGCGGTCAAGCCCGGCGTGAGCACCGAACAGTTGCTGGAAGTGCAGGGCATGACCCTGGAGCGTTATGCCGCACTGGGTCATCTGCTGGAGCCTTTAGGCGGTCAGCCGCAGTCAGTGGATGGCAATCGCATCGTGTACCGCGTCAACGGCAGTGCCGATCAGTTGCGCACCCAGTTGAGCCTGGCCAAGTTGCAGGAGATTCCTGCGGGTGAGGCGCCGGTCCAGCAATCGGCAGTGGATGGCGCGCAACCGGCAATGGCACCCGAGCCTCAGGCGCAATTGCGTTTTCGTTGGTAGCAGTTTTCTTCTTTATATAGATGGAGTGGTTTATGGCGGATACGCGTCGTTGGGTGTGGCTTGGCGGGATTGTCCTGCTGTGCGTCTTTGTGTTCTTGCTGCATTCGATCTTGACGCCGTTCCTGGTCGCGTTGCTGCTGGCCTATCTTTTCGATCCGGTGGTGGATCGTCTGGAGAAGGCCGGGCTGTCGCGTACCTGGGGCGTGGTGGCGGTGTTCGCGCTGTTTACCCTGATCATCACGGCGTTGGTGCTGGTACTGGTGCCGATGCTGGCCAAGCAGCTGTTCCGACTCTATGAGCTGGCGCCGCAGATGCTCGATTGGCTGCAGCACACGGCAATGCCATGGGCCCAGGCCAAGCTGGGATTGGCGGATGGCTTCTGGAAGTTCGACAAGGTCAAGGCCGCGATCAGCGAGCACATGGGGCAGACCACCGATATCGTCGGCGTTGTACTAAGCCAAGCCACTGCGTCCAGCCTGGCGCTGATCGGTTGGCTGACCAATCTGGTACTGATCCCGGTGGTCGCGTTCTACCTGCTGCGCGACTGGGACCTCATGATGGCCAAGATCCGCAGCCTGCTGCCGCGTGACCGTGAGGAACGCATCGTCTCCCTCGCCGAAGAGTGCCACGAGGTACTGGGCGCCTTCGTGCGTGGCCAACTGCTGGTGATGTTGGCCCTGGGGATCATCTATGCGGCTGGCTTGATGGCCATCGGCCTGGAATTGGGCCTGCTGATTGGCCTGATCGCCGGCCTGGCTGCGATCGTGCCCTATATGGGCTTCGTGATTGGTATCGGCGCGGCACTGGTGGCCGGGCTGTTCCAGTTTGGTGGTGACTTGTACCCAATGTTGGGCATCGTGGCCGTGTTCATGGTCGGCCAGGCTCTGGAAGGCATGGTGCTGACGCCGCTGCTGGTCGGCGATCGGATTGGCCTGCACCCGGTGGCAGTGATCTTTGCGATCCTGGCGGGCGGTGAGCTGTTTGGCTTTACGGGCATCTTGCTGGCGCTGCCGGTGGCGGCAGTGATCATGGTGCTGGTGCGCCATGTGCACGATTTGTACAAGGATTCGGATGTGTATACAGGGGTTGAAGACCCGGATCTGTAACTTTGTCATCACAAGAAAAAATCGGAATCCGCTAAGGATTCCGATTTTTTTATGCCTGTGGCTCTGAGCCCCGTCGTAGTTAAGAACGTCGCCGGACCGCAGTTTTCACGTTTTCAGCCAGGCGTTTCTCCACGCCACCAGGTGTTCTTCCTTGAGTATCCAGTTCTTGAGCACCGCGCTACGCAGCGCGTCTCCGGCTCGAGCGCTGGCGTCCCGTTCGGTAAGGTGCTCGCGAATGGCGGCAATCCAGTCTTTAGGCGTGTTTCTGACCCGGGTCACCGGCAACTCACCGCTGTAACAACGAATATCCGAGCAAATCACCGGAAAACCACAGGCGCCATATTCCAGTAACCGCAAATTGCTTTTGCAGGCATTGAAAAAGTTGTCTTCCAGCGGCGCCAAGGCCAGATCCAGGTTCAAACCGGCCAGCCGTGATGGGTACTTTTCGATTGTCACACCTTGGTGGAATTCGTGGACATAGGGGCGTAGTTCCGGTGGGCACATACCCATGAATACCCATTCCACATCCTGCGCCAGCTCGCGAACCACTTCGGCGATAACTCGCAGGTCGCCGCCGTGACTTGAACCACCGGCCCAGCCGACCCGTGGCTTGCGGCCTTGTTGGCGATGGCTGGTCAGATCGTTCCACCATGTGCCTGGCAGGCGGTTTTCCATCACGCGGATGTCTGCATTGAAGTGTTCCAGCGCATCGGCGAGCGGCTGGGTCGACACCACCAGCCGGTCGCAGAGGCCGATAGCTTGTTTCAGACGGTTTGCGGTGTCTTTGGGAAACAACTGGCGACTTGCGTTGCCGGTGGGGACATCAAGAATATAGTCATCCAGTTCATAGACCTTGAACGCCTTGGAGAATGCTTTGGTGTTCTCGATAATCTCCAACTGAGGTGTAGTGAATTGCCGCTGGAAAATGATCGTATCCGGCGCATGGCGCTCCACTTCTACAGGTTGTAGTAGCCAGTCGCTGACCGCGCCCTCGATCAGCCCCGCTGCCTTCAGGGCAGCAAAAGGTTGGCGCACGCGGTAGTGCCCACTGCCGAAAAAATCGCCGGGGTAGCAAAGGGCGTAAGGCAATTGATGGCTGGCGAACGGATGCCAGCCCGCGTCGCTACGGCATTCATAGGCAAATCCGCGGCCTTCCAGTGTCAGGTTGCGGTTATAGGCCGGGTCATTGGCGAGCTGCGGCAGCCAGCGCTGGTACATCACCGATTGCTCGCGTTTGAAGCGCTCGCGTTTGGCTTCCAGTCTGGTCGTGTCGACCTTGTTCTGACTGACGTTGGCTTCGTGCATCAGCAATGCATAAGGTGTCCAGACAATCAGTTGCCCGGCTTGGCCCACTTTCAGGCAGAGGTCTACGTCGTTGAATGAAACCCCCAGGCTCGTCTCGTCCATTCCACCCACCTGGTGGTACAGGTCGGCACGGATCATCAGGCAGGCAGCGGTGACCGCGCTGTAGTTCTGGTCAACTTGCAAGCGATGAAGGTAGCCGTTGGACTGTATGGGGTCGCCGACAAAGGGGTGGTCCGCTACGCCGTGCAAACCGAGCACCACGCCCCCGTGCTGAATAGTCCCGTCGAGTAACAACAACTTGGCGCCGACTATCCCCACTTCCGGCCGCTGGGCGTGATGGAGCATGGCGCCGAGCCAGTCGCCATCAATGACCGCAGTGTCGTTGTTGAGGAGCACCAGGTATTCGCCACGGGCTTGGCTGGCGGCGTAGTTATTGATGGCTGAATAGTTGAACGGATGCGGGTAGCGCAGTATGCGTACCTTGGCGTTATTCAACTGCTCCATGCCCGTGAACCACTCACGGGCCTGCGCCGTTTCACTATTGTTGTCGATGATGATCAGTTCGTAGTTCGTGTAGCGGGTTTTCTCCATCACGCTTTCGATGCAGCGCATCAACATCGGCAGTTGGTCCTTGGTCGGGATCACGATGGACACCAATGGTTGCCCGGCGTGTTGGTAAATTACGCGATTGACCATCGGCAAAGGCCCCGTACGCATTTCATGAGCCACGTCCAAACGTTGCAAGTGCGCTTGGACTATAGCTGCCGAGTGTGCAATGACCTGAGGCTCGCCGAGCCACTGGCCGAAGTTGATCTGCTGGTGCACGAGCACATCCGCGAGGTGTCCGACGGTGCCTAGCCCGTGGGTTTCTATCAGCCGAAAGAGCAGGTCATGGGGCGCGAGTTCGGCGAAGGCGGGGTCGAAGCCATTGAGATTCAACGCTGACTCGCGACTGAATGCCAAGGCTCGGCCAACATAGGGATAACTACGCAGCAGGTCCAGATTAAGGTCAGGCTTGAACACCGGGTCTTGGTAACCGGTAGCGGTCAGCGAATCTTCATCGGTGTAGCACATGCTGATGCCCGGGTTAAGGGCGATGCCCTCTGCCAGCAATAGCAACGCGTGGGGATCAAGTCGGTCGCCGCCCCGTAGCAGGTAGCACCAGTCGACCTGGATGGCCTGAAGCAGCTCATTGAGCTGGCTGGGCCAGGACTCCGCCAGCGGTAGCCAGACCAAGTTATCGGCCGGTGTCATCCCGGCCGGCTCGCTGTTTGACAGCACCACGATGGCCGCCGCCTTGTAGAGTTGGCGGTTGATGCTTTCCAGGCTGGCACGTAGCTGCGCAATATCACCGGTAGTATCGGTCAACACCACCAATACGTCGGTGTGCTGTGGCCAGCCAGCCAGCCGTGTTGGCAAGCCTTCGAAGTCCGCGGTAGACAGTTGTCGGGTATCCAGCCATCGCCGATACTGGTCGATATTGCGCTGGTGTTTGCCTGCATTCGCCAGCACGCCGAAGAAGCGCTCGATAGCGTGTGCCAGCGTGCCGGTAAGCTGACCGCGTTCAGTGTCGAAATCTTTGCCGGTGAGGTTCATCCGTTCCAAGGGGGCCAACGCTTCAATGCGTACAAAGAACATGGAGCCGGCAAAAAAATCCGCATCGTCGATTCGTTGTGAATCAATCCCGGCGCGTTCGGCCAGGGCCAGCAGGCGCTGACGGTCTTCTTCTTCAAGGTCCTGAGTGACTTGCGCCCGGTAAGGCTCTGTGCCGAGCAGTGGATGGTGCGATGGGGCGGCAAGATATTCTACCGACTGCCGGAATCGCACAGGGCTGAGCAAATCATCGAAAAGGTCATGTGCCCAGGAGCTCTCGGTGCCCATATGGGCCGAGCGTTTGGTGTGCAGCTTGACCAGCGTGGTGATGTTGTCGGCACGCAAGTTCGCAAGTACGTGGAGGAATGGCAGGGCATCCCTACCGTGATCGGGCACCCGATAGAGCGAGTATTTCAAACCGCTGACGGCGAGGTGGCTGTGTACGGTGTCTTCCAGGCCGGCTACGCACGTTACGTATAGATGCAGGCGTTCATGCAGCAGGACCAGGCGGCGCAAAATGTCTAGCAGCACACCTGGAAGATACACATGGATCACCACGCCAATGGGAGGCTCGCCGTCTTCGAGAACGGGCTGCTCGGCGACAAGTACTTCGCACTCGCCGACAAGCGGGGCGGCACTGTGCGAGGTAATGAGTGGCTGGAAATCGCAAGCCAGGTAGGCGCCCTGTACATGAAACAGCTCAAAGGCCTCAGGGGCTGACAAGGGGGCACGTCGCACCTGCGATGAAGGCTGCGGGTTGTAGAGCCCCAGTGCGTGGATCTGGCGGGTGAAATTGGCGAGGCCCTGATCGAACAGATCCTGCATATCTGGCTGGTTCTGGCGTTGCTCGGCATGCCGGCGAAAGAGTGACAGGGGCTCCTGTATGAAAGCGAGATGGCCGTGTTGCAGCAGGTTCACAAACATGGCCAAGTCGTTAATGGCACGAATAACGACGCCGCCCAAAGCGCAGATATGTGGCGCTTTGTCGATCAGTTGGGCGCGACGAAACATCACTGTGCTAGGTTCGCCAATGAAATTGACAGGCCAGTCGCACAGTAGCGAAATGAGGTCTGCACCCTGCAGGCAGGCGTCTTTGTCGAATACTTCACACGTCTGGAGGATGTCAGGCAGTGGCTCGTCTTCGGTTCCAATCAGTCGGCGCCGTGAAGTGACCAGCGAGATATCGTTACGTGCCTCAAGCACGGCGGCAAGGCGCTCGACGCAATTGGGCAGCAACAGATCGTCGTCATTGAGAAACTTGATGTATTCGCCCCGGGATTCTTCCAGGCAGCGACTGAGGTTGAGCTGGCCACCCAACTGCTGTTCGTTGTGCAGGTAGCGCACCGGCACTGCGGTCTGTGCAGCAAGACGCTCGGTGATCAGGCGGATGCCGTCGTCACGACAATCGTCTGTGATCACTATCTCCAGATTCGCGTAGCTCTGGTTCAGTGCGCTACTCAGCGCGGCCTCGAAGAACCGCGGGTTATAGGCAGGTATCGCAATGCTGACCAGCGGTAAGCGGCTGGTCGGGAGGGTATTGGTCATGCTCACACCAACTTGAACAGGGGGCGAAGGTAGAACTCGCTGAGGCCGCCTTCACGGCCGAGGCGATCACAGGTTTCAGCTTGAGCGAGGGCGCCGGGGCTATCGAACAGCTCGATTTTCCGTGTGTGCGGGTCCAATACCAACCCGATGTGTTCGATCTCCCAGCCGGTGCCTCTCAGTGCTGCATCGACGTAAGCGAGTTTTTCGGCCAGTACATTGCGACCCGCCACGGGTTGCGCGGTGTCGCCACCCCAATTGAAACCCATCTGGTAGAGGAGGCAGCCGGCTGACGGGCGAAGCGCCTTCAGAAAACCCTGGATATAACCTTGCAGGGCATGTTTGTCGGGCACAAGCGCGGCATCGAAATCGACTCCTGCATGATGTAATACGTTGAACAACAACAACGTATCGAAATGCCCCGGCATCGCCTGCGCGACTGCGTAGTCGAGGGCTTGCTGTACGACCTCGACGTTGTTCAAATCGAACTCGACGCTCAAGGCGCGAATAAAGTTGGCGCTGGTCTCGTCCAGCTCCCAGGCAACGCAGTGGCTGCTGGGGTAAGTATGAGCGAGGGTGGTGCTGAATAGTCCGGTATTGGCGCCGACATCCAGCAGCCGTTGGCCGCTGAAGTCGAAGTGCGCTTCCAGGTATTCCAGGCGGCCGTGGTCGGCACGCCAACGCGGGTTCACCGGTACGTCAAAGCCTAGTCGTTCTGTCACGAAAGCAGGCAGCGGTTGGTAACAGGCGTGTTTCCCGGAGTGCATATACAGCGCCAGTAGTTGTTCTTTGGTCATTGGCGTTTGCCTGAACGAAGGAATTCGAAGAAGAACAGCCTCAGGCTGTCAGTGGCGAACCAGATGTCATAGCGCGGCAGCCAACAGCAGGCCTTGAGCAGCCAGCTGCGAGCGCCGGCGAAAAAGCGCATGTCACTGCGTGGCTGTCCGACAAAGCCGCCGAGCCAGAGGTACTTGTCCCGTTGCCAGACGCCTAGAAAACGCTGTTGCGCGGCCATTTGCGGCGTCTGGTGCCGATCTTGCACCAACCAGCTGGCGCGGAAGCCATTTTCAAGCGCCAGTTGCATCGGCCCCCAAAGGCGTGGGTTTGCCTCGATGATGAAGTGTTGGCCGGCGCTTTCCATCACCTCAAACATGATGAAGCCGCAATAGTGATGCTGTTCAAGCAATGCCCGCAGGCGCTGGTCGGTATTTGTATCGGGGCAGCGCACCAGCTCGGCGGCAACCATCGATTTGCCTGCCGCCTGCTGGGCGATGTTGCGTTGATAGAGCGCGACGACACCCGCGTCGTTGCGGAAATAGAGATAGTAAAAACTTTGTCCGTCTATATAGCGTTGAATGAGGTAGCGTGCGGCATCGTAGTGGCGTGCATGTTCAGCATACTCGGCAGCACTACGCACCAGCAGCGGGTAAAGGCGCTGGCCATGGGGGCCGCTTTCGACCCTGGGCTTGAGCACAAAGGGCAACTGGCCTTCAGACAATTGCTCGATTTGCGCGGGTATTTTCAGGCCGACGACTTTTGCCGCCGCCAAGAGTTTTTCCTTATCGGAAAACAGATGGTAAATAGCCGGGCTGACAGATATACCCTGGATGCCTTCCAGGGATAACCAGTCTTGCATGCCCATCAGCAGACGGTTTATCGACTCGGCGCTCGGGGCGATGGTCAGCGGGCGTGTGGGGTGGCTGGCCTTGATGTCGAGCAGTAGGCGCTTGAATTCATTTTCATCAAGGGCATCCTGAGTGCGTTGTGCAAACAGGTAGCGGCGAAGGCGTGTGCGATATAGCGCATCTTGAGTGTTGCGTGTGATTAATACGAAGTCGATGCGGTCGCGCTGAAGGGAGCGACAAAAAGCGCCGACCGCGCGCTCGTTGGCCCCGGTGAATATGATCACCAAAGGCTTTTCAGCGGGTGTCATCGTCATCGCGCAGCCAGTTGTTCAGCGAGCAATTCGGCCAGGCATTCTATGACTCTATCCACGCATTGATCGCTGAGTGAAAGATGAAACGGCAATCCCAGCAAACGCTCCGCTAATTGGTCAACCACTGGCAGCGGGCCAGCCGTATAGGCTTGGAAAGCGGGGTGGCCATGCAGCGGAGGGCAGTACCAGCGCCGGGTTTCGATGTCTTTGCCCAGCAGGCGCAACTGAATATCTACACCGCGTAACCCCGCGGGCAGCATTACGGGCATCAGGCTGTACACGCCATCGACGGGCTTGGACTGGAGTTTCAGTGCAGGGATTTTTTCATTTAGGCGTTCTACGTAGCGTTGATGCAAATTGCGTCGTGCTTCTGCGACAGTTGGCCAATTGTCCATCGCGGCCAGTGCGACGGCGGCGTGGTATTCGCTCATCTTGCCGTTCTCGCCGGCCTCGAAGACCAGGCCTCCACTCTGTGCATCGATGCCGAAGTTACTTAATGCTCGCATGCTTTGGGCGTAGGCGTGGTGGCGCGAAGCCACGAAACCACCTTCACCTCCCCCTAGGGATTTGGTGGCGTGCAGGCTGAAGGCGACTTTGGTCGTCAGTCCAATCTGCTGGTTACCCCAGGCGCCTGCGGCATCGACGACCACCGGAATTCCGGTTTCGGCACTAAAAAGATCCCAGCCAGCGACATCTTGAGCGCAACCGTACGTGGACACCGGCATCACTGCATCGAAGGGCACTTCGGCCAGCACTGCGCGTGCTATGGCGGGGGTCAGCAACCAATTGTCAGGATCGACGTCGCTGATAAGCGGCGTGAGTCCGGCCCGGATGATTGCGGTAGCCGTGGCAACGAACGTCAATCCGGGTACCAATACGCGGCCGCTCTTGCGAAGCTTCAGGGCTTCCAATGCAATTTGCAGCGCACACGTACCATTCGCCATAGACACAACATGGACTTGCGCGGGCTCGCGACTGAAAGAGCGCGATAGCCGGCCCTCTAGCTCATTGACCAGCGGGCCGAAGTTGGTGTACCAGCGGTTTTCATCGATTTGCTTCCAGTACGCAAGAATCTGCTCGACTTTGGGCATTTCCGGAACGAGCAGCTTGATGATGTTTTTCATGGTACGCACAACCGTCAATGAAATGTCGTTCTTGGCAATATGACGAGGCGAAGCAGGAAACATACCAATTTGGTAAAGGGTCGGCTTGGTGGGTTCGCGGTTCTGCGGCATCGAACAATTTGCATAAAACCAACAAGTTAACGCAAACCTTTGATTTTGCTTGGGGTCTGTTGCATTGTGCGCCCGGCGTCACGGGTATAAACTTTGCAAACTTTACACAGAGGCCACTAACGGTTCGTTTGGAGCCGTT
>Ga0256410_1003176_pt1 | contig 10210 bp, 11 predicted proteins | sample PhyWR1_FD_185983 | JGI IMG/M metagenome (GOLD analysis project Ga0256410, IMG submission 185983) | Leaf surface microbial communities from wheat plants in UC Gill Tract Community Farm, Albany, California, United States - DLSL W.R1 | ecosystem: Host-associated > Plants > Phyllosphere >... | reverse complement strand
TTGATGTTGACGATATTCAACGCGACTTTGGCGTAGGCCACTTGGGTCTTGCCACGGCCGAGGATGCCGAACAGCTGGCGGTCGCCGGTTTCTTTGCGGCCGAACTCGGTCACATCGCCGGTCACCACATAGTCCGCGCCCTTGAGCTTCTGCACGGTGCCTTTGATTTTGGCTTCCTGGGAAATTTCGCCCATGTTGTCGCGGTCCAGCACGCTGAAGCGGTTGGTCTGCTGCAAGTGGGTGATCAGGATGGTCTTGGCCTGGCCGCCGAGGCGGTCGACGCCATCGGAGAAGATGCCGCGCATATAGCTGGAGCGGTTGTCGAATTTGCCCACGGCAATCGGCACGCGCACGCCGGAGTAGGCGACGTTGGCGCTGGCGACTTGCTCTACCGGCATCGCGCGATTGCTTTCGGTGGCGCAGCCGGCCACGGTCAGCAGCGCTGCGGCGGTGAGGCCGGACAGCAGGGTTTTGCAGAGTGTTTTCACGGAATGCTCCTGGGGTGATAAATCGGTAATAGCAACGTCAGCGAGACGGGATGTCGAGCAGATCATCAACGATGTCGCGACTCAGGACGCCGGTATAAAACCGCTCGACGCTTGAGTTGCCGGAGTTGGTGAGGATGCCGCCCATGGTCTTCCATTTTTGCGCCTCCCCCATCACACCGGCGGGTACGAGGTTCTCGCGGGTCTTGGCGAAGTGCAGGACTTCGCTACCTGCCTTCTTGACCTTCACCTGATAGCTGAAATCCACGCTGGCCAGAATGGTGTTGTCATCGACGATCAACGTCGACAGGCCGCCTTTGGAGTCCGGGATATGACGCGTGTAGACGATGCTGACATCCAACAGGTAATCGGCTTTGTCCTTGCTGGGAGCATAACGTTTGGCACTGAGCAACCGATCGACCAGGTCGACGCCCAGTTGCTGGCGCACTTTGTCATCGGGCAGGAAGCGTTCGTTCTTGCCCACCACCTCCACATCGAAGGTGTCGAGCCAATACGTGGCGGTTTTGGGAATGGTCACCGGCGCCGGCGAGATGTAGTAATCCGGCTTGGAGGCGCAGCCCGCCAGGAGGCAGACGGCGAGGAACACGGCAAATGCGCGCATGTCTGAATTCGTCCCTGAAAAGTATCGTGCTTTAAACAGTGGCGGCATTTTACGGAGTTGAGAGGGGTTCTCAAGGTGTTTCGTCGGGCGATGTGCGTTAATGCACACGCCTCAAGTTTTGCTTAAAGGCGTCGAGACACTGACTCGGCTTATTCACTTATAGGGAAATTGCGTGCTTAAAACCCTCCTTCGGGCTACGGCCCTGCTTGCCGCGCTGTCGATGACCGGCTGCGTGTCCTACACCGTCACAGGCCCTATCGCCACCCCGCTCCACCCGGTATCTGTCAGCAGCCCGCGCAGCGCGCAAATCGCCGATGTGACGGTGAGCGCCGCCGACGTCAACGAGGCCAACAAAGCGGCGATCAGCAGCTCCCTGACGGCCCAGATCACTCAGTACGTGCGCACCGCCGGTTACTTCAAGCAAGTCACCGAATACCCCGTGCGCCTGGGCGAGCAGGACGTCACGCTCAAATTCAACATGACGTCCCTCAAGGGCCATCGCGCACCGCACCCGGCCTACGTGCCTGGCGCGCTGCTGACCCTGACCATCTGGATCTGGGTCAACGGCCCGATCTACGTGGACAGCTTCGACGTGGCCGGCGACCTGGTGATCGTCGACCGCAACGGCAAGGAACTGGCCAAGGCCACAGACTCGATCAAGTTCGAACACAACGTCGGCTTGTACAGCGGCCAATATTGGGCGCCGTCGATGGGTGGCCAACAGCTGACCAAACTGGTCGGGCAACTGCTCGACACCGCCACCGCCAACCTGGCCAAACCGTAATTTCAAGGAGCACTGCGTGAAAGGATTGATCAAACACAGCCTGGTACTGGCCGCTGTCCTGCTGACCGGCTGCGTATCTTACTCGCAACACGAATTGCCCGCCGTACAAACCTGGCCACCGACCGCCAACGCGCCGGCGCAAAAGCCGACGGCGTACGTGCACACCACGGCGCAGAACCACGTCAACGGCGGCCCGGGCAACGCCGCAGTCGGCGCTCCCGTGGTGCTGTGGGAAAAAGCCGTGGCCGATACGTATCGTGCGTCCAACCGGTTTTCCCGAGTGAGCACCGACAAGGTCGACTCAGATATCTACGTGGATGCCACGCTGCATAACAACGAAGAGTACAGCACGGTGTCGGCGTTCATCACCGGCTTCACGTTCTTCATCATCCCAAGCACGGCGAAGAACATCTTCACCCTGGAAACGGTGTTCAAGGACAAGGAAGGCAAGGAACTGGGCCGCGTCAAAAAGAGCGAATCGGTGCGCACCTGGATGCACCTGGTGCTGATCGTGGGCATCCCGTTCCAGGCGGACACGCGGGAAGTGGTTGAAGCGCTGACGCGTAGCACGCTGGATGAGGCGGTGCAGCGTAAGTTGCTGTAACGCGGACCAAAGGTGGGAGCGGGTTTGACCTGCTCACCACTGCAAGCCAGGATAATGTTGGCAGTTGGAATAGCTGGAGCCGGCAGAACAGCGGGCCTCGGCCGGCGCCAGACGCGTTACCTTATTTGTTTTCTTTGACGAGGGTCCCCAAGGACGCATCCTTGACCAGATAACGGCCTTCCAGATCGCTCAGCACTTTGAGACTGTTGCGCGCCACGGCGAAGCCCATTTCAACTTCCTGCTTGAGGTAAACCACCTCACCCGCCTTGACGTCGACTGTCATGTCCGCCCAGTTTTCAGCCTTGGAGCTGATCACATGCTTGCCCGGCGTCACGAAAAAATAGATGTACTGGTTACCGCGGTTGTAACCCATCTCCGAGTCGGCTTCCTTGTCATCCAGGAACACGTTAAACCGTACCAGCATCCCGACGTTGCTTGGGCGCACGACATACACCAGGCCTTTATCGGCCACGGCGGCCTTGGGCAACGAATAGCTCGCGACGTCAGCCTGCATCTTCTCCACAGAAGGCGTCGAAGAACAGCCAAACAGGGTGACCAGGGACAGAACGACAGCGGCTTTGCAGAACAACTTGATCATGTACTTCTTCCTTGTGGGTAGCGGGTCTTATCATTGATGCGTTGGGTCGTGGCCAGCCTGTCGGCGTTGTATGGCGCGAGACAAGGCATTATGCCACTACTCTGATACCTTGCGCGGTTTTGGGTGAGGGGCTTATAGTCCGGCCGTCGTCCAACAGGGCGACCGGATTTGGCGATCCGTTGACCGTATGCGAAAGCTATCTGCTTGATTGCAGGGGCTTCCGTACCCGCATCGCTGCTCTATGGCAGCTGTGCGTGGGAGACCTTCGGGTCTGCCGGAACTCGGTCCCGGTTCGCCAACCTGCGTACAGCTGTCACCCATTCGTTTGGCGACGATAGGCGACAGCCTCACTCTACTGACCGAGGTTGTACCCATGAACAGATACATGCCCCTAACCGGCCACGACTGCACCGTCCCAGCGCTGATCATCGACACCCAGGCACCCCTCGACGTCCTTCACGACGCCGCCGTGCACCGCATTCGGGCCGTCACCCAACAGCTGGAAAACCTGGCCTTACGCGAACAACTCAGCAGCGATGCCGTAGTGCTTTCAGACTTCGCCCATTTGCTGCCCATTCCGCTGCGCGACGGGTGTGATTTGCTGGATGTCATCAGTCGCAGGCTTAACGCCGATCTGTCCTGAGTGAAAACAGGGCGGCCGTAGTGTCGCCCGCTTTGTGCGTGAGTAGTACAATAAAATAAATCAACTAGATAAATCCGCCCCATTTATCCGATATAAAGCAAAAAAAAGTGGCCTGGCCTTTATTTTGGTAATCGCCCAGAAGAGAAACTTATTTGCCGCCCAATTTAAAATCATCTAACTGCTTATTAATTTTTTCTAAAAAATTACTGGCAAAAGCATTATCAACCCTCAATAAAAGCCTCAAAACGTCGTAAATTTTCCACCTATGAATATCAGGTGAATCAATCACAGAGACGAGGTGCTCGCGTAGTTCTGGAATATATTCATAAAATTTTTTATCCTCAACCAACCAAAAAAATCCGGAAATCTCAAAAGGGCGACTATTTGATAATTGAATTATTTTCTTAATTGGCTCAAAAATCTCACGCCTTGCTTCCTCGCCATGTCCTCTATCAGAGGATCGCGTGAAATATCCAACCAGCGCAGCCAATGCCAACTTGAACGTTTCGTCGTAACCGTACAACCTATGAATTTCGAATTCTCCAATGTCATCCGCACGGCATAAAGCGTTGGACAAATAAAATAATCCCTCTCTATACCCCCAGCTAGTCAACAACCTAGCGGCGGCAAATCTAATACTCTCCTCTGAGTGCCCCAATAGCTCAATGACACCTTGTACCCTGCTACGCGGGATATCCTCCGCATCTATATCCGTAGCATCAACCGCATAATCTGCGTTTGGAGGAACAGAATAGAGCAAATCCTTTATGTCTTTTTTCATTCGTGTCACCCATTTTCTCCAGGCTTGACATATTGAGAAGGAATGCAGCATTTTATTAAGCAATCTCCATCTCTGGTGGCATCATCAAGACTAAAAGAAGCCAAAAGGGGACAGATTTATTTAACACCTCACTAACTTACACCACACCTAAATAAATCCGCCTATTTTCTAGTTTGAACTACTGACCACATGGATTGACCAGCTGCAATATTTCCGGATGGCTCGTATATACGATGCCGGGATAGCGCGAGACATAAATTGCCTCGCTGGTCCGCCCGGTGGCTGTCACAAAATTACCCTCTGGCCCCACGTATGCTTTTTTCCCTTGCGGTACCATGACATCGAGCATGAGCTTTTTTTTCTTCATATCCGGTTTACTATGCGCATCCATTGGCCAAATCTGCAGCGCATAATCTTTGGTGAATAAATAGAAATTCGGTGACGTATCTCTGGACTCATAGAGGTGAGCACACATGACGTCACTGGCCAACACTTCTAAGTCGGACTTATAGTGCTGACTGCTATAACTGGCAAATATCAGTTTTGTTCGCGTCTGTACCGCAAGTGCATCCTGTGGACGACACGGCGCCATGTCACCATAAGGATAAGAGCACCAACTTACCTGACTCATTATGACAATATCCTCAGCCTTTATGGAAAGGTCCTTCTGGATAGAAATCTGGTCTTCGGGCTTTTCGTAGGGAATTCCTGCGCAGCCTGTTAATAGAGTGAGCTTGAACAGGATGACTAGGTAAAGACCTTTTCGGTATACGTTCCAATACTTCATTGTCGAATTTCCTTTTCTATTGTCATGACTTTCCTGCCGCTGCTAAATGGATAAACTTGAATCAGGAAAAATAGGGGTCAGACCACCAATATACATTGATGCATTAATCGCGGACTGCCCTCTATTTTCATTCTTTTAAGATCCACACCCAATAGGTGCGAGGCCGTTCGAATAATACTCGAACAGCAGCCCGATGTGGCCCTACACAAAAAACCGCCCTCAAATCAGGGCATAAACCAGAAAGCAAAAAACACTTTCAGATGAGGGTACTTCCCAGTGTTCATAGGTTGATCACTTGAACTTGGCATGGGTGATTTGCTGAGCGCGATTGCGAGTGTTCGCCGAGACAGTCCAAGCGTGCTACTCCACTTTCAAGGGGTTTGTGTCTGTGTTGAATACGAACGGGCGCAAATTTGCTCCCAACCTTTCTCAATGGTACCGGTGTATTTACCGCACGATGCGCCCTTTAATTGAGCCTCCAGAAAGTCCTGCTGCGGCTCGACCCACAGCAGGCCGATCAAATAGGCCGCGCCCGTCGCCAGCACCAACAATGCCAAGGTCCGAACCAGCATGAATCGTAATGTGGCGACGACGGTACGAGGCCGTTCGAACACGTACGCGAACAGCAGCCCGATACCGCCCCACACAAAACCAGCCGCTGCCGTACCCAACCCCGCTGGACGACGGTCGAGGTAGGACCAGACCAGCACGAAGGCAGTGGCGCTGACAAACATCACCAGCAAGCACAGCCACTGGCCAATCCGGCATCCTACGGTCGATAAACGCGCGATTTTAAAGCTCATTGAAACGTCCTCAGGCAAACGTGAGAAGTCACGTTTTGTCGTCTTGTCTTATAGAGTCGGCAAAGGGGTATTGCCGTTCAAGGCTGGAATCTTTGAAAAAACGTCAGTCATAAAATCCATGAACACGATAGCCCGCGTGGGAAGCAGTCTATTGGCGACATAAACCATCTGCACCTCATTCCCACTTTTTTCAAACAAACCCACCCCTTTTACATAACCCTCCTTGACACAAACCAAATGGACAATCAACCACATTCAAAAAATCACTTTCACACTTTTACTCACGGATAAACGAAATTCGTCTTTACTTGCCCACCAACATCATAACTCATCACAAAAGAACTCCAGTTCTCACTCCGCGATGCTGCGCTAGCCTTCAATTCCTTAATTAATCGATACAAAACAGCACCATTGAAATCAGTTTGGGGCTGTTCATTTACCACGCCATTTTTCTCAATGGAGATCTCTTCAACCATGTATCCATCGCACACCTCAGCCTAATACCTGAATGCATCATAATCTTCAACAACTCCTGACTGAAGCAATTCAAAAATACTTTTAACAATTTCTATATCTTTGGTAATCATTCTTTATGCTGCGGTATTCGGCGAGCTTCATTTTCAAATCGAACAGTTTGACGCTTTCTATCGATTGTATAAGTGACATCCAGCGTATCTATACACAACGACCGAACGTCTTCGCGATTAAATTTTATAGTTGTCGGCCCTAATTTAAATAAATCTGTCCATTTTTCGCCGTTCACTTCCTCACAACCCTTTATTAATCCCGCTTTCATTGCACGGATCTAGACCTCACGCTTTAAATAAAATCTTTCTCAGCATGACTTGCCTCTCAGCCTGGATTCCTACATCAGTTGTGAAACACTGCTCGCAAGCAACAATCTTCAAAACACTACCCAAATCTTCCACGGAAAAACAGTCGACATTCATCAACTCTTTTTCGTCGACGCCTAATGAGTTAAGCAGAGACTTACTAACCCACATTGGCGAACCAACAGCCTCTATATAATCTTTCCTTAAAACCCAGCGCCCAGGATTATTTGATATATCTGCAACCTCGTGGGTAAGCGGAAAAGTTAATCCACCAGACTGAACTCGGACATCCGGAATCGTCAACAAAAGGGGACAGAATTATTTAATAGACTTTTCCAACCCTAATTCAAATAAACCTGCCCCCTTTTCTCACTACTCTAGCAAGATTGAACAAACCGCATCCTTTTGCCCTCAATTATCTTTTGGCAAATTTATCGAAAAAGCCGAAAGGAAAGCCTCAATAGTTTTTCGATCTGCATCATTCTTTGCAAAACGCTTAAGCACTGGGACAAGATGATAAAACAATAACTCGAGCCTGCTAGGATCTTTGGGCAATGCATCATTAATGCATGCAACCATTAACTTAACTGACATAATTGACGCGAACGCTTCATATCCTCTAGCGCTAGAGAACGGAATTTTCTTAAAATAATAATCTGCCAAACGTTTCTGCTCTGGTTTTTTCCAAGATCTATGAGGAAGAAGCAATAAAGCTTCACCCCAATTATCTGAAGCAAGCGGGTACCGACTCAATATCCAAGCTGCCGCCTGATCAGAAGTCATTTTCGCCAACTCTTTACAGAGTGATATCAATCTTGAATCCATACCGAACTATTTCCTCGGATTAAATGAGTTTTCCGGTAACCCAGAGTTAGCCTTTAGGGTAGCAGGTGGCTGATAATGACCGGAGCTATTATCCCATCTTGTTATTTTTCCTCGCTCTGGACCGTCATTGTTACCAAAGCGAATAGAGCCGGCATATTTAACTTCCCCCCCCTCGCTAAGCCCCAGATGGGTTGAAAATTGCTCATTCACATTTGGGCGGCTTACCTTGATAGTCCCATCCGGCAATGTGACAAAATCGTAAGAACCTGAAGGTGTGATTTTCCCCCCACCTTGCCCTTGCAGCCAATACCGGCCTGATTCGTCCTGAACAAGAGTTCTCACGGGCCGTTGCGCGATCGCGGGATCTGAAGGATAGACATTGGTGAGCGTGCCACGCTCGGTAAGATTGGGAATTGCTTGCTCCGGTGGTTTGCTGGAAACGGTCTTTCCGCCCGTTTGACCGAACTCACCATCTACGCGTGATTGAGGCGTATCCCATTTAGGCGGCGCCGTCCCAACGATGGGATCTTTTGGCAAACCACCCGGCTTCGCCCCTACCATGCCGACGCTTCCCGCACCTGCCCCTGGAAGCATGCCAGGAACTATATTGATTCCGAACGGATTGAATCCTGTTTGATCGAGGTAAACGGAACCTTCCTTCATCCATGTAGGATCACCATTTACCCATAAATTGGCGATTTGATTAAGGTGCAGCTGGCCTGCCTTAGTCCATTCCTGTTCATTGACAGTTCGATAGCTAGCAACCAAGTCATTACTTGATCCGCCAGGATTCAGTGTCTCAGTTCGTTCTACTGATGCAACGATCGCTTTAGACCCCTCATCAAGCTCGGCACGAATTTGCGCGCAATTGTGAGTAGCTTCGCAATTATCCAACCGGGCCAGATTCGCAGCACTACGAGCATCGAACTCTTTTTTGACTTGATCGCAGGTTCCATTTGGGTGGCAATCTTTTTCTGCCGCCTCTAACTCAATTACATCCGAATGGTTCAGGAAATTGTACTGTGTCGCGTTGCTCGCAACCCAAGCCCCGGTCTGCAAACTCTCACCGTCAGCATCACTGTCCACCGATGCCGCAAGCACACCAATCAACTGCGAGCTCATCACCAGCAAGCTCTTTCTCTTATCCTCCGGCATGCTGGCGTACTGTTTGGCGAGGCTGTCTACCAGGGCTTCGTTCACACCTGCTGCCAACGCACCAGTACGGAAATCGCCGCCAGCGGCTTCAGCTGCCAGCCCGCCCATCAACGCATGCAGCCCAATCTTGGTGATACCGCCGTCGGCAAACCGATTCTTGGATACATCACCAATCATGTTGAAGCCATAGGCAGCAAATGCATTGGCAAGGCTGCTTTGCAATGCATCCCCGAAGCTGGCTTCTCCTCCCAGCGCTTTAGTCAGGATGGCCGATGTGCCGTTTTGCAGAACCTGATTCGCAGTAAATTGACCAACACCTTGCCAGGTACTCAATGGGCTCGCGGATGTCACTGCGCCCGAGTTAGGCAGCGCAGTAGTAGTGCCTGTCTGAGTGCTGGTCCAGTCGTCGTAGAACCCTGCGGTTAACCCCGCAGTAACGCCCGATACAACATAGCCTCGCATCGCGTCGCTGGAAGTTACGTCCTTAAACACTGCGGCCAAATTGCCACGGTTATTGATCGTACTGATCGCACCATTACTGGCCATGCCGGCAAGCACAACGCTGCCCGCAGCGTTGGCCCAGCCTGCGGCAGATGTGGCTGTGGCAGCAGCCGTCGCCCCAGCCATCGAGGTACCCGTCCCAGCGGCGGCGATTGCGCCGCTGGCTGCCCCCATCGTGAAGTAGGTAACAATGATCGCTATGACAATTTGCGCACCGGCGCCCAGGCCGGAATTGCTGTATTTGAAGCTGTCGTGCAGCTCTTTGACCTCGCGCCAGTCAACATCGCCACGCTGCTCCATTTGCTTGATCCAGGCGAGGCTTGGGTCCGCCTGGACCATCGCGTCGATGGTTTGGCTTACCGTGTTCTGGTTAACCTGCCTTACATCAATCTTCAGACCGTCCACGGCCTTGATTGCCAGCTCGCCCTGCGCCACCAACTCACTCTGACGCAATGTCTCGTCGGTATTCCCCTTACCCTTGGCGCTGGTCCACGCCAGGTCACCCTTGCTCTTCTCGTGGCTCTCCTGGTGCAGGTCTTTGACTGCCTCGAACGTCACCGCACCGCCGCTGGTGATGGCCAGGTCGTTACCACTCTCAAGCTTGGCCCGCTGATACAACTGATCACCGCTACTGACCAGGGACAAATCACCACCAGTCTTGATCTCAGTCCCCACATTCGTAACGCGGGTCACCTCATCGCGCTTGGTCTTCTTCGCGCCCCAGCCACCCTTCTCCTTCATGTCGTAAAGGCTGTAGGTGCTGTTCTGCGCCGCCAACAAACTCAACTT
>Ga0256410_1003170_pt1 | contig 10232 bp, 10 predicted proteins | sample PhyWR1_FD_185983 | JGI IMG/M metagenome (GOLD analysis project Ga0256410, IMG submission 185983) | Leaf surface microbial communities from wheat plants in UC Gill Tract Community Farm, Albany, California, United States - DLSL W.R1 | ecosystem: Host-associated > Plants > Phyllosphere >... | reverse complement strand
CCGACACACAAGGTGGCCAGGCCGTAGCGCTGCTGGCGCACTTCCAGTTCGTCGAGCAAGGTGCCGAGAATCGCGCAACCGGTGGCGCCCAGTGGGTGGCCCATGGCGATGGAGCCGCCATTCACGTTGACCCGCGCCGCGTCGATGCCCATGTCCTTGATGAACTTGAGCACCACCGAGGCAAAGGCTTCATTGACCTCAAACAAGTCGATGTCTTCGATTCGCAAGCCAGCCTTGGCCAGGGCCTTGCGCGTGGCGGGCGCAGGGCCGGTGAGCATGATGGTCGGGTCGGTACTGGTGACCGCCGTGGCGACGATACGCGCGCGGGGTTGCAGGCCCAGCTCGCGCCCCTTGGCCTCGGAGCCGATCAACATCAACGCGGCACCATCGACGATACCGGAGCTGTTGCCCGGTGTGTGCACATGGTGGATGCGCTCCACATGGCTGTAGACCCTCAACGCGGTTGCATCGAAGCCCATCTGCCCCATCATTTCGAAGCTGGGCTTGAGCTTGCCCAGGCCTTCCAGGGTGGAGTCGCCGCGGATGAATTCGTCATGGTCCAGCAGCACAATACCGTTCTGGTCCTGCACCGCGATCAGCGACTTGTTGAAGGAACCGTCCGCACGGGCCCTGGCCGCTTTCTGCTGCGAATGCAGGGCAAAGGCGTCGACGTCGTCGCGGGTGAACCCTTCCAGGGTGGCGATCAGGTCCGCGCCGATGCCCTGTGGGGTGAAATGGCTGTGCATATTGGTCTGCGGGTCGAGTACCCAAGCGCCACCGTCGCTGCCCATGGGCACGCGGGACATGGACTCGACCCCACCGACCACCACCAGGTCTTCGAAGCCGGAGCGCACCTTCATCGCGCCCACGTTGACGGCTTCCAGGCCCGAGGCGCAGAAGCGGTTGATCTGCACGCCAGCGACGCTGATGTCCCAGTCCGCCACCAGGGCGGCGGTCTTGGCGATGTCGGCGCCCTGGTCGCCGATCGGGGTCACGCAGCCGAGCACGATGTCGTCCACTTGGTGGGTGTCGAGGTCACTGCGCCGGGCCAATGCCGTGAGCAGGCCGGCCACCAGGTTCACCGGTTTGACACTGTGCAAGGCACCGTCGGCCTTGCCTTTGCCACGGGGCGTGCGTATCGCATCAAAGATCAAAGCTTGGGTCATGACGTCCTCGAACCGCTGTGCATGTGTGCCTCTACCTTAGGCCCGATTGACACGGTTTCAATGACGGATGCGCTCATTGCTTTTGACCCCCTCGCTCGGACGAACGGTAGTCTCCTAAGCTAATTGCCGGGTTAATCGTTTTAGCTGTCTAGCCAAGGCATTGGCGCCAGGATGGCGATATGCCTCATGCCTTTTTAAGCTGAAATGCTTATTAGCTGATATGAAATGAGTCTAAGCCACGAAGAACGAGGGCTCTAAGGTTGAATCAGTAGGAGGCTGCTGCCGGGTTTTGCTGGAGCGGCTGTAAGAAAAGCGACACGTCATCTCGCCATACTGAAAGACACCGGCATGCATTTGACGCTCAGGAATAACAACAAAAGGCAGTCAGCCATGTTTAAACATTCGAAAGTACGTCAGGCGGGACTTATTCTGTTCGCCACCACACTGATTCTGATTTTGCCCAACCTGACCAAGGTCATTGGGTGACCCCTCAACGCCTACGTTCAGTGCCTTCACAGCACCGGGTTTGCAGCTTTTGGCAGCACCTGCCGGGACATTGCGCATAGCGGTCCTGCAGGGGCTGCCTTTTTGCGCGCCGATTTCCGGTATCGTGAGCGTCATCGCCACTTCACACCGGGCCTCCCTCTTGAAATCGATCTTCGCCCTCCTCGCCTTGCTGATCGCTCTTCCCGCTTCGGCAGCACAATTGACTCTCGAACTCGACCACACCAGCAAGACGTGGCAGACCGATGACCTGCTCACGCATCCCCAGGTGCAAACGGTGCAAATCGTCGATGACGTTTCCTACAAGCGCACTATGAGCTATCGCGCAGTGCCTTTGGCGTCGCTGCTGCCGGGGTTGAAACCTGAGAGCCATCTGCAAGCCATTGCCTTGGATGGTTTCGCCGCCGAACTCACGGCCGCGCCACTGCTGGAAACCCGCGGCGCACGCGCCTGGCTGGCGGTGGAAGATCCTACGCAACCCTGGCCGGCATTGGCGGAAGGCAAACCGAGTGCGGGACCGTTCTACCTGGTGTGGACCGATCCGCAAGCCGGACACATCAGTCCTGAGCAGTGGCCGTTCCAGATCTCCAGGATCAAACAATTGAAGACCGTGGCGGAGCGCTTTCCGGCGTTATTGCCTGACCCGAAACTGGCGGCCAACGACCCGATCAATCAGGGTTTTGCAGTGTTCCAGAAGAACTGCCTGGCCTGTCATCGGCTCAATGGTGCCGGTGATGCGCAGGTGGGGCCGGATTTGAATATTCCGTATAACCCCACCGAGTATTTCGGCGCCGATTTCCTCAAGCGCTACATCCGTGACCCGCAGAGTTTGCGGCACTGGCCGCAGGCGAAGATGCCGGCGTTTGCGGCCAGTGTGTTGCCGGACAGTGAGCTGGATTTGTTGGTGGGGTATTTGAAACACATGGCAGGGCGTAAGCAGCCATAAGCTTGGCGCATTCCCTCTGTGGGAGCGGGCTTGCTTGCGAAAGCGGTGTGTCAGTCAATAAATGTGTGGCTGACCCACCGTATTCGCGAGCAAGCCCGCTCCCACTGAGGGGGGAACGCTCCGCTCTGGAGATCATTGCTGTTGGACGGCGATCACCGGGGTCGGCGCCACAAACACCTTGGCATGCATCTGCTCATGCCCACCGCCACGGCGCATGCCGCGTACCGGGCAGGCATCGAGGTAATCCAACCCCACCGCCAGTTTCAAATGCCGCTCCGGCCGTGACAGCTGGTTGGTCACATCAAAGCTGTACCAGGCGTCATCCAGCCAGGCTTCGGCCCAGGCGTGACTGGCCAGGTGCGTGCTGTCCTCACTGTACAAATACCCCGACACATACCGCGCAGGGATCCCCAGGCTGCGCGCGCACGCCAGGAATGCATGGGTGTGATCCTGGCACACCCCCGCACGACCCGCGAAGGCCTGGGCGGCACAGGTGTCGACTTCGGTGGCGCCGGGTGTGTAGACCATCGCCTGGTTGAGCGCATGCATCAGGTCGATCAACGCGGTGCGGTCACGACGTTGATGGCACTGCTGGTCGGCAAAACCGCGCAAGGCTTCGTCAGGTTCAGTCAGGCGGGTGCAACGCAGAAACGGGAACGCCGATTGGCTCTCATGTTCGGCCTCGCGCAATTCGTCGATGTCCACCTGGCCACGGGCGCCGATGATGATGGCGTCGTGGGGCTCATCCAAGGTCAGCACATGCAGGATGTTGCCGAACGGATCCACCTGGGCACGCACCGGGCGCGGCAGGTCGAGCTGCCAGCTGAGTACGCGCTGGCGCTCGCTGTCGTGGGGCGTAAGGCGCAAGTACTGGATGCTGGCACGCACCTGGTCTTCGTAGTGGTAGGTGGTTTCGTGGCTGATGGAGAGTCTCATGCCGCCTCCAGGTAGGAACTGTAGATGGCGTCGCCCAATTGGCGGACCAGGGGAATAAAGTCGGTCAGCCAGGCGTGCAGGCCTTCCTCGAGGATTTCATCGATGGCGGTGAAGCGCAGGCGCGCGTCCATCTCGGCGGCCAGGCGCTGGGCCGGCCGGCCGTTGAGGCCGGGCAGGCTGGCCAGGATCTGGTCGATCTCTTCACTGCAGGCGCGCAGCGAGCGCGGCACATCGGCGCGCAACAGCAACAACTCGGCGACTTGCCGCGCGCCGGGCGCATCGCGGTAGATCTCGGTGTAGGCCTCGAACGACGACAACGCGCGCAACAAGGCGCTCCACTGATAGTAGGCGTGCGCTGTGTCATCGGTGACGGCGTCGGCACGGTCGCCGGCCATTTCATAGCGGGCGTCCAGCAGGCGCAGCGTGTTGTCGGCACGCTCGATGAAAGTGCCCAGGCGGATGAAGCGAAATGCATCGTTACGCATGATGGTGCCGTAGGTGGCACCGCGGAACAGATGAGAACGCTCTTTTACCCACTCACAGAACCGGCTCATGCCATAGCGGCTCAAGCCCTGCTGGGCGATATCGCGAATATCCAGCCAGGTGGCGTTGATGTTTTCCCACATGTCGGCGGTAATTCGCCCACGCACCGCATGGGCGCTGGCCCGCGCGGCGCCAAGGCAGCTGTAGATGCTGGCCGGGTTAGCAGCATCCAGCGCAAAGAAGTGCAACAGGCGTTCGGCGTGCAGCTCACCGTGACGTTCGTGGTAATCCTCCAGGGTGCCGGTGATCAACAGCGGCATGGCCAGTTCGTGCAGGCCATCGCCACGCCCGTCCTGGGGCATCAGCGACAGCGAATAGCTGACATCGAGCATGCGTGCGAGGTTTTCCGCACGCTCCAGGTAGCGCGACATCCAGTACAGATCCGAGGCAGTTCTACTCAACATGGCATCAGTCCTCGACCACCCAGGTGTCTTTGGTGCCGCCGCCCTGGGACGAGTTGACCACCAACGAGCCTTCGCGCAGTGCCACTCGGGTCAAGCCGCCAGGCACGACACGGGTTTCCTTGCCGGACAACACAAACGGGCGCAGGTCGATATGACGCGGCGCGATGCCGTTTTCGACAAAGGTCGGGCACGTGGATAAACACAGGGTCGGCTGGGCGATATAGGCGTGGGGCTTGGCCTTGATACGGGCGCGGAAGGCTTCGATTTCCGCAACGGTGGACGCTGGGCCCACCAGCATGCCGTAGCCGCCGGAGCCTTGGGTTTCCTTTACCACCAGGTCGGGCAGGTTGGCCAGCACGTGGGACAGTTCGTCGGGCTTACGGCACTGGAACGTCGGAACGTTCTTCAGGATGGGTTCTTCATCCAGGTAAAAACGGATCATCTCGGTGACGAAAGGGTATACCGACTTGTCATCCGCCACGCCGGTGCCAATTGCATTGGCCAGCACCACATTACCCGAGCGATAGGCCGCAAGCAGGCCCGGCACACCAAGCATGGACGCCGGATTGAAAGCCAATGGGTCGAGGAACGCGTCATCGAGACGGCGGTAGATCACGTCCACGGCCTTGGGCCCGTCGGTAGTGCGCATGAAGACACGGTCATCGCGCACGAACAGATCGGCGCCCTCCACCAGTTCCACGCCCATTTCTCGCGCGAGAAAGGCATGTTCGAAGAACGCGCTGTTGAAACGGCCCGGCGTCAGCACGACCACGCTGGGATTATCCAGAGGGCTGGAGCTTTTCAAGGTGTCCAGCAACAGGTTGGGGTAGTGGTCGATGGGCGCGATGCGCTGGGCGGCGAACAGTTCGGGGAACAGGCGCATCATCATCTTACGGTCTTCGAGCATGTAGCTCACGCCGCTCGGTGTGCGCAGGTTGTCCTCGAGCACGTAATAGGTGCCGTCACCATCGCGTACGAGGTCGACGCCGGAGATGTGGGAATAAAGGTCACGATGCAGGTCCAAGCCCTGCATCGCCAACTGGTATTGCTCGTTGGCCAGCACCTGTTCGGCGGGAATGATTCCGGCCTTGATGATGCGCTGTTCGTGGTACAGATCGGCGAGAAACATGTTCAGCGCCTTGACCCGCTGGATACAGCCGCGCTCGACAATCCGCCATTCGCTGGCCGGAATACTGCGCGGGATGGTATCGAAAGGAATCAACCGCTCGGTGCCCTGCTCGTCGCCATAAAGCGTGAAGGTGATCCCGGCGCGGTGAAACAGCAAATCGGCCTCGCGTCGGCGCTGGGCCAACAGATCATCAGGGGTGTCGGCCAACCAGCGCGCGAACTCGCGGTAATGAGGCCGGACCTGGCCTGCCCCATCGTACATTTCATCGTAATAAGTGCGGATCATGCCGAACTCCTTGTCACCCGGGCGAAAGAACCATCGCAAGGCCCGTGCCAGCGGCATAAACACTTGAAAATCAGTGAGTTGAATTACAACCAGAATCCAGTCGCACCGTCCTGGTGCGCAGAATGCCCGGTGCACCGCCCGACGCTTCATCGCAATGCGGGCTTTGACTATCAACAGCATAGTCAGAGTTGATTTCACTGCCTGGCCAAGTCTGCGGATAATGGTCCCATCTGCTGAACAGGACACGTCCTAGCGCTTCAGCGAACCGCTCTTCCCTTTAAGCCACCCTCTTGGGTGGTTTTTTTTTGCGCCCTGCAACGTGTAGCAGTGAGGGCGATGTTGAGCATGCTGCACAAACAAAATCGGCCGACCCAAAAGGTCAGCCGACACGCTGTGCTGCTCATAAACTGCTGCTACATGGGTAACCCACGCACCTCCTGCTTCACGCCCCATCCCTCGATGATCCCGCCCAGCGGCTCGACCACCGCCCCGAAGTCCTGCTCGAAGTCTCCTATGCCATCGTAGGTGGCCGACATGATTTTACTCAGCTCCAGGTACCAGGCGCCGTCGTCGCGCGCACTGACCTGGGCATTCAGGGATTCCCCACGAAACTCACCCGCAGCCCTGCGCGCACGTTCCTCATCCGGGAAAATGGCGTAGAACTCGATGGGGTGAAAACGCGAGAAGTCGAAGCCGCCTTCTTTCATGCGGCGCAGGACGTTGGTGCTGATGTCTTCTTGATAGGCTGTGCTCATGAAAAGTGCTCCTCGAATTGATGGATAGACTTTCCGTGCTTCCCGAAGCCCACGCCTTACTGGCGTGGGAACTACGGCAATAACTTCACCGCTGGAAAACAAGCATGTAGCTGACAAGACCAGAACCTAGCGATTCATTCGCTGATCTCCCTTGCAGAGTAGCGCGAAGCTTTCGCCTCCACCAGAGGGGTTTTAAGGGTGTACAGGGAATGTTCAGGCGGCGGGAGAGATGTCGAGGATCTGGATACCGTTCTGGTCTTTGAGGATCTTGAGCGTAGGTTCGGGCTGGCGGCCTTCGAAGTCGTTGAGATCGAGTTCGGCGGCAACGGGCACCAACTTGTTGCGAATCATGTGTGCCGCATCTTCGAGGCTGGGCTTCTGGTCGCAGGTGAACTGCTCGACGGACTTCACGCCGTGATCATCAACGAAGGTAATCTGCCACTTTTGCATCGGTGCCTCCTCGATAAAACCCGGGTGTGGGCTTACTTCTATCTGGACCTTGGGGGCTCGGCAAACGTTCCACCCAAGGTAGGAGACACCTGATCAACTGCGCTTACTTTTCAGCGCGTTCTTTCAAGGCTTTCAAGGTGTTGTACGGTGCGTCCACCACGAACTTGTTGGCCAGCCACGATGGCACGCTGCCGCCTGGCTCGGTGTGCACCTGGTAGGTGACTTCGGTTTGGTTGTCGCCTTTGGGCACCAGCTTCCAGAAGCCGTCGACCTGGGCGACACGTACGTAGCCTTTTTCTTCAGGCTTGTAGGTCGGCACACCTTCCAGCTTACGCGTCAGCGTGCCGTCGGCCGCCTTGGTCGTGGTGATATGCAGGTAGGAATCACGGTCCGTCACGGGAAACGGGGCTTTGAATTGGGTGTAGGTCCAACTCTCGTCGCCTTTCTTATCGACCAGCTTCTGGGACTTGCACTCGTGGATCCAGGCACAGGCACCGGCTACGTCGTCCTGGAGGGCGACGACTTTTGCCACAGGCGCCTTGATCACCGTTACACCGCGATACGCCTTGTATTTAGAGCCGGCAATTTCGCTCAGGGACACCTTGATACCGTCTTCGTCCTTGGCGACTTGCCAATCCTCAGCCTGGGCAGTGGCAGCAAACAACACCGTAAAACCGCACAACACAGCCATTCGTTTCAGCGAACCCATTGTTGTATTCCTTATTGTTGAAGTTCCGATAGTAAAGCCCATCAAGCCGCCGTCATTTGCTCCCACCAGCCGATCAAACGGATCGCATCGGCCTGGTCGGTGCCGCAGACCTCGATATTCGCCTTGAAATCACTGCATACCGCCGGTCGCTCCGGCTGACCGAACAGCAGGCACAGTTGTTCGACCGACAGGTGCAGGCAGCGTTCGCCTGCCGGTTTGCCCTGTGGCATTCCGGGTAATGGCGAACTGATGGAGGGGGCGATGCAGCACGCGCCACAGCCTTCACGGCAATTCATGACCAGCAGGTCCTCGACGACTCAATGTGGATGGCCGGGCTAGATTACGCCCTTAAACAGCCGTTTTAAAATGGTCTAACAGGGGTTTTTCGCAGAAAACAAAAGTGACTGACCAGTCTGCGACAGATGGTCGAAGGGCGGCGTCACGTTTGCGGGAAAAGTTTACTGCTTGAACTCGAATTCCAACGCGGCGCCTTCCACTTCACGGCGCTCTTCGTTGCGCAGTTGCAGCTTCATCTCATTGCTGAGCAAGCGGCCGTTGATCTGGAAAGCGCTGTTGTCGGTGGGCTTTTCGCCAAACATCGGCGGCAGCAGCGGCACGCTCTTGGGTCTGGGCACGGTGCCCAGCGGTTGCAGGTGCCGGACCATGTCCGAAGGCAGGGACAGATCCAACTGTGCCGGTTCCAATTGCGTCTGTGCCACTTCACGGGAAGACTTTGTCGATGCGCGTTTTTTCGCCGTGGCCGCTTTTTTCTTTGCTACAGCCGCTTTCTGGGCGGGAGCCGGTTTTTTTGCGGGAGTCTTCTGCTGGGTGCTGGCAGCGGGCTGGTTGTCAGTCACGGGGGCTGCCGCCAGCACTGTGCCGACGTTGCACAGGCTTAACAGGCCAATCACCAAAGCAGCACGAACAATCGAGGTCATATCGCCAACAGCATTAACGGCAGAGGGCCATATGCTCGCTTGTTGTGCGCGCCATGACAAGCGCGGTGATTAGCCAGCTATCGGCGTTGTCCCCATTCTGTGCCTCATCTACAGCAGGCCGGCCGCGGTTTCCTGGCATAACTGACTGGCCAGCATGCCCAGCGTCATCAGCGCCCGCTCCGCCTCACGGTTCCACGGCGTGCCGCAGTTGAGGCGAATACAGTGGTTGAACTGCTCGGTATTACTGAAGATCAGCCCCGGCGCAATGCTGATGCCCTGTTGCAGGGCACGCACGTGCAGTTCCTGGGTATTGACCCGCCCGGGCAAACTGACCCACAGGATGAAACCGCCGGTCGGGCGGGTCATCTGGGTGCCCTCCGGGAAGTACTGCTGCACCGCCAGTTGGAAGGCACTGAGGTTTTTGCGGTATTCCTGGCGGATGTAGCGCAAATGCCGGTCGTAGCCGCCGTTTTCCAGATACGCCGCCACGCCCATCTGGGTGACGCTGCACGCCGAATGCGTGCTGAACATCTGCAGGCGCTGGATCTCCTGCTGATATTTGCCGGCAATCATCCAGCCGATGCGTACGCCGGGGGACAGGGTTTTGGAAAAGCTCGAGCAATAGATGACCCGATCCAGGCGGTCGTAGGCTTTCAGCGCCTTGGTGCGGCCGACCTCGAACATCAGTTCGCCGTAGATATCGTCTTCGACGATCTGAATATCGAAATCCGAGGCCAGGCGCAGCAACTGTTTCTGCCGCTCCTCGGGCATGGTCCCGCCCAGCGGGTTGCTCAGGCGCGTGGTCAGCACCAACGCCTTGATCGACCATTGGTTGGCCGCCAGTTGCAGGGCCTCCAGGCTCATGCCGGTGGCCGGGTCGCTGGGGATCTCGATCACCTTGAGGCCGAGCAGGTCGGCGAGCTGCAGCAAGCCGTAATAGGTCGGTGATTCAGCGGCGATCAGGTCGCCTGGGCGTGTCAGCACCCGTAGCGACATCTGCAACGCATCCACGCAACCGTGGGTGATCACCACTTCGGAAGGGTCCACCACCACGCCGGCGTCACGCATGCGAATCGCCACCTGGCGGCGCAGCGGTTCAAAACCGGGGCTGAACATGTAACTGAATGCGCGCGGGCTCTGGAAGCGTGTGACCTTGGCCAACTGCTGGTGCAGTGCGCGCACCGGCAAGTAGTCGACGCTCGGTACGGCTGCGCCCAACGGGAACACACCTTCACGGCGCGACTCGCCCAATACCTGTTGAATGATGCTGCTGCGGGTGACCAACCCTGGGCGCTCGACCCGGGCGATGTCCGGCGTGGGTGCCGTCAGTGCCGGGGTCTGGTGCACGTAGTAGCCGGACTGCGGCCGTGCGCGGATCAGCCCCTGGTCTTCCAGGTTGGCGTAGGCCTGCAACACCGTGGCATGGCTGACATTGAGCTGGGAGCTCATCTTGCGCACCGAAGGCAC
>Ga0256410_1003163_pt1 | contig 10251 bp, 10 predicted proteins | sample PhyWR1_FD_185983 | JGI IMG/M metagenome (GOLD analysis project Ga0256410, IMG submission 185983) | Leaf surface microbial communities from wheat plants in UC Gill Tract Community Farm, Albany, California, United States - DLSL W.R1 | ecosystem: Host-associated > Plants > Phyllosphere >... | reverse complement strand
ATCACGAAGATGTTCAGCCAGATATTTTGATTCTTGGAAAAGCACTTTCCGGTGGGATGTATCCTGTTTCTGCAGTCTTGGCCAATGATGAGATTATGAATGTCATCAAACCTGGGCAACACGGTTCAACTTTTGGTGGAAATCCAATTGCCTGCGCTGTGGCCGTTGCAGCTTTGGATGTCGTTGCAGATGAAAAACTATCTGAAAGAGCCGAAGAATTGGGGAAATTATTTCGTTCTGAGATTGAGAAATTAATTGAAAAAACAGATTTAATTACTAAAGTTAGGGGAAAGGGTTTGTTGAATGCGATTCTTATTAACGATACGCCAGACAGCAAAACAGCCTGGAATCTTTGTGTGCAACTGAAAGAAAACGGACTTTTGGCTAAACCAACGCACGGAAACATCATCAGATTGGCTCCTCCATTGGTTATTACAGAGGAACAATTATTGGACTGTGTTAAAATTATCGAAAAAACTATTTTGGAGTTCGGTAATTAGAATGAAGATATTAGTTATACAGAAAAAATTTATGGGTGACGTTCTCGTTACAAGTACAATTTTACCTTTGTTGAAACAAAAATTTCCAGATTGTGAAATCAGTTTTTTGGTGGAAGAAAAATATGCTCAGATTTTGCTTGAAAACCCTTATATCCATCGTTTTATTTTTTTCAAAGACAGCTTTTTGGAAACTTTGTCGGAAATAAAAAAACAGAAATTTGATATTGTCATTGACCTTTATTCCAAAATAGAGACAGGAGTTTTAACATTTTTTTCTGGAGCAAAAACAAAAATTGGCTTTTTCAAAAAATATACGCATTTTTTTTATAGCTCACCAGTAAAGCGAGCCACAAAACTAAAATCAAAAAACACAACATTTGGCATTGAACATCGATTACAAATGTTGGAACCTTTAGATATTAATTTTCAAGAAGTTTTTCCAAAAATTTATCTTTCTGAAAGAGAAATAGAGAATGCACAAAAAATACTTTCAAAAAACGGACTGTCTGCTAATGATAGTTTGATCATGCTGAGTACATTTGGCAGCTCAGAAGAGAAAACTTACCCTGTTGATTATATGGCAGAGGTTATTAATTACATTGCACATTACCAACCAAATGTAAAGCTACTGTGTAATTATATGCCTTTTCAAAAAGATTTATTTGAGGAACTATATCATAAAACCTCTGAAGAAGCAAAAAAAATCATCATCAAAAATTTTGAAACTAAAAATTTGAGAGAATTTGCAGCAGTAACGAGTCTTTGCAAATGTCTAATTGGTAATGAAGGCGGTGCGACCAATGTGAGTAAATCCTTGGGAATCCCTACTTTTACAATATTCTCACCTCAGATTCAATTAGTAGACTGGGCGTGGACAAGCAATACAAAAATGGACAGATTTTTGCATGTAAAGGATTTTGTTCCAAACTCAGAAAGTTATTCGGATTTGAAACCGAATTTTTTTGAACGTGAATTAAGAGAATTTTTGGACAACACCATATTGTAAGAACAGAACGGTAGAATGTACGGAGAAAAGAAAAACATACTTCTTATTACCTTTGATAATTGGGGTTATAATCAATACATCGCAAATGCATTGGAACAAAAATCGTATAATGTAAAACACGTTAACTTCCATAATTTTGAATATATTTATCCTGATTTTACACACAAAGCTTTCAATTTTGTCACAAAAAATCTGGGAATTATCAATCTGAAACATATCCATTATAATGAGATTATTATGGATGAGATTAAGTATTTCGATAATGTGGATACAGTGATCTATATCAAAGCCGATTTTTTATCCAAACAAACAATCGAAGCTATTAATCAAAAAGCTAAAAAATCTGTTCTTCTCATTAATGATTCGATCAGTAGATATCCGAATACAAAGAACATTCTTGATTTATTTGATAAAGTTTTTTCTTTTGAAAAGAAAGATTGTGAAAAATATGATTTGATCTTCAAACCGAATTTCATTTATAAAACGATTGATACGGTAACAACACATTTTAAATATAAGGTTTTCAATATCAGCTCTTATGACAAAAGATTTCCGGCAATCAAAAAAATTGCAGAATCTTTGTACAAACTCAAACTCAAGAGTAAAATCATTATCTTCTCTTCCAAGGAAAACACCGACCCTTATTTGGAATTTTCAAAATGCACCCTGTCTATTTCTGATATCAATAGAATGATGGAGGAATCGGAAATGATCCTTGATGTCAATAGAAATCAGCAAGAAGGTTTGAGTTTCCGTGTGTTTGAGAGTTTGGGACTAAAGAAAAAATTGATCACCACCAATCCAGATATTATGACTTATGATTTTTACAATCCGGAAAACATATTCGTAATTGAAGATATTGAGAATATAGAAATCCCACAATCTTTTTTGAAAAAGCCTTACACAGATATTCCCCAGGACATTTTGGATAAATATCTTGTAGAAAACTGGGTAGATGATCTGGTTAAATAAGCTATTGTAATTTTCAAAATTAAGTGATATTATAGCTGATAAATTGATGATTGTTTTTATTGTCAATTATCATCAATTCATGGTTCAATGATATCGTATAAAAAAACATCAAAAATCATCATCTTTTGTCCCCCTAAAAAATTTACAGGTGGACCAGAAGCATTACATCAGTTATCTAATCAATTGATTGAGTTAGGTCTTGGAAATGTTTATATGCGTTATACACCTAAACGACCAAACGCCAAAGCAAAAAACTATAACATATATAAAACTAAAGAAATTTCCTTTGTAGAAGACAACCCAGGCAACATTTTGATCATCCCAGAATCTATGACTTTTCTGGTGAAAAAATATCCTAAAAGTCAAAAAATCATTTGGTGGCTAAGTGTAGATTTTTATAAGATCCTGATGGATCACAGAATCCGAAAGCAAAGTTTTTTCACAAAGTTTTTTTATAAACAAGATGACAAAGAATATCATTTCGAATTGTTTCCGAATGTTTTTCATTGGGCACAGTCTTTTAGGTCTAGTTTGTATTTGAAGAATCATAAAGTTCCGGAGAGTCAGATAGATTTTGTTTGCGACTATATCAATCCGAGTTTTTTAAAAAATCATCAGCCGATTCAAAAAAACTTTTCAAATAAAAACATTTTATACAATCCTAAAAAAGGAAAAAAAGAAATTGCAGAATTAATCAAAAGTTCTCCGAAACTTACCTGGATTCCCATACAAAATATGAATGCTGAAGAGATAAAAAATCTGATGGCAAAGTCTCTGTTATATGTCGATTTTGGAGAAAACCCAGGCAGAGACAAAATGTTGAGAGAAGCTGTTTCCCAAGATTGCTGTATTATTTCTGGTAAAAATGGTTCTTCCGCTTATTATGAAGACCTTATGATTCTCGATCAATATAAATTTGATTTTAGTAATGATAATATCCCTAAGATTTTAATCAAAATAAAAGATGTTCTAGAGAATTATCATGAGCATATTCCTCATTTTAAAATTTATAAGGATAAAGTTTTGAATGAAGAAGTTGATTTCAAAAAAAAATTAAAAGAATTTTTTTTATAAAAAATTGCCATGAGTGAAAAAAAGCAAAAATTTGGAGTAAATATGTCTGGTCTTTTCAACGCCGAAATTGGTTTTGGAGAAGCTATCCGTAATAATCTTAAAGCATTAGAAAAAGTAGGAATTCCGGCAAAACCCATCAACTTCAACATGCAACTCAATCACAGGCTCAACGATAGTTCTGTGGCTTTTGAAGACAACATAAATGATTATCCTATCAATATCGTTCATGTTAATATGGATACTATTTGGAGTTTTTTAAAAGAAAAATCTTCTGATTTTTTTAAAAACAAGTACAACATCGGTTATTGGGCTTGGGAAATGGAAGAATTCCCAGATGAGTATGTGGAATATTTCAAATATTATGATGAAATATGGACATGCTCAAAATATTGTCTTGATTCTATGTCTCTAAAATCAGATATTCCTGTTATTAACATTCCTCATGCAATTGATATCAATGAAAAGGATATAAATGAAAACTTTGATACCCGTCTTACCAGTGAATGTTATCATTTTCTCTTTGTTTTTGACTATAATAGCCTCATTGAGCGCAAGAATACATTAGCAGTCATAGACGCTTATGAAAAAGCTTTTGGTAAAGACAATGAAAGGGTAAAACTTGTTCTCAAAACTTCTGTTCCTGGAAGTCATCTTTCAATGGCTAGAAGCCAGGTAAAAACAAGAATAGCCAACAACAATAATATTATTTATAAAGAAGAAATGCTGAGAAGAAATGACCTGCTTGCTTTAATGAACAAAGCAGACTGTTACATTTCCTTGCATCGTTCGGAAGGTTTCGGGCTCACAATGGCAGAAGCAATGGCTCTCGGTAAACCTGTTATTGCAACAGGATATTCTGGTAATCTCGACTTCATGAATATCAATAATTCCTTTTTGGTGAAATACAAAATGATAAAGCACGAGTATGATTTAAGTGTTTTGCCGAAAAACAATTACTGGTCTGATCCTGATACTGATCATGCAGCAGAATTGATGAAATTGGTGTACGAAAACCCCGGGATGGCGAAATCAATTGGGGAAAAAGCAAAAGAAGATATTCAAAATTATTTTTCTTTGGATGCTATTGGAATCAAAATGAAAAAAAGGCTGGACATTATTGAAAATATAATACTCCCAGAAAGAGATGATAATGAGGCTAAAAATAATTTGATCAAACTGTTGAGTGAAAATAAAATTCTTCAAAAGCAAGTAACTTACCTGGAAAAGGCATTCTACAATCGTGCAAGAAAAAAAGTAAACGAATTTCTAAAAAAAATAAAAGGCAGAAAATAAATCTGAATCTTTATTATATCAACTAATGGGAGATAAAATTGCAATCGTAGTCCAGAGATATGGCTTGGAGATTAATGGAGGTGCGGAATTACATGCTCGTCTAATTGCTGAAAAACTGAACCAGAATTATGATGTAGAAATTATTACAACCTGTGCAATAGAATATGAGTTTTGGGATAACCATTATCCTGCAGGGACTGACATTATCAATGATATTAAAGTTAGAAGATTTCTGACAGAAAAAAAGGACTTAAGGAAGTTTCAAAAATTAAGCAAAATCATCTATAATCGTTTCAAATACAATCATAGACAATTAAATTTCTTTAATTTTCCCTACTTATTTTTCAAAAGGAGAAAGTATAATAAAATGTCCGTTGATTTTAACAAATGGCTGGAAGTTCAAGGACCCTACTCCAAGGATCTCATTAGTTTTATACAATCTCACAAGGACAATTATCAATCCTTTATATTCTTTACCTATCTTTATCACCCTACCAATATTGGCATCAAAGAAGTAGCACAAAAAAGCATACTTATTCCAACTGCTCATGATGAACCTCCGTTTTATTTGTCAGGTTATGGAACATTATTTTCTTTGCCAAAATTCATCATGTATAATATGGATTCTGAGAAAAACCTGGTAGAGAGTGTTTATCCTCAAGCAAAAAAAATAGCATCGGAAATTGCAGGTATTGGATTTGATAAAATCGCTCCGACTGACCTTGACATTAAACTAGATAAAAAATATTTCATCTATATCGGCAGGATGGAGGATTCCAAAGGTTGTAATATTTTGCTCGAATATTTTAGTCGGTACATTAATGAATTGGATGCTGACGTAGAATTAATATTCATCGGTCAAAATGTACAACATTACAAAGAATCAAAAAATGTTCGATTTTTGGGTTTTATCGGTGAAAATATCAAAAATTTCTATTTGAGTAATGCTGAAGCATTGATAATTCCATCTCTATATGAAAGCCTATCTATGGTAACACTGGAGGCGATGCAAATTGGAAAACCAGTAATCGCAAACAAAAAATGTGACGTCTTGAAAAATCACATCGAACAAAGCAAAGCCGGCTTTTTATTTGAAAATTATAATGATTTCCGAACTGTTCTTGAAAGAACATTAAGTCTAAGTACTTCTGAAAAAAACAAAATCGCACATAATGGTACTCAATATGTGAAAAATAATTACGATTGGGAGATAATTATGGAGAAATTCTATAAGGCAATAGATTACGTAGTGAAATCACAATAGAAAATTAGCTCAACGTATCATAGAAATCATTCTGTCTCTCCTGCTTTTCTATTTGTTTAATATGCAGAAGACAGAAATCATAATTTTCTGAAGGCAAAACCTTTGTCTTAGAAAAATTGACCAAGGCTTCATGAACCTTATTTTGCCACTTTATCCCTTTGTTAAGTTTAAATAATCTGGTCTGATAATCTGGGTAATTGATGTAATTATCTTGATTCACTTTCCAATTCCATCTCTCAACATGCTCATTTTCAATACCATTTACAATATTAATTCTCGGAATCAGAAAACAGTCTGACTTTAGATTACCTGCGATATAAAGTTTTATATTTTTAATCAAGGATTCTTTAGGAAGCTCATCTGCATCTATTTGAAAAAGATATTTTTTCGAGGAATTCTTTATCAAATTATTTTTAAACGTAGCAAAGTCGCCATTTAGGCGTGCCGTTATTCTTAAAATTTTGTTGCCATAAGATTTTAGAATATTTGTCACATCAACATCCTCATTGGTAACATCTTGTAGCACAAGGATTTCGTCGTTTTTATCAATTAGAGCAATTAAAGTATCGAGAAGTTTGGTTATTTCTTCCTTTTCATTGTTAACTGTAATTCCGTAAGTAATGGTAGGCTTAACAAAAAATTCCAAAATCCGCTTTATCATACTTTACTTCTTTACTATCAAATTCCGCTCTAGTCTATCTCCTACCTCAATTGTAATAATAGGCTTATAACTTTTGAATATTTTTTGAAAAATCACTTTTAATCCAGACAATTTATATTCTTTCCATTGGACCTTTTGCGTAATTATATCTGATAGATTATTTAATATTTTTTCTGTCTTTGTATTGACCTTGTTTCCGTCGATTCTAACAAGCACATCATGTTTTTTAAAATTAATGATATCTTTGATTCTGTCATCTAATGATAATAATGTATTGGATTGTTCTTTCTCCAAATAATCTTTGAAATCAAAATCAACATAAGTTACTGTTGCCAAAGGCTCTATTTCAGAAAGTATCTCTGGCGTTCCATTTTTGAGAACAATTCCAATATCATACTTAGCCCTCGCATTTGAATAATTATAAAATCCCCACTTTCTGACGAAATTTCTTTGGGAATTATTTTCTATCTGTTTTGTCTTATTCTTAAATTCCTCAGAAAACCTAGAAGTTTTGCTGACAAAATGGTAAGTCACAGCGTTAGGATTAACAAACATCCTTTCGCCTGCGAGTTTCAATCTCAAAATCAAATCATCATCTTCACAAAACATAGGTGAAAATAATGGATCCAAACCTCCAATATTTGTAATTATCTCTTTTCGACAAGCGAGAAAAAAACTAACATTATCGGTAAATTCTCCATTCTTATTTTTTTGGTTCTCTTCATAATCATAAAAAGCAGCATAATCAAATGTTTCAAAAGAATCACCAAAATCTTTGACTTCTTTCCACAATCTTTCGTCTTTGCCAAAGATAGGAGGCTCTATGGTTTTGTAATACACTAATTTATGTTTTTTGAGTGCCTCCGAAATTGAATTTAAAAAATTATTCCCCAAAACCATATCGTTATGCAAAAAACAAACATAGTCCTTGGTTGATATTTCTATCGCTTTATTATAAGTATCAGAAAGACTTTTGCTTTCCTTAGAATGAAAAACTTTGAGATCATCATCTTGTAAAGAGTCTAGCCACTCATTGGTCCCATCTATACTATCATAGCTTACAAATACGATTTCCACATCAGGATAAAACAAACGAGTATTCTCATAAAACTTCTGAGAATACTCTAAATTATTTTTTAATCCTACGAGAAATGATATGTTGTCCATTTACTTACTACTCTCTATCATACTCATCCTCCAGTCTCACGATATCATCCTCACCAAAGTAAGTCCCTGTCTGTACTTCTATGAAAACAACAGGCTTATCTGTAAGATTCATAATTCTATGTTTTGCCCCTAATGGTATGAAAATGCTTTGTCCATAGACCAAAGGAATTTCCTCTCCGTCTAGAACGATTGTTGCGTTACCTTCGATGATTGTCCACTGCTCCTGTCTTTTATAATGAAACTGGTAAGATAATTTCTGACCCGGATTGACTTCGATCCGTTTCAATTTATAATGTGGCTCATCTGCCAACACAAAATATTTTCCCCAAGGTCTTTCGCCTATTTCTAACATCGTTTTTATTTTAATTAACAAAAGTAGCATTTCGAAAAAGATTAACCAAATTCAAAAGGCAAAACGCTCAGAATTTCTTAATTTTGCACCACAATTTTTTAGTCATTCTGATGGCTTTTAAAAATCTATTGAATATGAAAAAAGTAAGAGTGCGATTTGCACCCAGCCCAACAGGCGCTTTACACTTAGGCGGCGTACGAACGGCGTTATATGATTATCTATTTGCCAAAAACCAAGGCGGCGAATTCGTTCTTAGAATAGAAGATACGGACACCAAGATATGTAGAAGGCGCAGAAGACTACATCATGAACTCTCTGGAATGGTGCGGAATCGTCCCTGACGAAAGCCCAAGAGTTGGCGGACCTTATGCGCCTTACAGACAGTCTGAAAGAAGGGACATCTACGACAGATATAAAGAGCAGATTCTAAAGACCGATTACGCTTATTTAGCTTTTGACACGCCTGAAGAATTGGATGCAATCCGCAAAGATTTCGAAGCTAGAGGCGATGTTTTTGCATATAATCATCGGACAAGACAACAACTAAGAAATAGCATTTCACTTTCTACGGAAGAAGTTCAGAAATTGCTGGACGCAAGCGTCCCTTATGTGATTCGTTTCAAAATGCCGGTTGACAGAACTTTGAATCTTCAGGATATTATCAGAGGTAATTTTTCCGTGAACACCAATACTTTGGATGACAAGGTTTTGATTAAAAATGACGGAATGCCAACTTATCATTTCGCCAATGTGGTTGATGATTTCGAAATGAAGATCTCTCATGTGATCCGTGGTGAAGAATGGTTGCCATCTATGCCTTTGCACGTTTTATTGTATGAAGCAATGAATTGGGAAGCTCCGGAATTTGCTCACCTATCATTGATTCTAAAACCTGAAGGCAAAGGAAAATTAAGTAAGAGAGACGGCGCAAAATTCGGTTTTCCGGTTTTTCCGATGAATTTTAAAGATCCTGACAGTGACGAGATCTGGAAAGGTTATAAAGAATCTGGATATTTTCCGGAAGCTTTCATTAATATGACGGCATTATTAGGCTGGACCCCAGCTAACGATAAGGAAATAGTTTCCATGTCCGAAATGATAGCTGAATTTGATCTCCATAAAGTTCATAAGGCTGGCGCAAGATTCGATCCGCAGAAAGCAAAATGGTTCAATCAGGAATATTTGAAACTTAAAACTAATGAGGACGTTTTAATTTTATTGAAAGAAGTTGAGGACGTTAAAGCGTTGAATCTTTCTGATGCCAAATTATTGAAAATCGTTTCATTGATGAAAGAAAGAGCAACATTCGTCATTGATATTTACAACGATGGAAAATTCTTCTTCGAAGCTCCGATTTCTTACGACGAAAAAGCATTGAAAAAAGCTTGGAATGATACAACTTCAGCCATTTTGAAAGACTTTGCCGCTAAATTGGAAACTTCAGAATTTGATTCTGAAATTTTGAAAGAAGCGATCCATCATTTTGCGGAAGAACATTCTTTGGGGATGGGAAAAGTAATGATGCCACTTCGTCTAGCTTTGGTTGGCGAACTGAAAGGTCCTGATGTTCCGGACATTATGAACATTATTGGAAAAGAAGAAACTTTAAAAAGGATAGAAAAAGCAATTAGCTCAAATTAATTATTCAACACTTCGACAAGCTCAGTGTGACAATAAGAACATTCGCATTGTCAGTCTGAGGCTCTCGAAGACTTTTATTAATATTAAAACCCAATTCAAAAAAAAACATTATTTTTGAGGGTTTAATCCAAACAAAACATGGAATATTTAGAATTTGAACAACCTGTAAAGGAATTGATAGATCAATACGAAAAATGTGTGCAACTAGGTACAGAAAGCGGCATTGATGTGGATGAATCCTGCAAAAAGATCAAAACCAAAATAGAAGAAACTAAGAAAAAAATATACGGAAACCTGACGCCTTGGCAAAAGGTTCAGCTT
>Ga0256410_1003148_pt1 | contig 10296 bp, 3 predicted proteins | sample PhyWR1_FD_185983 | JGI IMG/M metagenome (GOLD analysis project Ga0256410, IMG submission 185983) | Leaf surface microbial communities from wheat plants in UC Gill Tract Community Farm, Albany, California, United States - DLSL W.R1 | ecosystem: Host-associated > Plants > Phyllosphere >... | reverse complement strand
CGCACACGCAAAGACGATGGCAGCCAATGGACAGTTGCGGACAGCCGCAGCGTTTATGGGATTCGCCATTGGGGGGCCGGGTATTTCGCGATCAATGAAGCCGGTCGCGTAGAAGTACGTCCGAACGGCCCGAACAGCTCGCCCATCGATTTGTACGAGCAGGTCGACGAGCTGCGCAAGACCAGCGGTTTGTCCTTGCCATTGCTGGTGCGTTTCCCGGATATCCTGCAAGACCGTGTACGCCAGCTGACCGGCGCGTTCGATGCCAACATCGCGCGCCTGGAATACCAGAGCGAATACACCGCGCTGTACCCGATCAAGGTTAACCAGCAGGAAGCGGTGATCGAAAACATCATCGCCACCAAGAACGTTTCGATCGGTCTTGAAGCCGGTTCCAAGCCCGAGCTGCTGGCCGTGCTGGCCCTGGCGCCCAAGGGCGGCACGATCGTCTGCAACGGTTACAAGGACCGTGAGTTCATCCGCCTGGCGCTGATGGGCCAGAAGCTGGGTCACAACGTCTTTATCGTGATCGAGAAAGAGTCCGAAGTAGACCTGGTGATCGAAGAAGCGGCCTCCCTCAAGGTCAAGCCGCAGGTCGGCCTGCGCGTACGCCTGTCGTCCCTGGCTTCGAGCAAGTGGGCTGACACCGGCGGTGAAAAATCCAAGTTCGGTCTGTCGGCCGCGCAACTGCTGTCGGTGGTTGAGCGCTTCCGTGCAGCAGGCCTGGATCAGGGCATCCGCCTGCTGCACTTCCATATGGGTTCGCAGATCGCCAACCTGGCGGACTACCAGCACGGTTTCAAGGAAGCGATCCGCTACTACGGCGAACTGCGCAACCTCGGCCTGCCGGTTGACCACATCGACGTGGGCGGCGGTCTGGGCGTGGATTACGACGGTACGCACTCGCGCAATGCCAGTTCGATCAACTACGACATGGACGATTACGCCGGTGTGGTCGTGGGTATGCTCAAAGAGTTCTGCGATGCGCAGAGCCTGCCACACCCGCACATCTTCTCCGAGAGCGGCCGTTCCCTGACCGCGCACCACGCCATGCTGGTGGTGCAAGTGACTGACGTCGAGAAACACAACGACGACGTGCCGGTCATCGAAAACAAGGAAAGCCTGCCTGAAACCGTGCAGTGGCTGGTGGACCTGCTGGGGCCGACCGACATTGAAATGGTCACCGAAACCTACTGGCGCGCCACGCACTACATGAGCGACATCGCTGCCCAGTACGCCGATGGCAAAATCACCCTGGCGGAAAAAGCCCTGGCCGAACAGTGCTACTTCGCCGTGTGCCGTCGCCTGCACAACTCGCTGAAAGCGCGTCAGCGTTCCCACCGTCAGGTGCTGGACGAGCTCAACGACAAGCTGGCCGACAAGTACATCTGCAACTTCTCGGTGTTCCAGAGCCTGCCGGACACCTGGGCGATTGGCCAGGTACTGCCGATCCTGCCGCTGCATCGTCTCAACGAAGAGCCGCTGCGTCGCGCCGTGCTGCAAGACCTGACCTGCGACTCCGACGGCAAGATCAAGCAATACGTCGACGAGCAGAGCATCGAAACCAGCTTGCCGGTGCACGGGCTGAACGAAGGCGAAGACTACTTGCTGGGGATCTTCCTGGTGGGCGCTTACCAGGAAATCCTGGGTGACATGCACAACCTGTTTGGTGACACCGACTCGGTGAACATCTACCAGAACGAAGACGGCAGCGTTTACCACGCCGGTATCGAAACCCACGACACCATCGAAGACATGCTGCGCTACGTGCACTTGTCGCCTGAAGAGCTGATGAACCACTACCGTGACAAAGTGGCCAGCGCCAGCATCAGTGCCAAGGAGCGTACCCAGTACCTCGACGCTCTGCGCCTGGGCCTGACCCGCTCGTCGTACCTGTCGAGCCACTGATTGCCCGACATAGTCCTCGCTGACTGAACTACGCTGACCTGTGCATTGCAGGGGTCAGCGTTTTTTTTTGCCCAGAGGTCGCAGGCATGTCCAATACCTTCAAGCGCATCATCGGGCTGGCCTGTGCGGGACTGATGGGCTGGCTGCTCAGCGCCTGCTCACCGGTGCGGGTCATCAACGGCCTGACGCCCACCGGCAGCTTCGACAAAACCAGCGACATTGCCTACGGCGCAGACCCACGGCAAACCCTTGATATCTACCGCCCCAAGCAGCCTGCACCCGGCGCGCCGGTGGTGGTGTTTTTCTATGGCGGCAGCTGGAACAGCGGCACGCGCAGTGACTATCTGTTTGTGGGCGAAGCTCTGGCTTCCCGGGGGATCACCACGGTGATTGCCGATTACCGGCTTTATCCACAGGTGCGATATCCGGAGTTTCTGATGGACGGCGCACAGGCGGTGGGCTGGACGTATCGGCACATTGGCGAGTACGGCGGCAATCCCCAACGTCTGTACTTGATGGGCCACAGCGCCGGGGCCTACAACGTCGCGATGCTGGCCCTCGATGCGCAATGGTTAAAGGCGGTAGGCCTGAGCCCGGCCAATGTCCGCGGCTGGATTGGTCTGGCTGGGCCATACGACTTTCTGCCGATCAAGGATGAGGCCGTCAGGCCGGTATTTTTCTACCCGGACTCACCGCCCGAGTCGCAGCCGATTCGTCATGTCAGCCACGCGTCGCCGCCGACGTTATTGATGGCGGCCGCGACGGATACGTTGGTCAACCCGACCCGAAACACAGGCGGCCTGGCCAATGCACTGCGCGGGGCGCAGGTGCCGGTGCAGGAGCTGTACTTTTCGCGCACCAGTCACGTGACGCTGGTGGCGGCGCTTTCACGGCCGCTGCGCTGGCTGGCACCGGTTCTGGACAACGTCAGTGAGTTTGTCACCGCAACCCCGTAGGCGCAGGTTGCGGGGTCAGGTTGCAGCTTTGGGCGTAAACCACTCGTCCCGGCGCTGCATGCGCCACGCATAAACCGCCAGGGTCAGGCTGCGCAGCACCATAAACAGCAGAAAACTTATCCACAGCCCGTGGTTGCCATAACCGTGCAGTGCCCAGGCGACAGGGAGCGCGATAATCACGCTGATGACCATTGCATCACGCATTTCCCGAGCGCGGGTGGCGCCAATGAACAGCCCGTCGAGCAAATAGCTCCACACCGCAATCAGCGGCAGCAGAGCCAGATAAGGCAGGTACTGGAAGGCGGTTTCGCGCACCGCAGGGATGTCGGTCTGCATTTGCACAAACAGATGACCGCCGAACATGAACAACAGCGCAAACCCCACGCTGGCCAGCAACGACCAGCCACAGGCCACCACCATCGAGCGGCGCAACGCATTGCGATCCCGTGCACCGATAGCATGCCCGCACAGTGCCTCGACAGCATGGGCCAGGCCGTCCAGGGCGTGGGCCGCGAGCAGCAGGCCATTGAGCAGCAGCGCATTGGCCGCCACCGTGGCGTCACCCAGGCGGGCGCCTTGCAGGGTGATGGAGAAAAACACCAATTGCAGCATCAGGCTGCGGATAAAAATATCGCGATTGACCCCCAGCAACGGCTTCCAGTTGTTCCAGATGCGCAACCCGGCCCATGCCAGGGTGCCTGGAAAGGTGCGCAGGGCGCCGCGGGTCAGCCATAAACCGAGGAGGGCGCCGCTCCACTCGGCAATCACCGAAGCCCGCGCCGAACCGACCACGCCCCAGTCCAGGCCGAGTACAAACCACAGGTTAAGGGCGATATTGACCAAATTGGTGGTCAGCAGGATCGCCAGTGGCGCGCGGGCGTTCTGCGTCCCCAGGAACCAGCCCACCAAGGCATAACTGGCCAGGGCAGCGGGCAAACCAAACAGGCGGATATGGAAAAAATCCAGGGTCAGGGTGTGCAGTTCGGACGAGGGTTGCATCACGCTCAAGGCTACCCCGCTGAACGGAATCGCAATGGCCCCCAGCAGCATCGACAGCAACGCACTGAGCAGCAAGCCCTGCACCAGAATTTGTCGCAGTGCGGTGCCATCGCCACGCCCTGCGGCCTGCGCGGAGAACCCGGTGGTGCCCATGCGCAAAAAGCCCATCATCCAGGCCAGGAAGATGTACAGGCTGGCGCCCACCGCCACTGCGCCCAGCTGATGGGCGTGAGGCAAATGGCCAATGACCGTGCTGTCGACCAGCGCCACCAGGGGCACGGAAATATTCGACAGAATCATGGGCGCCGCCAGCGCCCATACCCGGCGATGGGTTGGGCGATCGCGCCAGTCGGCGAGTAGGGAAGATGACATGCAGGCTCCTTTGGGGAGCGCGATTGTAGCCGCAAAGCCTGCCCTCACCCCAACCCTCTCCCGGAGGGCGAGGGGGCTGATCGAGTCGATCCTGGATTCAGCTCAATACTTTCAGATTGCAGAGATTCTAAAATTCCCCCCAATCAGTCCCCTCTCCCTCCGGGAGAGGGCTAGGGTGAGGGGGCTTTCTGACCAGTGCGCCTGTGGTTCCCCACCGGCTGTTATATAGTCGCCCTTTATCTGCCCAGTTAACGAGAACACCATGCTTAACAAAGGAATGTTCCTGGCCTGCACGCTGGCGCTGTTGAGCGCTTGCGATTCTTCGAGCGTCGACAAGCCTGCAGCGCCGACCGTTGCCGCGAGCCAGCCCGCCAAGCCGGTGCAGGACGTCAAGGCCCTGGCCCAGCGTTACGCCGGGCGTGAGTTAAGTGTGGTGGATGTCTCCGAGGTGCAACTGGACGGGGCCAGCACCTTGTCCGTGAGTTTTTCGGTGCCCCTGGACCCGCAGCAGAACTTTGCCGACAAACTGCATCTGGTGGACGCCAGGACCGGCAAGGTCGATGGCGCCTGGGAGCTGTCGGACAACCTGATGGAACTGCGCCTGCGTCACCTTGAGCCGCAGCGCAAACTGATCCTCACCGTCGACCCTGGTCTGCGTGCCGTCAACGATGCCAAACTGGCCGCAGAATACGTCAGCCGCCTCGAAACCCGTGATCTGCAGCCCACCGTCGGTTTCGCCAGCCGCGGCAATCTGCTGCCCACGCGCCTGGCCGAAGGTTTGCCGGTCATCGCGCTGAACGTCGACAAGGTCGATGTCGAGTTCTTCCGGGTCAAACCCGAGTCACTGCCGGCATTTCTCAGCCAGTGGGGCGGCAACAGCAGCCTGCAGAGCTACGAAGCCAAAGACCTGCTGAACATGGCCGATCTGGTCTACGCCGGTCGCTTCGACTTGAACCCGGCGCGCAATACCCGGGAAACCCTGATCCTGCCAACGGCCGGGATCAAGCCCTTGCAGCAGCCGGGCGTATACCTGGCGGTGATGACTGCGTCGGGCAGCTACAACTACTCCACTCCTGCCACCTTGTTTACCCTCAGCGATATCGGCCTTTCGGTGCACCGTTATCAGAAGCGTCTGGATGTTTTCACCCAGGCGCTGGAAGGCGGTAGCGCCCTGGCTGGCGTCGAGCTTGAGTTGCTCGACGGCAAAGGGCGCATGCTTGGTCAGGGCAAGACCGGCAACGACGGCCATGCCGAACTGGCCCTGCCGCCCAAGGCCGAAGTGCTGGTAGCGCGCCAGGGTGATCAAACCAGCCTGTTGCGTTTGAATACGGCGGCGCTGGATCTGGCCGAATTCGATATCGGCGGCCCGCAGGCGCATCCGTTGCAGTTCTTTGTATTTGGCCCGCGTGACCTGTATCGCCCCGGCGAGACCGTGCTGCTTAATGCCCTGCTGCGTGATCGCGATGGCAACCCGGTCAAGCCGCAGCCTGTAAGTGTTGAAGTGCGCCGCCCGGACGAGCAGGTCAGTCGCAAGTTTGTCTGGTCAGCGGACGCTTCCGGCCTGTATCAGTACCCGCTGCAGCTGGCCGCCGAAGCGCCAACCGGGCGCTGGCAACTGGTGTTCGATTTTGGTGACGGCAAGCCGCAGTTATATGAGTTTCTGGTCGAAGACTTTTTGCCGGAGCGCATGGCCCTGGAGCTTAAAGGCAGTGATACGCCGCTAAGCCCCGAGCAAACCGCCGAGGTGCAGGTAACCGGTCGTTATCTGTACGGCGCCCCGGCTGCGGGTAATCGCCTGAGCGGTCAGGTTTACGTGCGGCCATTGCGCGAGGCGGTCAGTGCCTTGCCGGGCTATCAGTTCGGTTCGGTGACAGAACCGGAGCTGACTCAGGATCTGGAGCTGGATGAAAGCGTGCTCAACGCCGAAGGCAAGGAAACGCTCAGCATCGACAGCCAGTGGAGCGATGCCAAGTCACCGCTGCAACTGATCGTGCAGGCCAGTCTGCAGGAGTCCGGCGGGCGTCCGATTACCCGGCGTCTGGTGCAGCCGGTATGGCCGGCTGAGCGTCTGCCGGGGTTGCGCGGTCTGTTTGACGGCACTGAAACCGATGGCGACGGCCCGGTAGAGTTCGAGCTGCTGGTTGCTGACAGCCAGGGCAACAAACTGGCGGCCGACAACCTCAAGGTGCGCCTGGTACGTGAACGCCGCGATTACTACTGGAACTACTCGGACAACGACGGCTGGAGCTATCACTACAACGAGAAGTTTTTGAACCTCAACGAAGAGACCCTCAGCCTCAAGGCCGGCGAAACCGCCAAGGTCAGTTTCCCGGTGGAGTGGGGCCCTTACCGTGTTGAAGTCGAAGACCCGCAAACCGGTTTGATCAGCAGCCTGCGCTTCTGGGCCGGTTATCGCGCCCAGGACAACGCCGAAGGCGGTGCCGTGCGCCCCGACCAGGTCAAGCTGGCGCTGGACAAGGCCGCCTATACCGATGGCGATACGGCCAAGGTCACCGTCACGCCACCTGCGGCTGGCAAGGGCTATTTGCTGGTCGAAGGCAGCGATGGCCCGTTGTGGTGGCAGGCGATCGAAGTGCCAGCCGAGGGCAAGGCCTTTGATATCAAGCTCGACCCAAGCTGGGCACGCCATGACTTGTATGTCAGCGCGCTGGTGATTCGTCCCGGTGAGCGCAAGACCAATATCACTCCCAAGCGCGCTGTCGGAGTGCTGCACCTGCCGATCGACCGCAGCCAGCGCAAGTTGGCACTTACGCTCGATGCCCCTGAGAAAATGCGCCCCAAGCAACCGCTGACGGTAAAGCTTTCGGCTAAAAACGCTGATGGCAGTATCCCCAAACAGGCCCATGTGTTGCTGGCGGCCGTAGATGTCGGGGTGCTCAATATCACTGACTACCCGACCCCCGATCCATTCACCAGCCTGTTTGGGCGCAAGGCTTACGGCGCCGACCAACTGGATATCTATGGGCAATTGATTGAGGCCGGGCAGGGCCGTCTGGCCAGCCTGGCGTTCGGCGGCGATGCGGCACTGGCCAAGGGCGGCAAGCGACCTGCCACCAGCGTCACAATCGTGGCACTGCAAAGCGCACCGGTGACCCTGAATGAGCAGGGCGAAGGTGAAGTCAGTGTGGATATCCCTGACTTCAACGGCGAGCTGCGCTTGATGGCGCAAGCCTGGACCGACGATCGCTACGGCATGGCCGAGGCCAAAACCGTGGTCGCCGCGCCCTTGGTGGCCGAATTGGCGGCACCACGCTTTTTGGCCGGAGGCGACGAGACACGGCTGGCGCTGGACTTGTCCAACCTCACCGACAAGCCGCAAACGCTGCACCTGAACCTTAACACCGAGGGGCAACTGAGCCTGCAGGGTGACGCGACACAGAGCCTGACACTCAGCCCCGGCCAGCGCAGTACCCTGCAGGTTCCGGTCAAGGCGCTGGGCGGTTTTGGCACGGGCGTAGTCAGGGTCACGGTCAGCGGGCTGGACCTGCCGGGCGAAACCCTGGCGCCCTTTACCCGCGAGTGGACACTGGGCGTGCGCCCGGCGTACCCGGCCTTGCTCAAGCACTACCGTACCGTGCTCAACGATCAGCCGTGGACCTTGCCGCAAAATGAGCTGCAAGCCTTTGACCCGGCCGGGCGCGAAGCCTTGCTCAGCCTGTCGAGCCGCCCGCCGCTGAACCTGGGCGAGCAGATCCGGGCGCTCAAGGCCTACCCCTACGGCTGCTCCGAGCAGACCACCAGCGGCCTGTACCCGGCGCTGTATGCCGATGCAGCCCTGCTCAAACGCCTGGGCCTTGAAGGCGAGCCGGACACCGAGCGCAAACGCAAAATCGAGCTGGGTATCGAGCGCCTGCTGGGCATGCAGCGTTACAACGGCAGCTTCGGCTTGTGGGGCGCGGATGGTCAGGAGGAGTACTGGCTCACGGCTTATATCACCGACTTCCTGTTGCGCGCCCGCGATCAAGGCTACGCGGTACCGCCCGAGGCGCTGAAAAAGGCCAGCGAGCGGTTGCTGCGTTATGTGCAGGAACGCAACCTGATCGAGGCCGACTACAGCGACAACCTCGACCACACCCGCTTTGCCGTACAGGCCTATGCAGCGCTGGTGCTGGCCCGAAGCCAACAGGCGCCGCTGGGTGCGTTGCGCAGCATTTTTGAGCGCCGCAGCGATGCCCGCTCCGGCTTGCCGCTGGTGCAGTTGTCGATCGCCCTGCAGAAGATGGGCGATCAACCGCGGGCTGACCAGGCGCTGATTGCGGGGCTGGCGGCGACGCGCAAGGCTGATCAGTGGCTGGGCGACTACGGCAGCCCGCTGCGAGATCAGGCGCTGATCCTGGCCTTGCTGGAAGAGAACAACCTGATGACGGGCCAGCGCGAACAACGCCTGTTCGACTTGTCCGATCAACTGGCGGCGAGCCAGTGGCTGTCGACCCAGGAGCGCAATTCGCTGTTCCTTGCCGGTCGTGATGTGCTGGGCAAACCTGAGGCCAGCTGGAGTGCGCAACTCACCAGTGGCGATCAGACCCGCGAGCTGAACAACGCCCGCTCAGGGCTCAAGCTCGACGGGGCGCTGCTGGCCTCGCCCCTGACCCTGCGTAACGAAGGCAGCGCGCCGATTTATCAACAGCTGACGATTTCAGGTTATCCACAGCAGGCCCCGGCAGCGGGTGGTGAAAACATGAGCATTCGCCGCGATTACCTGGGTATGAACGGTGAGCCGCTGGACCTCAAGACACTGAAAAGTGGTGATCTGGTGCTGGTGCATTTGGCGGTGACGGCCAAGCAGCAGGTGCCGGATGCGCTGGTGGTCGACTTGCTGCCTGCGGGTCTGGAGCTGGAAAACCAGAACCTGGGCCAAAGCGCAGCCAGCCTTGAAAACGCCAGTACTCAAGTGAAGCAATGGCGCGAGTCGATGCAGAACGCCAGCGTGCAGCATCAAGAGTATCGGGATGACCGTTATGTGGCGGCAGTCAAGCTGGATGGCTACGGCACCACGCACCTGCTGTACCTGGCCCGTGCCGTAACTCCGGGTACCTACCGGGTACCGCCGCCGCAAGTGGAGTCGATGTACCGACCCAACTGGCAGGCTGTGGGGGATGCAGCGGGGGAGATGGTGATCAAGGGGCGTTAGGTCTGTGGCTGCGGTAGGGTTTAACAGGTACACGGGGTACATATCCGGCATTCGCGTTTAACCGGGATATTGGTTTCGCCCTTACGGCGAGTCACTTTTTCCAGACGCCGAAAAAGTAACCAAAAAGGCTTGCCCCTCGCGTACGGCCTTCGCTGCGCTCAGGTTCCCTCGTTCCGGTCCCGCTCCGTGGGCACGCCGCCACGGGCCATCCTTGGCCCATCGCGGCTCTCCCGGCATCCATGCCGGGAGGCCCACTGCGCAGAACCTCCTCTCGGCCTCCCGATGGGGCGGGCAGATCAAAAGCCGCCGAGGCGGCCGACCGGCCGACCTGTTTGAATGCAGGATCTGCGACCGACATCTTCTCTCTGTGGGAGCCGGGCTTGCCCGCGATGCAGGCACCTCGTTCTATCTGGAGGAACACAGTGCTGCCATCGCGGGCAAGCCCGCTCCCACAAGAATTGGCGTTGTTTAAATTTTTTTCTTTTTCTTTTTCTTTTGCTTTTGTTGTTGCCACTCGATTGTGCAGGCGACGCGAATGCCCCTCACAGAAGGCCGAACGCAGGTGCTGTGTACCTGGCCCGTGCCGTAACTCCGGGTACCTACCGGGTACCGCCGCCGCAAGTGGAGTCGATGTACCGACCCAACTGGCAGGCTGTGGGGGATGCAGCGGGGGAGATGGTGATCAAGGGACGTTAGGTCTGTGGCTGCGGTAGGGTTTAACAGGTACACCGGGTACATATCCGGCATTCGCGTTTAACCGGGATATTGGTTTCGCCCTTACGGCCATCCCTTTCAAGGTCTTTTGATTTTGGCAGCCTTGAGCACCCGATCCGTCGACACGTGAGCATTCGCGGCCTTGCCTTCCAACCACTCCTTGGGTTTAGGTACCTTCGGGCCTCGTTTGCTTTT
>Ga0256410_1003137_pt1 | contig 10329 bp, 9 predicted proteins | sample PhyWR1_FD_185983 | JGI IMG/M metagenome (GOLD analysis project Ga0256410, IMG submission 185983) | Leaf surface microbial communities from wheat plants in UC Gill Tract Community Farm, Albany, California, United States - DLSL W.R1 | ecosystem: Host-associated > Plants > Phyllosphere >... | reverse complement strand
GGTGTCGAACCCTTCCAGGCGCAGGCTGGCCAGGTAATTGGAACGGCGGATCTTGTGATAGTGATCCTGTTTTTGCTCAAACGTCGGTTCGCTCATGGCAGCGTACTCCTGGTTAGCAAGGCTTGATTGTAGCGCAATGCTTCAGTGGGCAGGCGGGATAAAAACCACGTCACATTCTGTACAAAAAGTCTGCCAGTCGCCTGATTTCAGCGTATGTTTCACCGCAAAATCTTGTAGGGCGATTCCGCCCACTACTTAAAGGGAGTTAAGCATGGGTTTGCTGCGTGTCGCCTCGGCGATGTCATTGTGTGCGGTGGCGTTTTCGGTCCAGGCCGAGCAATTGCCGATTGAAGTACTCAGTGCGGTGGTCAAGGACCAGAAAATTGCCGACGCCGAAGTGTTGCTGCAACGTAACGGCGCGCAGAACGTGGTGGGCCGCACCAACGGCCAGGGTCAGGTCACGCTGAACAGCGAAGCCGCTGACGACGCCTCAAGCCTGCTGATCATCAAGAAGCCCGGCTATTCCAACCTCGTGGTGAAATGCCCGTGCAAAGGCATGACCTACGCTATCAGCCCGGTGATGGAGAACCTCGACGGCCTGCGTGTGGTGCTGACGTGGGGCAAGACGCCGAGTGACCTCGACTCCCACATGATTTTCCCCGGCAATAACATCTATTTCGAGAACCAGAAGGGTACCGACGCCGATTTGGATGTGGATGACACCGACAGCTACGGCCCGGAAACCATCACCCTGCAGAAAAAACATTACGGCGAAAGCTACGTTTATGCCGTGCACGACTACAGCAATGGCGGCAACCCAGGCTCGCGCCAGTTGTCCGACAGCGAAGCCAAGGTGTTCGTGTACATGGGGCAATCGCTGGTGCGTACCTACTATGTGCCTAAAAACCGCAGCGGCAACCTGTGGACGGTGTTCCGCATGACCGGCAGCGGCGACTTCCAGGACATCAACACCTTCAGTGGCGTGACAGTGAATGCCGCGAATGTTCTGAACGAAGTCAAACCGCTGCTGGATGACAGCGTGGCGGTCACCGCGGTCACCGTCAGCTCTTCCGTACAAACCGATGCGAAGCGCCTGAACCTGCAGGGTGAAGCGGCCTACCAGGCGGGCAAGTTGGACGAGGCGATCGACCTGTTCCGCCAGGCCATCGAACTGGACAATGGCTTTGGCAAAGCCTACGGCAACCTCGGCCTGGCGTATCAGAAAGCCGGCAACACTGCCGAGTCGATCTGGGCTAACCGCAAGGCTATCGCCCTTGCCACCGGCGCCAATGCTGCCACCGTGCGTGCAGGTGCTTATTACAACATTGCGCGGATCTACGAAGCGGCGGGGCAGTTCCCGGATGCGTTGCGTCACTACCAGTTGGCCAAGGAACAGAAGGCCAACCCGGTGTATGACACGGCGATTGAGCGGGTGCAGAATCGCTGATTCAGCTGTAGTGCAGTTCTGAAATGTGGGAGGGGGGGTGCTCACGATAGCGTTGGATCAGTCAGATATGTGTGTCTGATCCATCGCAATCGGGGGTAAGCCCCCTCCCACATTTGGTTTGTGGTGTTCCTACAGCCACAGTCGAACTTGTCGAATTTGGCCCAAGGCCATTGCTGCACCCTGTGTATCATCCTGTCTCTTTTTTCCTTGCGACCTTTCTCGATTCGCTGAGATTCCCAGGCTATGTTTTTGAGCCTACTCAGCGGTCAATGGAGTGACAGCTTATGCACGACACCCTCCAGCAGGTCTTCGGTTTTTCACAGTTTCGTCTGGGCCAGGAAGAAACGGTCAGCGCCGTACTGGCCGGCCGTTCGGCTGCGGCCATTTTTCCTACGGGGTCAGGCAAGTCCCTGTGCTATCAGCTGTCGGCGGTGTTGCTGCCGCACCTGACGCTGGTGGTGTCGCCGCTGCTGGCGCTGATGCAGGACCAACTGGGTTTCTTGCAGCGCCACGGTATCTCGGCGGGCAGTATCGATTCGGCGCAAAGCCGCGAGGACGCCAATGATGTGATGGCCCGCGCGCGTTCGGGCGAGTTGAAGATCCTGATGATTTCCGTGGAGCGTTTGAAGAACGAGCGATTTCGTAACTTCCTGCAAAGCGTGCAGATCTCGCTGTTGGTGGTGGACGAGGCGCACTGTATTTCCGAGTGGGGCCACAACTTCCGTCCGGATTATTTGAAACTGCCGGACTACCAGCGTCAGTTCAATATCCCACAAGCGCTGTTGTTGACGGCTACAGCGACGCCCAAGGTGATTGCCGACATGCAGGCTAAGTTCGCCATTGCTCCGGGCGATGTGGTTACCACGGGCTTCTACCGGCCCAATCTCAACCTGTTGGTGGAGCCGGTCAGTGGTGCGGACAAGCGTCGTCGGCTGGTGCAGTGGATGAGCGAGCGTGCCGGCCAGCCGAGCATCGTCTACGTCACGTTGCAGAAAACCGCCGAGCAGATTGCCGAGCACCTGAACCGCAACGGCATCCAGGCCGAGGCCTATCACGCGGGTTTGCCTCACGATAAACGCGAGGGTATCCAGCAGCGCTTCATGAGTGGGCGCTCCCATTGCATCGTCGCCACCATCGCGTTCGGCATGGGCATCGACAAGAGTGACATCCGCAATGTGTTGCACTTCGACCTGCCCAAATCCATCGAGAACTACAGCCAGGAAATCGGCCGCGCGGGGCGTGATGGGCAACCTTCCGATTGCCTGGTGCTGGCCAACCGCGACAGCCTCAACGTGCTGGAAAACTTTGTGTATGGCGATACGCCGGAGCAGGAGGGCATTCGGCGGGTGCTGGAAGAGTTGCAGGCTGCTCGGGCCGATGGGCAGTGGGAGTTTTTGCTCCGATCCCTGTCGGACCACAGCAACATCCGCGAGCTGCCGTTGAAGACGCTGCTGGTGCAATTGGAACTCAAGGGCGTCATTGCGCCGCGCTACGCTTTTTATGCCGAGTACCGCTTCAAGTACTTGGTTGAACCTGAGGCTTTGCTCGCGCGCTTCTCCGGTGAGCGGCAGCAGTTTGTCGCGGCGATCATCGACGTGTGCAAGCGGGCGAAAACCTGGGCGACGGTGGATTTCGACGCGCTTTATCAACAGCACAATGCCGAGCGCGGTCGAGTGGTGAAGGCGCTGGATTACTTCCAGGAGCAAGGCCTGATCGAGCTTGAGAGCAAGCAGATGACTGAGGTTTACAGTCTGCTTGATGCCGATTTTGACGCTGATGTATTGAGCAAACAGTTATACACAGGCTTCAAGCAGCATGAGGTGGGCGAAGTCGCGCGGATTCACGCCATGTTGGATCTGTTCGCCACAGAACGCTGCCTGGGCCAACGCCTGGCACAGTATTTTGGCGATGAAAACGCGCCCCAACGTTGTGGGCATTGCTCGGTGTGCCACGGCCATGTTGCGCACCTTGCGCCACCGCCCGGTTTGCCAGCGCTTGTGGATAAAGACTTCATGGGGCTGTGCGGTGATTTTATCCACAGGCATCATGAGCACACCGGCCATTTGCCTGGGGCGGAACGCCTGACGCGTTTCCTCGGCGGCATCAGTGTGCCGTTGTTTACCAAGTTGAAGGCGCGAGGCATTCCGGGCTTTGCTGCGCTGGAAGATTATCCGTATGCCGAGGTGCGCGAGTGGGCCCAGGCCCATTTGAATGACCTGTAATTCACTTTAGCGAGATGAACCGATGCCCGACTCAGTGCCTCAACGCGCCGATTACCTGCACTTCCAGCCGATCATTACGCGCTGGCACGACAACGATGTGTATGGTCATGTGAACAACGTGACCTACTACAGTTTCTTCGACACGGCGGTGAATACCTACCTGATCGAGCAAGGTGGTCTGGATATTCATGACGGTGAGGTGGTGGGATTCGTGGTGAGTTCGGCGTGTGATTATTTCGCGTCGATCGCCTTTCCCGAACGCATTGAAATCGGCTTGCGGGTGGGCAAACTGGGTAATAGTTCAGTGCAGTACGAATTGGCAGTGTTCAAGGCTGGCGAAGACGAGGCCTGTGCGGCGGGGCGCTTCGTGCATGTGTTTGTGGATCGGGGTTCGAACCAGCCGGTGACGATTCCGGGGATGTTGCGCGAGGCGTTGCAGCGGTTAGTGGTGTAGGCGCGAACGCCTACACCCTCAGCCCTTACCGGTGACGGTAGTGATGCTTGTTCTTGCGATGACCATAGGCATGGCCGCGGCCCGGATGGTCATCACGGTCGTAACGACGACCATCACGGCCACGCGAACGACGATCATCGTCATCGCTCTTGTTGCCCATGTAGTTACCCAGCGCGCCACCTGCACCACCGCCGGCCGCTGAACCGATCAGTGCACCGGTGCTGCCGCCGACACTGCGGCCTACCACGTTGCCGCCCGCCGCGCCCAGAGCGCCGCCAATGGCTGCTTCACCACGGCTGCGTTTGTCCGCACCCACCGCGCTGCCGCCTGCGCCGCCCAGGGCGGCGCCGATGGTCGAGCCGGTGTTGCCGCCGATCTGCTGGCCGACAACCGAGCCTAGAACCCCGCCCAATGCGCCGCCCACACCGGCTTCGGTGGTGCCACCGGCCATGGCTGCGCCACTGACCAGGCCAAGGGACAACAAGAGAATCGAGGAGAACTTCATTAGGGGAGACCTCAAGAGGATGACGGCGCGATCCTGAGGCTGTATCGAGAAGGTGACAATAGAAATCCGACCAGTAACACGAGTTGTACACAATTCTCTAAGTTACTGTTTTGGCTAGGGAACTTAAGTCGATTTAGTGAGTCTTTAACTACTTCGGAAAGGCCGCTTTTTATGCAAAAGCGGCCTTTTTTGTGCCCGGAGATTTATGCAGAGCGCGCCATGATCAGCCCATTGTCGCTCGCCGCTTCCAAGCGGATCGCCACGAACTTCGACGTCGGCGTATGGCTGCCATCCCCCGTGCTTTCCAGCGGCACCAGCGGGTTCACTTCCGGGTAGTAGGCTGCAGCCTGCCCAGCCGGAATATCAAACGCCAGCAAGGTAAAGCCCTTCACGCGGCGCTCGCGACCGTCTTCCCACAGCGACACGATGTCGGCCTTCTGCCCCGGCTTGAAACCTAGGCGGATGATGTCGGCTTCGTTGACGAACAGCACGTCACGCTGACCCTTGACCCCACGGTAGCGGTCGTCCAGGCCATAGATGGTGGTGTTGTACTGATCGTGGGAGCGCATCGATTGCATGATCAGGTCCGGCACCTTGCCCGTCGCGTGGGTGCGTTCGTGGATCAAGTCCTTGGGCAGGATGTTCGGGCGGAAGCTGGCGCGACCCGATGGCGTGTTCCAGCGGCGTGCACCGGCGGAGTTGCCCAGGTAGAAGCCGCCCGGATGCTTGATCTTCTCGTTGAAATCCTTGAAGCCGGGGATGGTGTCGGCGATCAGGTCGCGGATGCGGCTGTAGTCGGCCACCAGCCAGTTCCAATCCACTGGCTTAGTGCCCAGGGTGGCGGCAGCGATACCGGCCAGGATAGCCGGCTCGGATTTCATCAGCTTCGACAGCGGCTGCAACTGGCCGTTGGAACCGTGGACCATGCTGAACGAGTCTTCCACCGTCACCGCTTGCGGGCCTTCGGCCTGGCTGCGGTTGAGTTTGGTGCTGATCTGCACCGTCAGGTCGCAATTGCGCAGTGCTTCGAAGGTGCGCGGGCTGTCCGGCGTGGCTTGGGCGAAGTTGCCGCCCAGGCCGATAAATACTTTAGCGCGGCCTTCGAGCATGGCGTGAATCGCTTCGACCACGTTGTGGCCGTTGACACGTGGCACCTGGAACTGGAAGCGGCGCTCCAGGGCGTCAAGAAACGCTACGGGCGGACGTTCGTTGATGCCCATGGTGCGGTCGCCCTGTACGTTGCTGTGGCCACGCACTGGGCACAAGCCGGCGCCTGGGCGGCCGATGTTGCCGCGCAGCAGCATCAGGTTGGCGATTTCCTGGATGGTCGGCACCGAGTGGCGGTGCTGGGTGATGCCCATCGCCCAGCACATGATCACGTTCTTGCCTTTGGCGTACATGCGCGCCGCTTGCTCGATCTCGACCAGGGTCAAACCGGACTGCTCGACGATTTCTTCCCAAGAGGTGTCGTCGATCTTGCCCAGGTAATCCAGCACGTTGGTGGTGTGTTCGTTGAGGAAGTCGTGATCGAACACGGCCTCTTTGCCTTCGGCCTGGGCCTGGCGTTCCCGCAGGATCGCCATGTCGCCACCCAGCGCCGGGCGGAAGTAGGCGGTGTTGGTCGGTTTGTCGCCGTTGGTGAGCATTTCCAGCGGGTGTTGCGGGTGCTGGAAGCGCTCCAGGCCGCGCTCTTTCAGCGGGTTGATGCACACCACCTGGGCGCCACGCTTGACCGCTTCACGCAACGGTTCGAGCATGCGCGGGTGGTTGGTGCCGGGGTTCTGGCCCCAGACGAAAATCGCATCGGCGTGTTCGAAGTCATCAAAGGTCACGGTGCCTTTGCCGACGCCCACGCTTTGCGCCAGGGCAACGCCGCTGGCTTCGTGGCACATGTTCGAGCAGTCCGGGAAGTTGTTGGTGCCGTAGGCGCGCACGAACAGCTGGTACAAGTACGCTGCTTCGTTGCTGGCACGGCCCGATGTGTAGAACTCGGCCATGTCCGGGCTGGGCAGGGCGTTGAGATGTTTGCCGACCAGGTCGAAGGCTGCCTCCCAACTGATGGGCTTGTAGCGGTCGGTTTCGGCGTCGTAGCGCATCGGCTCGGTCAGGCGGCCCTGATATTCCAGCCAGTAGTCGCTCTGCTCCAGCAAGGCGGTGACGCTGTGCTTGGCGAAGAATGCACCATCCACGCGGCGTTTGGTGGCTTCCCAGTTGACCGCCTTGGCGCCGTTTTCGCAGAACTTGACCATGCCGCTTTCCGGCGAGTCACCCCAGGCGCAGCCCGGGCAGTCAAAGCCGCCGTTCTGGTTGGTCTTGAGCATCATGCGCAGGTTTTTCAGCGCGTTGTCGCTGGTCAGCCAGGCCTGCGCCACGCTGATCAGTGCGCCCCAGCCGCCGGCCGGGCCCTTGTAGGGCTTGTAGCGCGGGGTCGGGGTTTGGTCGGCTTGGTGGTGCTGGCTCATGGCTGGTTCTCCATCGCAGGGCTGTAGACCCGCGGCGCACTTTTCTGCGGCAGGTGGATGAGATTGAGGTTATGCCGGCGGGCCCATTGCAGGGCCAGGCCGGTGGGCGACGACAGGCTGACCAGCGTCTGGATGCCAGCGCGCAGGACTTTCTGGATCAACTCCAGGCTGCAACGACTTGTCACAATCGCCAGGCCGCCTTCGGTCGGAATTTTTTGGCGGATCAACGCGCCGATCAACTTGTCCAGCGCGTTGTGTCGGCCGATATCTTCGCGGCCCATCAGCAATTCGCCCTGGCCGTTCATGAACAGCGCCGCATGCACAGCGCCGCTGTATTGGCCCAGGGGTTGAAAGGCACTGATGCGTTGGCGCAGGCCATCGAACCACTCGGCGGGCGGCAAGGGCGCACCGGGCAATACCTGAAGGTCTGGCAGGGCCTGCTCAACGGCTTCCACGCCGCACAAGCCACAGCCACTGGTGCCGGCTAACTGGCGGCGCTGCTGCTTGAGGTTCCAGAAGGCGCGGCTGGAGATTTGCACCTGAGCATATTGGGCAGAGCCCGAGCCGCTGAGTTTCAGGTCATAAATGTCGCTAACGTCGGCGATAATGCCGCTACCGATGCTGAAGCCAACAATGAAGTCTTCCAGGTCCGTCGGCGTCACCAACATCACCGCTTGGCTGATGTCGTTGTAGGCGATCGCCAACGCCACTTCTTCCGCCAAGGCTGTGCTGGCAGATTCAGTGTGTTCGAGATTGCAATACTGGTAGCTGTGGCTGGCGACGGGCGCTGGCGTTTCGAGAGCGGGCGCCGCGCAGACAGGACGCTTGGCGTTCATGGGGCAGTACCACCGGCGGATTGATCAGTGGTTAGACTAGGCGCGACAAAGCGTCGCGTCTAATTGCCAGTATTGATCTACCGATAGATGACGTCGATCAAGATTGGATTTGCGATTTCTGATACAGCGCGAAACACGCCTCGGCCAGTGCTGAACGCGGGGCGCTGCGACGCATGATCAGCCCCAGGCGCGCGAGGGTATGGGCGTCTTCGATCGGTTGCAGGCGCAAGTGCTCGGTGAGTGCATCCAGGCCCCCATCCAGCGGCATTACCGCGCAACACAGTCCGCCGTGTACCGCTTGTAGCAACTGATGGACGGCATCGGTCTGTAACAACGGTTGCGGGATGAGCCCACGGCTGTGGAAGTTGTGATCGATGGACTGGCGAAAGTGCATGCCACTGGTGAGCATGCCCAGCGGCAGCTTGATCAACGCTTCCCAGCTCAACGGCGTGTCGCCGAAAGAGAAGAAGCGCTGGTCGTAGAGCAGGCCCATGCGGGTTTCGCCCAAGGCCAGTGAGTCGAAGCGTTCGTTATCCAGCCGTTCCAGGTAAGACACGCCCAGGTCCAGCCGGTTACTCGCCAGTTGTTCAAGGATCTGCTCCGAGCTGAGCGCCGAGAGCTCAAAGCGCAGGCTTGGGTGTTCTTTATGCAACTGCTGCATTAATGCCAAGGGATCGAAACTCGACAGCGGCACCACGCCCAGGCGCAACGTCCCCACCAGGTTGCCGCGACAAGCCGCGGCTTCGGCCTGCAGGCCGTCATACGCCGCCAGCACTGTGCGTGCCCACGCCAGCACCCGCTCACCGGGTGCGGTAAAGCCTTCGAAGCGCTGGCCGCGATTGACCAGTGGCAGATCAAGCTCCTCCTCAAGGTTACGCAAGCGCATCGACAGGGTCGGTTGGGTAATGTGGCAACGCGCCGCCGCTTGGCCGAAGTGACGGGTATCGTCGAGGGCGATGAGGAATTTCAGCTGTTTGATGTCCATCTTCGCTCCAGGTCTTATTCCAATGGCGGGGGGATTCTAGCGCGTTTGGATCTTTGGCCGGGTCGGAACCCAAATCCACAGGACTGGTCTAGTCTTGGGCATCTGGAAATCAAAAACCAAGGAGAGCGCACTATGAGTATTTTCAGCTTTATCAAGGAAGCCGGCGAAAAGATTGTCGACCTGTTGACGCCGGGTAATGCGAACGCCAGTGAGCAGTTGAAAGATCACGTGTCCAAGGTGGGTCTGGGTAATCCGAACGTGCAGACCACAGTGGATGGCGACAAGGTGACCGTGACCGGTGAAGTCGCCACTCAGGAGGAGAAAGAGAAGATTTTGCTGGCGCTGGGCAATATTGCCGGTGTGGCCAGTGTGGATGATCAGATCACTGTAACGGGGCCGGCTGTCGAGGCTGCGACTTTTGTCGTCGTGAAAAAGGGTGACACGCTGAGCGCTATTTCTCTCTCGGTGTACGGTAACGCTAATCTGTATAACAAGATTTTTGAGGCGAACAAGCCGCTTTTGTCCCATCCGGACAAGATCTATCCAGGCCAGACGCTGCGTATTCCCAAGTAATACGAAGGCGTCAATGTGGGCGCGGGTTTGTGTGGGAGCCGGGCTTGCCCGCGATAGCATCGCCTCGGTTTGAGCTAAACACCGCGGTGCCTGCATCGCGGGCAAGCCCGGCTCCCACAGAGATCTTCTCCCACTTGGCGTTCAGAGTCCGGCGATGAGTTCTCTGTAATCCCCGACTGCCGCGAATTCTGCGGTGTCTTTAGGCCCCTTCTTGCTATCCGGTTCTTTCACCGCCAGCAAATGCCCCACGCCAAATGCCTGGGCACTGCGCAGGATGGGCAGGGTATCGTCGATAAACAGGGTGCGGGCCGGGTCGAAGCGGAGGTCGGCTTGCAGGGCGTCCCAGAACTGCGGGTGTTCCTTGGCGAAACCGTAATCGTGGGAGCTGATCAACCGTTCGAAATGCGGCGCCAGTTCAATGCGTTCCAACTTCAATGACAGCGAATCACGATGAGCGTTGGTGATCAGAATCACACGCTTGCCGGCCTGTTTGATTGCCGCCAGGAAGGTGTCGGCATCCGGGCGCAGGGCGATGAGGTGGGCGGTTTCCAGTTTGAGTTCGCGCACCGGGATCTTCAGTTCTGCGCTCCAGAAATCCAGGCAATACCATTGCAACTGTCCGGCGTTACGCTCGAACAGCGGCTGCAGCTCCATCTCGGCCATCGCCCGGCTTACCCCGTGCAGTTCGGCGTATCGCTGGGGCAGGTGTTCCATCCAGAAGTGGTTGTCGTAATGCAGGTCGAGCAGGGTGCCGTCCATGTCCAGCAGGACAGTGTCGATGGCGTGCCAGGGCAAAGAGGGCATGGGGCGTTCTCATGTAAGTAAAGATATCCGACACAGACAAT
>Ga0256410_1003131_pt1 | contig 10336 bp, 9 predicted proteins | sample PhyWR1_FD_185983 | JGI IMG/M metagenome (GOLD analysis project Ga0256410, IMG submission 185983) | Leaf surface microbial communities from wheat plants in UC Gill Tract Community Farm, Albany, California, United States - DLSL W.R1 | ecosystem: Host-associated > Plants > Phyllosphere >... | reverse complement strand
AGCCGCAGCGGGCAAAAGGGGATGGGATTGTGCGCATTCAGCGTCAGACCAGCGGGCGCAAAGGAAAGGGCGTATGTCTGATTACCGGAGTCGATCTTGATGATGCCGCGCTGGAAAAACTGGCCGCTGAGCTGAAGAAAAAGTGTGGCTGCGGCGGTGCAGTCAAAGAGGGCGTGATTGAAATTCAGGGCGATAAGCGCGATTTGCTTAAAACGTTGCTGGAGGCAAAAGGCTACAGCGTCAAGCTGGCCGGGGGCTGAGTGTTTCCTGCGAAGAGGCCGCGAAAATCGCGGCCTCTTTGTTTCTCTAACCGTTTAGGCTCTGAACGTTACTTATCAATCTGATGACCGATAATACCGCCTACCGCCGCACCGCCCACGGTGCCCAGACCGCTGCCATCAGTCAGAATAGAGCCACCGATTGCACCTGCACCTGCGCCGATGGCGGTATTACGATCGCGCTTGGACCAGTTTGAACAGGCGCTCAGGGAAAGGATTAGCGTTGCAGCCAACATCGCAGCGGAAACGCGTTTTGCAGTAATTGACATAGTGAGAACTCCTTAATTTAGCGGCTGATTACTCGTAAAGTATAGCTGAAAGATAGAAATTCAGTATGAGGACCCCACTTTTAACCTTCCTTGTACATACCGCTAACCGCCTGTTGTCGCGTCCGCAGCTTATCGTATGCCGCCCACAGAACGCCGCGGTCAGTCAGATACTGCCTTTATCCAGCCATTGTCTCCATACCCGCCGCGCCCGACAGCGCTGACAATAGTTTACTGGCCTAAGCGGGAGAACTCATCATGCTGGAACAACTTAAACAACAGGTGCTGGAAGCGAATCTGGCACTGCCACATTATGGGCTGGTGACGTTTACCTGGGGTAACGTCAGCGCCGTCGATCGCCAGCAGGGGCTGCTGGTGATTAAACCTTCCGGGGTAAGCTATCAGGATATGCAGCGGGATGACATGGTGGTCGTTGAGCTGGAAAGCGGCGAGGTGATTGAAGGCAGCAAACGTCCTTCTTCTGACACCGATACCCATCGCGCACTCTATCTGGCCTGGCCGGAGATTGGCGGAATTGTGCATACGCATTCGCGGCACGCTACCATCTGGGCGCAGGCGGGCAGGGATATTCCCGCCTGGGGCACCACCCACGCCGATGATTTTTACGGCGCGGTTCCCTGTACCCGACCGATGACCGATGAAGAAATTAACCAGCGCTATGAGTGGCACACCGGGCAGGTCATTATTGAGACCCTGCGGCAGCGCGAGAGCGACCCGCTGGCGGTTCCGGCGGTGCTGGTTAACTCGCATGGCCCGTTCACCTGGGGACGCAGCGCGGATGATGCGGTACACAGCGCGGTTGTGCTGGAAGAGGTCGCTTATATGGGAATTTTCAGTCAGCAGCTGACGCCTCAGCTTCCGGTAATGCAGCAAACTCTGCTGGATAAACACTATTTGCGCAAACACGGTGCGGGCGCCTATTACGGGCAGAAATAAGGCATACCGGCCGCTGTCCGTCTGCCAGCCGATGGCGGTCCAGGGTTTTTGGGGGTATTTATTGGTTACTTTTAGCCTAAAGGTTTACTAATTTGCGTTAAAAATCAAACACCCATTTAAGCGGACACATCCTCTGGATTAGGCTTGAGCTGCGTTTATCGCACAACTCACAGAGGATAAAATAATGACCGTTGTAAATCAGACTACCTGCCGACTGTTTAGCGAAGCTGGCCAGACCACCCAGCTTTCCGCTTACTATGAAGAAGAACGCCGTACCATGTGGATGCTGCTGCGTGCGCAGCCGCGCCCCAGTTTCAACCACCAGCTGATAGAGGAGATCATGAATCTCAGCTACGCGGCCCAGCGCTCGGGTCTGGCGATTGATTTCTGGGTTACAGGCTCACTGGTTCCGGGCATGTTTAACGCTGGTGGCGATTTGAGCTTCTTTGTTGATTCGATCAAAAACGGCCGCCGGGAGGCGCTGCGTGCCTATGCGCGCGCCTGCGTGGACTGCATTCATGCCGCCGCACGCGGTTTTGATACCGGTGCCGTTACTGTTGCCATGGTCGAGGGCAGTGCGCTGGGCGGCGGATTTGAAGCGGCCCTGGCCCATCACTTTATTCTGGCACAGGATACGGCAAGGATGGGATTCCCCGAGATCGCCTTCAATCTGTTCCCGGGCATGGGGGGATATTCCCTGGTCGCACGCCGGGCGGGTATGAGGCTGGCCGAGGAGCTGATATGTGAAGGGGAGTCGCACACCGCAGAGTGGTTCCAGACGCGGGGGCTGGTCGATCGTCTGTTCCAGCCGGGGGAAGCGTATCAATGCACGCGCACCTTTATTGATACCCTGAAGCCAAAACTTAACGGCGTGCGGGCCATGCTGAAGGCGCGTCAGCGGGTGCTGCAACTGACCCGTGCCGAGCTGATGGATATTACTGAAGACTGGGTGGATTTTGCCTTCACGCTGGAGCCGAAGGATATCGCCTACATGCAGCGCCTGGTACAGCTGCAAAACCGCCACAGCGCGCAGTCGCTGCTGAGGGTGGAATAATCACGTTTTGACCGAGTCTAATCAGGTATCCCAGCCCCGGTAACGGGTGGGGATTTCTATAACAAGGCGCGCTGGCGGCGGTGAGATTGCGGTCGCCAGCGCAGACTATCCGCAGTGCGGCTGCTTACGTCATAGCCGATCTCACGCCATTGACCGAGACGATCCGGGCTTTACGACTCGGACTCAAGCAGTGCCTGGGCGGTCAGTTCGTCAATAATCAGTCCCCCGATCAGGCCGCTGGCCAGCACCGCCCGCAGCGCAGCCACTTTGCCCGGCCCCCCGGCCAGCGCCACAATGTTATCGTGGCGACGATCGTCCAGATGTACGGCAACGCTTCTGGCGGTCAGCCCGTTCTCAATTCGCTGTCCGCGGGCGTCGAAGAAGTGTCCCAGCATCTCGCCGACGGCGCCGGATGCTGAAATAGCGTTAATCTCCTGCGCTTCAATCATCCCAGCCTCTACCAGCTGAGTCGCCGGTTCAACCGTGCCGATGCCGACCAGTTTAATCGTGCTCTGCGCCGCCATATCAAACACCTGGCTAACCCCGCGCTGTGACAGCAGGACGTTGCGATCCTCAACGGTATTGGCAAAGAACGGCAGCGGCATGATATAGGCTTTCGCGCCGGTTTTTTCCGCGATGCGGTGCATAACATCGTGCGGGTTAAGCGCGTAGTTTCGGGTCAGACAGCCAAGCAGTGAGACAAAGCGAACCCGGCTGGCATCCATCGCCGGCAGCTGATGAATAGCCGCCGAAAGCGTGCGGCCATGGCCCAGGCCAATGGTAATTTCAGGATTACTCATCAGCAGGGTACGAAGATAGTCCGCGCCGGCCATTCCCAGCGCGCGAACCGGCAGTCCCTCTTCGGCCACATCCGGCGCAACGCGGCAGAAATTCAGCCCGTATCGCGCCAACAGACGCGACTCCAGCTCAACGCAGGCGATAATGTCCCCGTCAATAATGACCTTAACGGCTCCGTCCTCAACCACTCTGGCGATCAGACGGTGCGTTTTCACCGACTGTAGTCCCAGGCGCTTAGCCACCTCAGCCTGCGTCAACCCGCCCACGTAGTGCAGCCAGGCCGCCCGCAGGCCAAGGGACTCATCGCTGTCAGACAAAGAGGGCACTTTCATCAGCTCATTTTTTTGGCAAGGACAGATTATGAACTTGCTGGACGGCGCGCGCCGCTTCCTTGCCTTTCTTCACAAAATGCCCGGTATAAAAATCAATAAATTCCGCGGCAGGCTGGAAATTATGCGGCGTCAGCGAGACGGAGTATACCGGAACGTCGGTCGCCAGCTGGACCTGCATCAGGCCGCTGACCACGGACTGCGCAACGAAGTCGTGACGATAGATGCCGCCGTCAACCACCAGTGCGGCGCAAACGATAGCATCGTAGCCGCCGGTTTTCGCCAGACGCTGTGCCAGAAGGGGCATCTCAAAAGCACCGGGTACATCCAGTACGTCGAGGGTGTAAGGGGTTTGCGTACTGTCCAGTTCCTGCTGAAAACCTTCCAGTGACTTAGAAACGATTTCACTGTGCCAGTTGGCTTTAATAAAGGCGATTCTTAGCGATTGCATAGTTATTTCCTGTAAGACGACCAGCGTCGGGTCCGACTGGCCGCAGGGGTTCAGAGATTCAGCTCCTCTACTCCGGTATTAATATGAGGAGCCCAAAAAGCGACGCTTTCAGCAATATCGGCCACAACCTGTCTGTCGGTAGGTTCACGCTCTTTAAAACTGAGTTCAAGACAGATCTCATTATCTTTTGCACCGCCGCGCGCTAACGCGCTGAGCAACAGGTCGGGTTGGATCCGACCATGGGTATTATACTGTAATGTAAAGGGTCGGTGTCCGCCTTTATCTAACATACTTTGCTTTATATGGATAATCGGTGAAAAAGTCGGCACAGCCTCCGCCCAGGCATAGGGATCGTAGTCGCGCGGGTCGGCAGAGGTGACGTCGCCGTGGTCGATATCGGCCATCATCCGCATCGGAATGGCCATCGCCGCCTCGTCCAGCCGCCGTTGTAGCGACAGGCAGGCCGGAATCGTTTCCCCGAACTCACGCCCAACGCTCATCGGTTCCCAGAACAGATAGCTCAGCCCGGCCGCCTTTGCGTGTTCAGCCACTTCAGCCCAGCAGTCGATGGCGATAGCGATCAGATTTTCCCGTTTGGCCGCATCGTTAAAGTCATCAAAGGTGAGAATGGCGAACTGTGAGCCGATCGACTCTCCGCCCAGCTCGGCAGTGATATCGGCAAAGGTTTTAAACCACTCAATATAGTAGCGGCGCACGCTGGCATCCGGGTGGCCGAAGTGATTCAGACGTCCATAAGGACCGGTCATCCCCGACGTGACGCGCACCCCGGTAGTATTAAGGGCTTTTTTCATCCGCCGGGTAAGCTGCGCGATGGTCGACGCGGGCCAGCCGGGATTAATAAACTCATGGGTCAGCTGGAGATCGCGAATGCGGATCTGGCGGGCCACCGTGTGGATCAAATCCTCGGGTCCGGCAAAGCGATTGACCAGCGGGTTGGTATTCAGGGATAACGAAAGTGCCATCAGCGTCTCCTTAGCTGGCCTGCGCCTGACCGGGAGCGGCCCAGGTTTGGGTAAACCAGTCAGCAAACGCCTGCTGCTGCGCATCAGTCAGATGCAGACGATGCTTGGTGCGACGCCACAGGATGTCCTCTGCCTGCTGTGCCCACTCTTTATCGACCAGATAGCGAACCTCAGCTTCATAGAGCAGGGCACCGAAATGCCGGCCCAGCCCGGCAACGCTGGTCGCCTCACCGATAATCTGCGGCAGCCGCGCACCGTAGAGGCGGGCGTAGTGTTTGCACAGCGCGTGCGGCATCCAGGGATAGCGTTCCTTTTGCTGCTGAAGAAAGCTTACAAAATCGGCGTGGGCAATCTCACCGCCGGGGAGCGTTGCGTCACGCGTCCAGTCCGCGCCCATCTGCGGGAAGAACGGCGCCAGTTTTTGCAGTGCATGCTCGGCAAGCTTGCGGAAGGTGGTGATTTTACCGCCGAAAACGTGTAGCAGCGGCAGCTGCTGCTGCTCATCCAGATCGAAAACGTAGTCACGCGTTACCGCTGACGGGTTACCTTTACCGTCGTCAAACAGCGGTCGTACGCCGGAGAAACGGGTAATCACGTCGCTGGCGCTGAGCTTAATCTTAAAGTAGCGGTTAACGGCATCGATCAGATACTGCTGTTCGCTGTCGTCAGCGGTCACGGCGTCAGCATTTCCCTGCCAGGGAATATCGGTTGTACCAATCAGCGCTTTATCCCCCTCGTAGGGATTGACGAAGATCACCCGCTTATCGTGATTCTGCATCAGGTAAGCCTGCTGGCCTTCCCAGAACTTCGGCACAATAATGTGCGACCCCTTGACCAGACGCACGCTGCGGCTGCTGTGGGTATGGGTAACCTGGTTGATGATATCCAGTACCCAGGGTCCGGCGGCGTTCACCAGCGCTTTAGCCCGCACGGTGCGTTTTTCACCGGTCGCAGTATGCTGCAACACGATCTCCCAAGCGTCACCGCTTCGCTGCGCCGACACGCAGCGGGTTCGGGTCAGAATAGTGGCGCCGCGCTCCGCGGCATCCAGCGCGTTCAGCGTCACCAGCCGGGCATCATCCACCCAGCAGTCGGAGTATTCAAAGCCACGGTTGTAGCGATCCTGGACAGGCGCACCCTCCGGATCGCGATGCAAATTCAGCGTGCGGGTGCCGGGCAATTTTTTCCTGCCCCCCAGATGGTCATACAGGAACAAGCCGAGGCGAACCAGCCACGCCGGACGGTCGCCGGGGCTGTGCGGCAGTACAAAACGCATCGGCCAGATAATATGCGGCGCGGCGTTAAGCAGCACCTCACGCTCAATCAGCGCTTCGCGGACCAGGCGAAATTCATAAAACTCCAGATAGCGCAGTCCGCCGTGGACCAGCTTGCCGGAGCGGGAGGAGGTTCCCTGGGCAAGATCGTCTTTTTCACACATCATCACCGACAGGCCACGCCCCGCCGCGTCGCGGGCGATACCCGCCCCGTTAACGCCGCCGCCAATAATAAATACATCCAGAATATGATTCATGATTCACTCCCTTACCGCTGATTAGCGGCCAGAAACCGGCTGTTTAAGTGCTCGCCAGACCGGAGGCAGTTCGCTACGGAGCTGCCGGTAGCTGCCAAACAGATGTTGATACCGATCCGCTAATGCGGCCGGCGGTGCTTCGTTATCGTCCAGCAGCGGCGTAACCCAGGTCGCAACGCACTGCGCCATCGAGGGATAGGCACCGATGGCTACCGCCGCCATCATTGCCGCCCCCGCAGCACCGGCCTCTTCACGGCGGCTGCTGCGCACCGGAACGCCAACGCAGGCGGAAATAATCTGGCGGAGCTGACGTGAGCGAATGGCCCCGCCGGTCAGCCGCAGTTCTCCCGGCATCGTGCCGCCCATCGACTGATAGCAGTCGCGTGCGGCGAAGGCGATACCTTCAATCACCGCGCGCACCATATCGCCAAAGCCGTGGCTGTAGCTCAGGCCGATGAAACTGGCTCTGGCCTCGGCGTTAACAAACGGGCCGCGTTCACCGGCTTCTGAAATATACGGGTGGTAGAGCAGGGCACCGGGTTTGGCATCGGTTAGCCAGCGGTCGATATGCTGCACCAGCCTGGCGTGATCCACCTCGCAACCAAAGCTGGCCAACAACTCTTCGGCAACGTGCAGAAGCCAGTCCAGGTTGAGGGTTGAGGCCATGTTGGTCTGCACCTGAGTGACGTAGCCAGGCCAGGGCAGCGGGATCACATAGCCCGTTTGATCCTGATTCAGCCACACGCTTTCCGTAGGCACGGCGCGCAGATGCACCCCGGTTGAACCGATAATGGAACAGGCGGTGTTGGCTTCCCCGGTATGGACCCCCGCGCCCAGCGCGGTCATGGCCATATCAACGTAGCCGAGGCAAACGGGCGTGCCGGCGCGTAAACCGGTCAGCGTGGCGGCCTCCGCCGTTAGCGGATGGCTGACTTCGGTTCCGTCTATCACCTCCGGCAGCAGATGGCGGCGATGCTCCAGCTCCAGGGCCGCAATCACCCGGTCGTCGTAACGGCGGCTGCGGAAATTGCCGAAGGTGAAGCTGGCCTCTGACGGATCGGTGGCGCGCACGCCGGTTAAATTGAGATAGAGCCAGTCTTTGCAGTGCAGGGCAACTTCGCTGCTGTCCAGCATATCGGCGTGAAAACGATCCATGTGCGCCATCTGTGAACTCTGCTGGCAGGTATTCAGACCTGTCCCCGTCGCTTCAAACCGCTCGCGTGCCAGCGGCGAACGCGACAGCCGCTCTACCGTCGGCGCCGCCCGCGCATCCAGCCATATCCAGGCATCACCGACCGGTCGGTTTTGTGTGCCAACCAGCCAGGTGCCGTCGCCCTGTGCGGTTACCGCCACCGCCACCACGCGTTCGGCGAGGCGGTCGACCTGCCCGGCGAGGTTACGAATGGCATTAACGGCATCCTGCCAGGTTCGGCTCATCGACTGCTGTGCCGCGCCGCCTTCACCTTTTACATAGCTATTGCGAACCGACGCACAGCCCAGCTGCACGCCTTCAAGGTCAAATGCCACCGCTTTGACGACGGAGGTGCCGGAATCCAGCCCCAGAATAATGTCGCGATTATCCATTGATACCTTCGTTTACCGGGAGTGAGTGTCGTAGGGCAAGGGAGAGCTGTTTCATCGGCCGGCCTCCGTTCTGTTAACGACGTGTAACTGTGTTGATAAATAATGTCATGCAATATCTATCACAGAGTTAACACTATCGATGTATTATTTTTCAATAAAGAGAATAAATTTCATTTAAAAAAGAGAGAGGGATCACGAATCGCCCTTAGTACTGGTTAAAACAGGATTTGAGTGAGTCGGGTTAAAACGCGTATGGGAAGGGTTTCAGGAGGTTCATCGGTGAAACTTTAAATGTTAGATCCAGATCTCGCTCTGCATAAATAGATAAACTTTAGATTGACAATAGAATAACAAACGCACAATTTTTATCACATAGAAATATCGCATTTATAACATTTCGACGGGTTTTATCGTCATGCGTGTTAACTGTCTGTGAGGCCATGATTATGTCAGGTGTTTCCGAACGTTCTTCCCAACACAGCCACCGCCGTTTCAGGGGCTATGCGATAGGGGGTATTGCTTTACTTGCCGTCGTAACCGCAATGGCTGTTGATACCACGGTGGTCAAAATCGGTTCCGCACAGGACACGCAGGAGCAGGGCTTTTCCGCTGAAACCTGGGGTGGGAAAAACTTCCCCGGTATTAAATCCAGTATCGAAGACCGCGCCGTTGACGCCGGTGAACTGGCTGCGGCGCTGAAAACCAACCAGCAGGAGGCGGTTAAAAAATATGGTGTCGGCACCCCGTTACCGGTGATCCCGGTACGCTTTCAGGGGATCGTTGGTGAGAATAAATCAGGCATTTTCAACATACGCATTGACGGTTTCCCAGAGGGGATGAAAGTCCGCCTGCAAACGGGGCCGGTGATGACCGGTACGGAGCTGCGCGATGCGACGGGCGAGATCCAGTTTGGTGATTTTACCAACCAGATCGAATACCAAAACGCCGGTGCCGCGATTAATCAGACGCTGAAAGACCAGCTGCTGAACAAGCTGGATCGGGATGCGCTAACCGGTAAGCATGTCGAGGTTGTCGGCGTATTTCGCCTGCTGATGCCCAATAACTGGCTGGTGACACCCGTATCGCTGGAGGTCAAATGAGCGAGTTCAGACTGCATCCGTCGCTGGTGAAAGGCGAGGTTATTCTGGCAGCGAAAAACGTCAGCAAGGTTTATGGCTCCACCCATGCACTCAAGGGCGTTAACTTCGAAATCCGTCGGGGTGAAGTGACCACCTTATTTGGTGAAAACGGCGCGGGTAAATCCACGCTGATGAAGATCCTGTCGGGGGTGATCACGCCCACCGACGGTGAAATTTTGATGAACGGCGAGGTAAAGGTCTTCAGCTCCGCCACCGATGCGCGCAATCACGGCATCTCGATTATTCATCAGGAGCTGAACCTCGCGCCGAACATGAACGTTCGCGACAACATTTTTATCGGGCGCGAAATTATCAAGTCCGGCACGGTGGACTATGCCGAAGAAACCCGTATTACCCGCCATCTGATGCGGGCGCTGGAAGAGGATATCGACCCGCTGACGCCGGTTGAGGATCTGCGGCTGGGTCAGCAGCAGATTGTTGAGATCGCCCGCGCGCTGTCGGTGAACTCGCAGGTGCTGATCATGGATGAACCGACGTCGGCACTCAGCGCGGCGGAGGTTGAGGTGCTGTTTCAGGTGATCCGCGATCTCACCAGCCAGGGGGTGGCGATAGTTTACATCTCGCACCATCTGGAAGAAGCGCTGGAGATCACCGACCGCGCGGTGGTCCTGCGTGACGGAACGATGACCGCCTACGCCCACCGCGATGAGATCGATCTGGAGTGGATCGTTCGCAATATGGTGGGGGACCACTTTGACCTGGGATCGCCGCCGCAGGGCTATGACTTTGGTGAAACCGCGCTGTCGGTAGCAAACCTGACGGTAAAGGGCAAAGCCGGTATCCGGCTGGTGGACGACCTCTCGCTGGATATCCGCGCCGGTGAAATTGTCTGTATCTATGGCCTGATGGGGGCCGGGCGGACGGAGCTGATGGAGTGCGTTGCCGGACGGGTGCGTCAGTCTGCCGGCACGGTATTGCTTAACGGTCAGGACGTCTCCGGCCTGA
>Ga0256410_1003130_pt1 | contig 10338 bp, 10 predicted proteins | sample PhyWR1_FD_185983 | JGI IMG/M metagenome (GOLD analysis project Ga0256410, IMG submission 185983) | Leaf surface microbial communities from wheat plants in UC Gill Tract Community Farm, Albany, California, United States - DLSL W.R1 | ecosystem: Host-associated > Plants > Phyllosphere >... | reverse complement strand
AATCGAAAACTTTATCAATTCTTTCTTTGGAATATTCATTCCAAACCGCGAAAACGAAAAGGTGTGAAGATTCCACAATTTGAGGCTGATTCATTGCTATCGGTAAGATTTTATTTTTGATTTCGGAATTGCTGATAACGATGATTTCGTAAGGCTGTAATCCAATTCCTGAAGGCGCCAAATGAGCTGCTTCCAATATGGTATTGATTTTTTCTGAAGAAATTTTCTCGCCCGTCATTTTTTTTGTGGCATATCTCCAGTTCAGTAATTCTATGATATTTTTCATTTGATTTTATGTTTTAAATCAAGGCAAATGATTATTCGCATTTACCTTGATTGGTTTTATTTAAAGAACTCCTAATTGTCCTAAAAGTATCGTTCCTGCATTATAACAATGGAAGGATTTTACTTTTCCGTTTTCAATTTTGAAGACATCACAACAAGGCACTTCGATGGTTTTTCCTGTGGATTCCAAAGTTCCCGAAGCCAATTGAAGTGGACCGTTATGAGTTCCGTTCAATGATAATTCTACGATGACTGTATTTTCATCTTCCAAGACGTACAATTCGTATAATTCTCTGTGCATATCTGGAAAAGCCGTAGCAAAAATATCCACAGTTTTACCGATGTCTTCACCGTAATATTTGTTTCCTGAAGATACGTCCCAGAAATAACCGTCTTCTGCAAAAAGTTCTGTAAATCCTTTTGAATACTGAACTTCGGCTATTCTATACAATTCACGGATTAATGTTTCGTTGGCTGAATTTTGATTGATTACCGATGCTTTCATATTGTTTTATTTTAAATGTTAAAGTTTGAGTTTGATTAAAATTTTGAAAGAAAGAGAATAAGAATCCTGTTGATGAACTCTTATTCATCGACTTGTTTATTGTTAAAGTTTGTTTGAAATTTAAAAGAGAATTTAATTTTTATTGTCTACAAAAACGTATAGTTTCACAGCTTTTCCGTTTTCGAAAACGAATAAATCCATTCCTGTTACAGCATTCGGTTTTTCGGGAGTTCCGTTTTGCCAGTACAGTCTTGCAATGTTGTGATTGACGTCTATTGCTTTGATGTGAGAAAATTTAGAATTTGGATTTTTCTGCTGCAATCCATCCACAAAACCATTGATTTCTTTGTGACCGACTGCGATAAAATGACTGTCCACCATTTCAATATCATCTGCATAGATTTTTGACATTAATGCTTCACGTTTTTTAAGGTCTCTCTCGTTCCAGATTGCTAAATGTCCTTCAACTAAAGATTTAATTTCTGCTTCAGAAAGCGGCTTAGCATCTGATTTTTCGGTTTGATTTTCCACAGCATCTTTCGGAGACCATAAAATTGTTGAAGGATTTTTTTTCTCATAACCTTTTCCGTTTGGATAAGAAACCAATTCCATTTTAGAACCCCACGGTGTTACAAAATACACCCAAGTTTCGCCTTCTGTATCTCCCGATGGCATCAAAAACGGTTCTCCTAAAAATTGAACGCCTTTGCTTTTAAGATATGCTACACTTTTGCTGATATCATTGGTATAAAAAGCGATATGACTTGCTCCGATATCATCTCCTCCAGGTTGTTGAGCACTTCCTTTATTATCTTGATATTCGAATAATTCGATGTTGGCTCCTGTTCCTGCTTTTACCATTTTGATGGTTACGGGACCGGTTTTCGCATTCATATGATTGTTCTTTTTCCAAGCGTCATCCAAAGGAATCGGACCTAAAGTTGTAACTGCTGAAAATCCCAAAACGTCTGTGAAGAAATTCACCGCCTGTTTCATATTTGGAACATTGATTCCCACGTGGTCGATTCCAAGAATTCCTGTTTTTTCCTGGGCTGAAGTGTTTGAAACTGCTGCTGATAATAAAAGTGCACTTGCTACCGCTGTTGCGTTGGCTTTGATTTGTTTTTTTAAATTGCTCATTGTGATAATTTTTGTTGTTATTGTATGAAGCAAATTTCCAACATTCGGGAGCCATCTTCCATTGACAAAAGCTTGAAAAAAAAGCAAACAAATGTCAATGAAAATGAAGTGTTTTATTTCTTAACCATATTTCTACGCAGTCTGGTAAGGGTTTCGGGAGTGATTCCGATGTAAGATGCTATCATATGTTGCGGAATACGATTGACAATGTGAGGATATTTTTCGAGGAAATTCTGATATTTTTCTTCCGCCGTAAAACTGATATTTGCCAAAATTCTGCCTTGAGAAACGATAAAGCTTTTCTGAATAATTTGATTGACCATTTGATTCAATTGAGGAATTTCTGCGCAAAGTTTTTCAAAATCTGCTTTTTCGATTAAAATTAATTCTGTGGGCTCAATTGCGTCGATATTCAAACGAGAAGGTGTTCCGTTAATTAAACTTTCACGGTCGCCTGTCCAATAATTTTCGGGAGAGAAGTTGATGATGTGCTCTGTTCCGTTTTCAGCAATGGAAAAAGTTTTTACCAAACCCCGACAAATAAAAGCGTTGTAATGCCAAACCTCGCCTTCCTGACAAAGAAACTGTTTTTTGCGGAGTTTTTTAGGCTTGCAAACAGATTCTATTAATTGGATTTCCAAATCGGAAAGTTCTATTTTGTCGGTAAGGTATTTTAGGAAAATTTCGAACATTGATTTTCGGTTTCAGAACAAATTTAATTATAATTTTTCGGAAATTATAATGGTCAGATAACTATATAAAAGCATTTATCCTCGTAGGACTGTAACCAAAATGTTTTTTGAATGTATAGGAAAAGTGAGACAAATCTTCGAAACCAAGTTCTACATAAATATCAGATGGCGATTTTTCTTTTTCCTTGATCAAAAAATGAGCTTCATCTAATCGTTTTTGCAAAATCCATTTGTGTGGAGAAGTGTGAAAAATTTTCTCAAAATCACGTTTAAAAGTCGCCAAACTGCGACCTGTGAGATAAGCAAATCGGTCAAGATTGACATTATAACGGTAATTCTGAATCATAAAAGCCTCTAAATCTATCTTATGAGGTTCGGAAAAATCGAAAAGAATATTTTTGAGCTCAGGTTCAGACTGTAATAAAATTAAAATAAGTTCTTTTATTTTCAGATTGACAAGTAACTTATTTTCAAGGCTATTGCTATCAATAATCGTTTGCAAAGAGATGAAAAAATTTTTAATCAGTTCATTTACTTTTATAGGAACAAGCGGTTGGGTTGCTACAAAATGTTCTGAAGTAAAATCATATTCTTTTGCGGCATTTCGGAGATTTTCTTCACTCAGATAGATATTCATACTTTCAAAAACACCATTATCAGGCGGATATTTCACAAATTTTACCAGTTGGTTTTTTCGAATGAGATTGAAATTTCCTTCTTTTGCAAGATATGTTTCTTTACCGTCCGCCAATGCAAAACTTCCCGACAACTGATACGAAAGTGTGTGTTGAGGAACAAAATTTTCTCCTTTGCGGCTGACCTCGTGATAACAGGAATAAACAATTTCTGATTTCTCGCTCATAATGTTAATGATAAATGACAAAGCGCCATCTGTGCAATAATGCTTTATCAAATTTACAAATTATTATTTCAGAATAGCTTTGGTTTCAAGGTAAGGCTGAAGTCCAAATTCGCCATATTCTCTACCAATTCCCGATTGCTTAAAACCACCAAACGGAACCATCGGGTCGTGACGGAAACCATTAATACAAACTCTTCCTGCATCTATTCTGGAAGCTACTCTTTCTGCTCTTTCATTGTCTGAAGAACTGATGTAAGCCGCCAAACCATAAGGTGTATCATTGGCAATTCTAACCGCATCTTCTTCATCTTTGTAAGGAATAATGGATAAAACAGGTCCAAAAATTTCTTCCTGCGCAATTCTCATCTCGTTTTTCACATTGGTAAAAATGGTCGGTTTTACAAAGTTACCAGCTTCCAAACCTTCAGGTTTCCCTAACCCACCGACTAACAAAGTTGCACCTTCTTCAATTCCAATTTTGATGTAATTCTGTACTCTTTCGAATTGTTTTATACTTACCATCGGTCCAACATTCGTTTCTTCGTTCTCTGGTAATCCGACCACAATTTTTTCGGCTACCGATTTTGCAATTGCATTGGTCTCATCCAATTTATCTTGAGAAACTAAAAGTCTTGTTGGCGCAATGCAAGCTTGTCCGCTATTCATATAAGCGCCATAAATTGCCATTGGAATAACTTGGTTTAAGTCTGCATCATCCAAAATAATATTAGGAGATTTCCCGCCAAGTTCCAGAGTTACTCTTTTCATTGTGTCTACCGCATTTTTTGCAATTAATTTCCCAACTGCTGTAGAACCTGTGAACGAAATTTTGGCAACATCAGGATTATTAGTCAATTCCGTTCCAACGACATTTCCCAAACCAGTCACAAAATTGATTACACCTTTTGGTAAACCTGCATCGTGAAAAGCTTCCATAAGAATTTGTGTCTGTAAACTGCTCATTTCGCTCGGTTTAATTACAACTGTACATCCTGCTGCGATTGCTGTGACCACTTTACTTGTTACTGAGCTGTTACTCGCATTCCAAGGTGTGATGATTCCAACAACGCCTACTGGTTGTAATTGGACTGTTGAAGAATTAATATTTCTTTTAAATTCAAAATTCCGAAGAACTTCTATCATACTTTCAAACCAGCTTCCTGTATTTTGATTGCTCATCGTTGCAAATTGCCGTGTTCCACCATATTCCTCAATCATTATATTAATCAAGTCTTGCTCTCTTTTTTCAACTGTAATTTTAAGTTTTTCAAGATAATGAATGCGCTCTAAAACTGTTGTCTGAGAAAATGTTTTGAAAGCTTCCTTCGCTGCAGAAATAGCTTTCCGAGTGTCAATTTCATCTGCGAGAATTACTTCTCCAATTTTTACATTAATTGCGGGATTAATTAAATCGAAAGTTTCGGTTCCGTGTGGCGTTACGAATTCGCCATTGATGTAAATTTTATTTACTTTTTTCATTTTGTTAAATTTTAATAAGACAAAGTTAGAATCCCTAAAATCAAATTACTTTGTAAAAAAGCTCAATCCTGCTTTGTAGAAAAGCTCAGATAATAAATCCAAGCATATAATTTTAAACTTTTCATTCTAAATAATTTAGACGGTGAAAATATTTGTAGCTAAATTTTAATGTATTAAAATAGAATTACTAAATTTAAATAGCTGGAAAATTAAAGACTTCAGAAACCCAAATCTTGAAATTATTTTATGAAAAAACACAAACGATTTTTAAAAATAGTATTTGTTGCAGTGTCCGTATTATCAAGCTTTGTACAAGGTCAGGCTTTTGATCAGGAACTTAATTTCAAAGGTTCTGTAAAAACGCTGACACTGGAAAAACAAAATGACAGCGACAAAAAACAAAAACTGATTACTATTTTTGAATACGATAAAAATCAACGGAAATTAAAAGAAATCTCGCCTTACAATTCAAACACAGACTATTTTTATCTCAATAAATCAGATATAAAACCAACCTTGACAAAATGGTATAGAACGGATAATTCCATAGAAACAAGTATCGAAATTGAGGATAAGAACAAAGCCGGACAAATGCTCCTGAGTGGTACTCTGAAATCCGGAAAATGGGATTATTATTTCATCCACGATTATACATCAAATTTAGAGAAAGTCCTTTGGTTTACTGATGGCGAAATCTATCTTGAGAAAACAGAGGAGAAAATAAATTTGAATCAATTTGATATTCCTGCAGGATTTGTTCCTTTTGATTGGGATAGAAAACTGTCATCAGGAATTATAAAAAAAAGCAAAGAATACACTTCCGACAGATACAACCACGATGTCGTTTTTGAATTTGTAGAAAAAGGAAATCCAAAAAACCGAGTAACTTTTCAATACCACGGGAACGATGTTTATGATGCTGGAAAAGGCTATTGGCACCGTTTTGAGAATGACAGAATGATTGAAGAACGCTATATCAACGGAGCTTCAGAAACTTCAGATTTTGGTCATCGCTATATTTATAACGCAGATGGAAAATTGAAAAGCGATTATTATGGTTATTTCAGTCAATTACCGAATAAATTTTTACAGAGAAAACTTTATACCTACAATGAAAATGGTGATTGTATAAAAGAAACCAGCGATGCGGAAAATGAGAAAACTTACATCATCAATTACAAATATACCTACGACAATAATAAAAACTGGACCAGCCAAACATCTATCTTTTCTGACGGTTCAGGAAGTACAATCAAGCGCAAATTTACTTATTATAAACCCGAAGAATCCGAATTGACAAATTCTCTATCAGAGTCTGTTTACAATCAATACCTAAAAGAATTGAGAGCGTACAAACCCATTGCTGAAAAACAATTTGAGAATTACAATCTTGCAAAATCTAAAAAGGAAAATACACCCGCAGACAAAACCAATTACAAAACACTGCGATCCAAAAACTGGAAATATTTCTTACCAAAAGGACAAAAATCTGATACCATTACAACAGGCGACCTCAACAAAGACGGCTTGGAAGATTTGGTAATGGTTTATCAACCTGAAAAACTGTTGAAGCAGGAGAATAATACTGTGAGAACACTCAGGATTTTATTAAAACAAAATGACGGTAATTATCAATTGGCTGCAGAAAGCAAGGGCGCTGTTGGTGGCGAAAATATGAACAATACTTTTTTCTCCGGTTTGGAAATCAAGAAAGGTTTGTTGATTATCAATTACGATTATATTCGGGGTGGCTCTGTACACAAATACAGATTTCAGAACGGTGGTTTCTATTTGATTGGTGCTGAGAGCCGAATAGGTGATGCTTCTTATTATTCAAGTATCGATTATAATCTGAGTACCGGAAAATATATCTCGGTTTATGATAATACCGAAGACAACAAAGATTTACCTAAATCCAACAAAAAAGAAGGTTTGAAAAAGCTGGCAACTCTTCCCAACATAGAAACTTATGAAATCTACTCGTTGGAAGTTGATGGGCATATGTTTTGATTTGAATTTTAAAATTAATAATTGATGATGAAAAAACGATTTACCTTCTTATTACTGATATTTTTCTTTACAAATTTCTATGCTCAAAATGAGCAGAATGATGTTTTATTAATGAAAGTTCTGAAACAGCTGAACATCCATAAAAAAGACATTAGTAAAGAATTATACAAAGAGAAAGTGCTTCCTAACAAAACCTCGCAAACTGTTTTGGTTATTCCAAAATACAGAGTGAACGAAACCGATGAATATGGTCACGAATTTTATGAACTTGATGCTTACATCGTAGTTGCAGACAATGCCACCGGAAAAATCATCAACAAATATATTGAAGAAAGTGCGTGGACTTCTGACGCAATGGTTCTCACAGACATAGAAATAGATACAGGTCTCTATCAGCTGAATGACAAAAATCGGGCATTTGGTATCCGCGTGAGTTACAGAGGAAGCAGTAACCCAAATCCTTATTCCTACACGGATTTATCTCTGTTTCTGGCTCAGAATAATGTTTTGAAAAAAGTGCTTAACAATTATCAAATCTCAAGATCCAGCGGAGAATGGGATACGAGATGTGCTGGAGAATTTACTGACATTGATGGAGTAATTGATATCGATAAAAATAAAACAAACAGTTTCAACAACCTCATCATAAAAAGCAAAATACAACACACCAAAAGTTTTGAAACCAAAGACGATTGTGATGAAAAAGTTACGACGAAAAACAGTACCAAATTTTTGAAGTACAACGGAAAAGAATACAAATAAACAAACTTATGAGAGATGAAAAAAAAGTTGATTTTATTCAGTATTTTAGTTCTTGTGCTCATCTTTATTGGGACATTATCTTTCACCGTATTATTCTCAAAATCCGAATCAAAAAGTTCTACAAACAATTTGAAAACAATTTTTACCAAAACTGAGCATTATAAAAGCACCGATAAAAACACAATCACAGAAATCAAACTCAATTATTCAGACTCTACTTACACTTATTCCGAAAAATATTTGATGAAACCAGGGGATGATGTTGGTTACAACAGAGAATCCAAAGGTGAGTTCAAACTCGACAAAGACACGGTAATTTTTTATTCTGAGATGCCTGATAACCGATATTTCAGAGATCTTAACTTGACAGATGAAGAAATTCTTAAAAACAAATTCTCCTATATCTACCCGATTGATGAAAAATTAAATGATAATCAAATCAAAATTTACTTTGACAATATTGCGGAAATTGAAGGTTATAAAGCTTTCAGTATGATAAATAATCAATTTAAATCCTTAAAAATATTCGAAAGAAAGAAACTGGAAGAACCGAAATTAATTGAGACAAAAAATGACAATTTCTTTCTTTTTCATTATTTAATTATTGAAAAACCAATAAATAACCAATTAATTATAACAGGTGAAAGAGGTGAAAGTTTTTACTTTGATCTTAATAAAATTCCATATTCGATTTTTCATTTTTTCACAAGAGTTTATGGGACTTATCTGGATTTTACGGGATTGAAATTTGTTAAAAACGGAAAAGGTTTGAAACTGATAAAAAGCAAGACTGAAAACAGATACCGTTTTAACCAAGCTTTGAACAGTGACTTTGTAAAAATTGAGTAAAAATATTTTTCAGTATTTTAAAATAAATAAATCAAGGTAATAAGTTAAGAATCTTCATTTGCTCTACCAGCTGAGCTACTTTTCCCGAAGAAAAGACAGGAATCGAACCTGTGACACAATGTTTGGATACGAAGTATGATTCTAAGACGACACTTGATTATTTTTTATTTTTTTTAAAAATCGAGCAACAAATTTGAAAGAGGCTTAACAATTTGGATACGAAGTAACTCTTTCTTACGGCATCGATTATTAGTAAGGTAAAAACTCAAACAGAGACCTACAGGATTCGAACCTGCTTTATCATCCAACGAAGTAACTCTGTTTTTACGACACTTACTTTTTTTAAGTTTTTATGGTTATTGTTTTTATTTTTATAAAACCAAGTAATAAGCTATAAGAGTTTTTGATATTCAAGTTATGAAGTTGACGATGGAACTCTTATATACGACATTGGTTATTTTAAAACCGAGCAATTTGCGAAAAGACTCATTTTTCAATTGGAAGTCGAAGGAATTCTTTTCTTACGGCATCGGTTGGTTTTTATTTCATTTTAGGTTTTCCTAATTTTTCAAGTTTTAAATTAAGTTCTTGTTTTCTTTTTTCCAATTTTTTCGGCTGAATAAAAACGAAGTCAAAAAGTTGTTCAATAACTTCAATCAACCATTCTGCTTCGCCTTTCTCAACAGGAACAATTTCTCCTGTACTTAAATCTTTAGATGGATGTGCTGCAATATTTCCTATTTGTCTTACTGCGTCAACCGCATCAGTTATATGTGAAGGAATATCATTCTTTTTTATGAAAATTTCAATTTCTTTAATTAAGCTCTTTTCCGAAATTCCATATTCTTCTCTTAAAATATTTTGTAGTAATCGTCTTGTTAAGGCTGCTGACGCTTTAGGACTTGCTGATAAAACTTTTATTGCTTCTTCATAATCTTCTAAATATTTTTCTCGAATATCCTCAGAATATTGAAAGGCATTGGTTGCAGGATGAATTATTTTTTCAGATATATTCTTATCTAAAAAAGCATTCCCAGCTCCTAAATCTCCTTCTTGAATGCCAATTACTAGTTTAGAACAATCAGGACATTCGCCGTAAAAGATTTCTAGTGCTTGTTTTGTTTCTTTATTTATTTGTAATGGTTGCGTTACTTCCCATTCAAATTTTGCAGCTGTTGAACAATGTGGACAAATCATATTTATTATTGTTTTTATGGTTAATCAAATATACTAAAGAGTTTTACTTCATAGCCCCGATTGCAACGGCATCCTTTTTCTGCACTGGCTTGAAAAAGCGATGGCGAAAAAGATATAGTGGAAAGCGGGATTAAGCTCCTAAAAATAATGGTTATTAGTTTTTATTTTTAAAAGCAGTGCCTTTTACAGCACTACTTTTTTAATCATTTCTACTGCAGATTTTCGGTCTTCCAAAGCGTTCAGTACATCGAAGATTTTGTCGGACCAGCCTGCGATAAGGTAGACATCATTTTTTCTGACATCCAACGGTTGTTTTCCGTAACCAGCCAAATCAAAAATATACAATTTCACATTTGGATTGATTTTTTTATATCGATTCCAAGAATCTTCAAAAGAATCATTGGTTAAGTTACTGTTCCACAATTGAGTATCGGTAAACAACATTACTTTGTCCACTTTTTCGTTTCTTCTGATTAAATCATCAATCACAAGATAACCATTTGTGGAATAACCAACTTCACCTTCCCTTTTGTAGAACGCATCCACGTTTCTCAGGA
>Ga0256410_1003129_pt1 | contig 10340 bp, 5 predicted proteins | sample PhyWR1_FD_185983 | JGI IMG/M metagenome (GOLD analysis project Ga0256410, IMG submission 185983) | Leaf surface microbial communities from wheat plants in UC Gill Tract Community Farm, Albany, California, United States - DLSL W.R1 | ecosystem: Host-associated > Plants > Phyllosphere >... | reverse complement strand
CGCTCATCAAACAAATGTATAATTGCTTCTTCAAAGCGCGAAGATTAATGGTAACTGTTTTGCCGTTAACACTGTGCGTACCTTCGCCTAGCAAATGCCAGTAACTGGTCATTTCAATCAGCGTATCGTAGTAGCCAGAAATATCTTTCGCGCGTTTGAGGATCTCTTCATTGGTCACAATGTCATCAAAAACAATCGCCGGATCATTAACGATATTACGAATGATATGAGTATAAGAACGTGAGTGAATGGTTTCACTAAATGCCCAAGTCTCAACCCAGGTTTCAAGCTCAGGAATCGAGATCAAAGGTAATAAGGCAACGTTTGGGCTACGTCCCTGAATGGAGTCAAGCAGTGTTTGATATTTAAGGTTACTCAGGAAAATGTGTTTCTCATGGTCGGGTAGTGCCTGGAAGTCGATACGGTCACGGGATACGTCGATCTCTTCTGGACGCCAAAAGAAAGAGAGTTGTTTTTCGATGAGTTTTTCAAAAATATCGTATTTTTGTTGATCATAACGCGCGACGTTAACTGACTGACCAAAGAACATCGGTTCGGCGAGCTGATCATTTTTATTCTGTGAAAATGTAGTGTAAGCCATTAATAATATTCCTTATACAGAGGTCTCGGGCCACATATAATTAATATGGCCCGAGAAACATCAGATCTTACATGCACCGCTTTCGCAATCGTCATCCTGTACTGAAGGCAGCAGGTCATCCTGAGTGTCTTCGGCACCATCACGGGTATTTTGGTAGTAAAGCGTCTTCACACCAAACTTATAGGCGGTGAGCAAATCTTTCAGTAATTGCTGCATTGGAACTTTCCCTGATGAGAAGCGAGTCGGATCGTAGTTAGTATTGGCCGAAATCGACTGGTCGATAAATTTCTGCATCAAGCCTACTAGCTGCAAGTAACCGTCATTATTTGGCAGATCCCACAGCAGTTCATAACTGTCTTTCAGTCTCTCGTATTCTGGTACTACCTGACGCAGAATACCGTCTTTAGAAGCTTTAATACTGATATGACCACGTGGTGGCTCGATACCGTTGGTCGCATTAGAGATCTGCGATGACGTCTCTGAAGGCATCAAGGCTGACAGAGTTGAGTTACGCAGACCATGAGTTTTAATGGACTCACGCAGCGCTTCCCAGTCAAGATGTAATGGTTCGTTACTGATTACATCAAGGTCTTTTTTATAGGTATCGATAGGCAAAATGCCTTTTGCATAAGTGGTTTCATTGAACCACAGGCAAGCACCTTGCTCTTTTGCCAGCTCATTGGAGGCTTTCAATAAATAGTATTGAATCGCTTCGAACGTTTTATGTGTCAGATTATTCGCGCTACCGTCTGAATAACGAACACCATTTTTAGCCAGATAATAGGCGTAGTTAATAACGCCAACACCTAAAGTACGACGGCCCATTGCGCCACGCTGAGCAGCAATAATTGGATAGTCCTGATAGTCGAGCAGCGCATCAAGAGCACGTACTGCAAGGCTAGCCAACTCCTCTAACTCATCCAGGCTATCGATAACACCCAAGTTAAAAGCAGACAGGGTACAGAGTGCGATTTCACCGTTTTCATCATTAATATCGTTTAATGGTTTAGTCGGCAGAGCAATCTCCAGGCACAAGTTAGACTGACGTACTGGTGCAACGGTTGGATCAAATGGGCTGTGCGTATTGCAGTGATCGACGTTCTGGATATAAATGCGTCCGGTAGAAGCACGTTCTTGCATCATCAGTGAGAACAATTCAACGGCTCTGATGCGGTGCTTACGAATACTGCTGTCTTGTTCGTATTGCGTATAGAGACGCTCAAACTCAACCTGATCGGCGAAGAATGCATCATATAATCCCGGAACATCAGAAGGGCTGAAGAGCGTGATATCTTCACCTTTCAGCAAGCGGGTATACATTAATTTGTTGATTTGTACCCCGTAGTCCATATGACGCACGCGGTTACCTTCAACACCCCGGTTATTTTTCAGTACCAGCAGGCTTTCGACTTCCAGATGCCACATTGGGTAGAACAGGGTCGCAGCACCACCACGTACACCACCTTGTGAGCACGATTTAACCGCTGTCTGGAAATGTTTATAGAACGGAATACAGCCGGTATGGAACGCTTCACCGCCGCGAATAGGGCTACCTAATGCACGAATACGTCCGGCATTGATACCGATACCTGCGCGCTGAGAAACGTATTTCACAATCGCACTTGAGGTGGCATTAATTGAGTCCAGGCTATCGCCACACTCAATCAGAACGCAAGAGCTGAACTGACGAGTAGGCGTACGTACCCCAGCCATGATTGGCGTAGGCAGAGAGAGCTTGAACGTTGAAACAGCATCATAAAAACGTTTTACATAATCAAGACGCGTTTCACGTGGGTAACCAGAGAACAGGCAGGCAGCGACCATAATATACAGGAACTGAGCACTCTCGTAGATTTCGCCAGTAACACGGTTTTGTACCAAGTACTTACCTTCGAGCTGCTTCACTGCGGCGTAGGAGAAGTTCATATCACGCCAGTGATCAATTAACTCGTCCATCTGCTTGAACTCTTCTTCCGTGTAGTCTTCCAGCAGATGTTGATCGTATTTGCCCGCTTTAACCATTTTCTTTACATGGTCATAAAGTTTCGGTGGTTCAAACTGGCCATAGGCTTTTTTACGTAAATGGAAAATTGCCAGACGTGCAGCAAGATACTGATAATCGGGTGCATCACGAGAGATTAAATCAGCCGCAGCTTTGATGATGGTTTCATGAATATCCGACGTCTTGATACCGTCATAAAACTGAATGTGGGAACGCAGTTCGACTTGAGAAACTGAAACATCATTCAGTCCTTCAGCAGCCCAGTCTATCACCCGATGGATTTTGTCGAGATTGATGCGCTCAGTGCGGCCATCCCGTTTTGTAACCAGCAGACTCTGATTCATGTACGTTGTACCTGTCCGTGAAAAGAAGATATCCCCGTTTTATACACATCAACTAATTTGTGATTAGCACTGTGGATAAATACTATATGTAGGGGTTTGATTAAAAATAAATCACAAGATGGTGAGTATTCTAGTAAGGAATCCGTTGAGAACAAGTATTGATTTTGACGAAAAAATCATGTTGTGGAGTGTGAATTTCTGTAAGTCCTCGCCACATAAGGCCTGGATCGATTGTCAATGGGATGCAAAAAAAATGATAAATTTTTTTTGGTGCTGATTTCTTAAACTCAATGAATGAATGTGCAGCATCAGACAGCACATTCATTCATATTTATTCTCACTGCCTTATGTAAGGTTAAGCTTCAGTATGCAAAATATAATTTACATCGACACCAGGACCCAGACTAAAACGATTGGTCAACGGGTTAAAATGTAGACCGGTGATATGACGTTCGCGCAGAGGAGTCTGATCAACCCAGTGCAATAACTCGGCAGGTTTAATAAATTTTTTAACGTCATGTGTTCCTTTAGGAACCATTTTTAATATGTACTCAGCACCAATAACGGCCATTAACCATGCTTTACCATTGCGGTTGATGGTCGAAAAGAACACATGTCCGCCAGGCTTGACCAGTTGCGCACAAGCAGCCACGACAGATTGTGGGCTTGGGACGTGCTCAAGCATTTCCATACAGGTGACAATATCATACTGCCCGGCATGATCTCTGGCATGCTGCTCCACAGTTTCCTGTATATAGTCGACATTCACACCATTTTCTAAGGCATGTAATCGGGCTACCTGTAGCGGCTCGGCACCCATATCCAGACCGGTAACGTTAGCGCCTTCGCGCGCCATACTTTCTGCCAGAATGCCTCCACCACAGCCGACATCGAGAATTTTTTTACCAAACACACCGCCTGAACGTTGGTTGATATAGCCCAGACGCAATGGGTTAATACGGTGTAGTGGTTTAAATTCGCCTTCAAGATCCCACCAGCGCGAAGCGACAGCTTCAAATTTAGCGATTTCTTCTGGATCAACATTCTGCGAAACCGATTGGTTTTCAGGGTTCATAACTGCAGTAACTCCTTGTAGAAGTGAATAACTGCAGTATATCAGGCTAACGGTGCGAATAAAGAGCCAGCAAAAGCGTTCTGGTTTCCCCACCGTGGGCCGTATGTGTTATAATTTGCGACCTTTGAATCCGGGATACAGTGAGAGGGATAGCGTTTACATGAGCGACCTTGCTAAACAAATTACACCGGTCAATATTGAGGAAGAGCTAAAAAGCTCCTATCTGGATTATGCAATGTCGGTAATTGTCGGCCGTGCACTTCCGGATGTCCGAGATGGACTCAAACCAGTACACCGTCGCGTACTCTACGCTATGAATGTACTGGGCAATGACTGGAATAAGGCCTACAAGAAATCAGCCCGTGTCGTGGGTGACGTTATTGGTAAATATCACCCGCATGGTGATAGTGCCGTTTACGACACCATTGTACGTATGGCACAGCCATTCTCTTTACGTTACATGCTGGTTGATGGTCAGGGAAATTTCGGTTCTGTTGATGGCGACTCCGCTGCAGCGATGCGTTATACGGAAATCCGTATGTCGAAAATCGCCCATGAACTGATGGCAGATTTGGAAAAGGACACAGTAGACTTCGTCGATAACTACGATGGTACTGAAAAAATTCCAGAAGTCATGCCGACCAAGATCCCGAATCTTCTGATTAATGGTTCATCCGGTATTGCAGTGGGTATGGCGACTAACATCCCACCTCACAACATTACTGAAGTGATTAATGGTTGCCTCGCTTTCATCGAAGATGAAAACATCAGTGTTGAAGCTCTGATGGAGTACATCCCTGGTCCAGACTTCCCTACAGCGGCAATTATTAATGGCCGCCGTGGAATTGAAGAGGCATATCGTACCGGACGGGGTAAGATCTATATTCGTGCGCGTGCTGAAGTTGAAGCTGACGCAAAAACGGGTCGTGAAACCATTATTGTTCATGAAATTCCTTATCAGGTGAATAAAGCCCGTCTGATCGAGAAAATTGCTGAACTGGTTAAAGACAAACGTATTGAAGGGATCAGTGCCTTACGCGACGAGTCAGATAAAGACGGCATGCGCGTAGTGATTGAAATTAAACGCGATGCAGTAGGGGAAGTGGTTCTTAATAACCTCTATTCTCAGACTCAGCTTCAAGTTTCCTTCGGCATCAACATGGTGGCATTACACCAGGGTCAGCCGAAGATCATGACACTAAAAGAGATCCTCTCGGCATTTGTACGTCATCGTCGTGAAGTTGTGACACGTAGGACTATTTTTGAACTACGGAAAGCACGCGATCGTGCACACATCCTTGAAGGTCTTGCTATAGCTCTGGTCAATATTGACCCGATTATTGAGTTAATTCGTCGCGCATCAAACCCTGCAGAAGCTAAAGCAAGTCTGACCGCCCAGTCCTGGGATTTGGGCAGTGTTGCCGCGATGCTGGAGCGTGCTGGTGATGATGCTGCACGTCCGGAGTGGCTGGAGCCGGAGTTTGGTATTCGTGATGGAAAATATTACCTCACTGAACAGCAAGCACAAGCCATCCTGGATTTGCGTCTGCAAAAACTGACCGGGCTTGAGCATGAAAAACTGCTCGATGAATATAAAGATCTTTTATCACAAATTGCTGAGTTACTGCATATCTTGGGTAGTGCTGACCGTCTGATGGAAGTCATTCGTGAAGAACTGGAAGCTATGCGCAGCCAGTTTGGTGATGAGCGTCGTACCGAGATAACGGCTAATACCGCTGATATCAATATCGAAGACCTGATTAATCAGGAAGATGTTGTAGTGACTCTGTCCCATCAGGGTTATGTAAAATATCAGCCTCTTACTGATTACGAAGCTCAGCGACGTGGCGGTAAAGGTAAGTCTGCTGCACGCATTAAGGAAGAAGACTTTATCGATCGTCTGCTGGTAGCGAATACCCACGATACGATTCTGTGTTTCTCCAGCCGTGGTCGTCTCTACTGGATGAAGGTTTACCAGTTACCAGAAGCCAGCCGTGGTGCCCGTGGTCGACCTATTGTGAATCTGTTACCGCTTGAGCAAAATGAACGTATCACCGCGATTTTACCGGTACGTGAATATGCAGAAGGGGTTAACGTCTTTATGGCCACCGCTAGCGGAACCGTGAAGAAAACCATGCTGACTGAGTTCAGTCGTCCACGGTCTGCCGGCATCATTGCCGTTAACCTGAATGATGGCGACGAACTGATTGGTGTCTCCCTCACCGACGGTCAGGATGAGGCGATGCTGTTCTCGGCAGCCGGTAAAGTGGTGCGCTTTAAAGAAGATGCAGTCCGTGCTATGGGGCGTAATGCCACAGGTGTTCGTGGGATCAAACTGGCGGAAAACGATACAGTAGTATCGTTAATTATTCCGCGTGGTGAAGGTTCCATCCTTACCGTTACACAAAATGGTTACGGTAAACGAACTTCTGCTGCTGAATACCCAACAAAATCACGTGCTACCCAAGGCGTTATCTCTATCAAAGTGACCGAACGTAACGGCAATGTCGTGGGTGCGGTACAGGTTGAAGATACTGACCAAATTATGATGATAACAGATGCCGGTACCTTGGTTCGTACCAGAGTGTCTGAAGTCAGCGTAGTGGGGCGTAATACTCAAGGTGTAATTCTTATCCGTACAGCGGAAGATGAGCACGTTGTTGGCTTGCAGCGAGTAGCTGAGCCAGTAGACGACGAAGAGCTGGACAGCATCGACGGTTCATTAGCTGAAGGGGATGATGATATCGCCCTTGAAGCCGATACTGATGATGATGAAGGCGAAGTCGTTGACGAATAATCTGAAAACAGGGTATTAAATTACACTGATTCTTCAGTCATTCAGATGGCTAATCAAGAGGGAAAACATTTGTTTTTCCTCTTTTTTTTGGTCTAAGATAGACATAAAGTCTGACGCTATTTGGTTTTATTGTTCAGACAAAACTATCGACGATAATGTGTATATCACTTAAGGTTGGGGCAGCGAATTGCTTCATCATTGCGGCCTGGCTTATTTGCCACTACCCTAACGATAGCAGGCTCTCTTTTACTCGTTTACTTTCAGGTCTAATTTGAACTATCTCGTGTCTTTCCGTAATACCCTGAAAATATCCCGCTATCTTTTTCGGGCCTTGGTGCTGCTGTTCTGGTTATTGATAGTTCTCTTATCTGTATTCTACATTATCAATGCATTACATCACCGTGAGTCAGAGATAAGGCATGAGTTTAATACTAACTTTGATCAGGCTCAGCGCTACATTCAGCGTTCCAGTGATGTGGTTAAAGAGCTTAAATACGTCACTGAAAATCGGTTTGATACCTCAAATAACTCTACGTTGCCGATGGGTGTAGAAGATAGTTCATCAGAAATTCCTTCTTTTATGTCGTTGCAGAGGCAATCAGATTGCTCAGCCACCGGTGCTAACTGGAATAATTCTCTTCTGTCGATTGGTGGGTTTCTGCGTTACTGGCGGGAATATTTCTCTACTACTTATGACTTGAATGGGATATTCCTGATCGGCAGTGATGATCATTGTATTGCCGATTTTAACCTGAGAGATGTGCCATTTGAGCGTGAAAAAACGTTCAAAATGTTGCAGGACATGATTCAGGCGTATTACAGAACACCAAAAAATGAACGTGCAAATAGCCTTTACTGGGTTGAGCAAGGGCCTCGCCCTGGAGCTGGTTATTTCTATACCGTGACACCGGTTTATCAGGCTAACCGGCTACAAGGATTGTTGGGCATTGAACAAACTGTCCGTATGGAAAACTTTTTTGTACCTGGTACGTTACCTGTCGGAGTCAGTATTTTCGATGACAACGGGCAAATGTTGCTTTCTCTGGGAGGCCCTGAATCACGTATCGAACTGGAAAGCCAATGGTTACAGAGTCGTACTTGGTTTGGTTACAGCGTGGGGTTTAACTCACTGATATTAAAGAAAAATCTATATCCAACATCTTTGGTTGTTGTTTATTCAGTACCGGTTAATTTAGTTCTGGAACATGTACGTTTACTCATTATTAATGCGATAGTGCTCAATCTCCTGGCGGGTTTTGGTTTGCTATTGCTGACCAGAATGTATGAGCGACGGGTTTTTGTTCCGGCTGAAAGTGATGCACAACGGCTAGAAGAAAATGAACAATTTAACCATAAGATTGTTGCATCAGCACCGGTAGGTATTTGTATCTTACGTACTCAGGACGGCACTAATATTCTGAGTAATGAGTTAGCGCATAACTATCTGAGCATGCTAACCCATGAAGACAGACAGAAATTAACGCAAATTATCTCCGGGCAACAGGTTAATTTTGTTGACGTTCTGACCAGTAATCAGACTAACCTGCAAATGAGTTTTGTTCATTCGCGCTACCGTAATGAGAATGTCGCAATATGTGTACTGGCAGATGTCAGTGCGCGCGTAAAAATGGAGGAGTCATTGCAGGAGATGGCGCACTCTTCAGAGCAGGCGAGTCAGTCAAAATCGATGTTCCTTGCTACAGTTAGCCATGAGTTACGTACTCCACTGTATGGGATCATTGGTAATCTCGATCTTTTACGTAGTGAAATATTACCGAAAGGTGCCGACAGGCTGGTTGCTGCCATGAGTAACTCTTCCAGTCTACTATTAAAAATTATCAGTGATATTCTCGATTTCTCAAAAATCGAATCTGAGCAGCTGAAAATAGAACCGCGTGAATTTTCACCTCGTGAGGTCATCGGTCATATTACTGCGAACTATTTATCGCTAGTGGTCAGAAAACAACTTGGATTGTACTGTTTTGTTGAACCTGATGTACCTGTTACGCTCTTAGGTGATCCCATGCGTCTGCAGCAGGTTATTTCAAACTTGTTGAGTAACGCAATCAAGTTCACCGATTTCGGCTGTATCATTATCCATGTCTCTATCCATGATGAGTATCTGAGTTTTCGGGTACGGGATACGGGGATCGGTATTCCGGCAAAAGAAGTGATGAGTTTGTTCGACCCATTCTTCCAGGTAGGAAGCGGTGTCCAGCATAATTTCCAGGGCACTGGGTTAGGTCTGGCGATTTGTGAAAAACTCATCAACATGATGGATGGTGATATTTCGGTTGATAGTGAACCAGGAATGGGTAGTCAGTTCACTGTGCGTATACCACTTTATCAGGCACAGTTTGCTTCTGTTGCCGATAGTGAGAAAACTACAGAGTATTGTTGCTGGCTGAATGTTCGTAACGAGTCACTGAGTTGCTATCTTGAGTCATTACTGGCTAAACGCAGGATAAGTGTTCGCTACTGGTCGGCGGGAGAGCTCCCGAACAGTAATGATGTGCTGATAACTGATGAAGGTATTCTAAGCCCATGGAGTGGGAAGGCATGTATTTCATTTAATCGCACCCACATTGGCCTGCCTATCGAGCGGACTGCCGGTGAGTGGATTTTCAGTACCGCTTCACCTCATGAACTACCGGCTTTACTGGAGCGTATCTACAGTATTTCTATCACTCGATTAAGCCATCTGCCTGAATCACCTGCACTACCCACTGATAACGAACAGAATGAAGATATGATGATTTTGGTCGTTGATGATCACCCGATTAATCGGCGATTGCTTGCTGATCAGTTAAACTTACTAGGTTATCGTTGTAAAACTGCCAATGATGGCGTTGATGCACTTAATGTGCTCAGAAAAAATCATATCGATATTGTTCTGAGTGACGTTAATATGCCCAATATGGATGGTTATAGCCTGACAAGAAATATTCGTCAGCTAGGATTAACATTACCCGTTATAGGCGTTACAGCCAATGCTCTGGCGGAAGAAAGACAACGATGCATTTCATCGGGAATGGATAGCTGCCTGTCTAAACCAGTGACACTGGAAGTGGTTAAACAGACGCTAGCTATTTATGCAGGCAAGGTCAGAGAAAAGCGTCAATCAGGTGAAATATAATTTATAGGATTGAGCTATTTCCCCGTTATATGTCAGGAAATAGCTCCGTTTTACTGTGCTTGAGAAGATGTTAGGACTCTTTATCTTCCGGTGCCAGGCTGACAGATGAGAGGTAATTTAGCAAGGCAATATCATTTTCTACGCCAAGCTTCATCATCGCAGACTTCTTCTGGCTGCTGATGGTCTTGATACTGCGGTTGAGTTTCCGCGCAATTTCAGTGACCAAAAAACCTTCTGCAAACAGGCGTAACACCTCACTTTCTTTAGGTGACAGACGTTTATCACCATAACCACCCGCATTAATTTTCTCTAACAAGCGAGAGACACTTTCTGGGGTGAAGGTTTTACCTTTTTGTAACGCTGCCAGCGCTTTTGGTAAGTCGGT
>Ga0256410_1003125_pt1 | contig 10345 bp, 8 predicted proteins | sample PhyWR1_FD_185983 | JGI IMG/M metagenome (GOLD analysis project Ga0256410, IMG submission 185983) | Leaf surface microbial communities from wheat plants in UC Gill Tract Community Farm, Albany, California, United States - DLSL W.R1 | ecosystem: Host-associated > Plants > Phyllosphere >... | reverse complement strand
CATCCGCGCCCACTTCCAGGCCCTGAATCTTGTTGTCCTCTTCACCCTTGGCCGTGAGCATGATGATGGGAATATCGCCGGTCAGCTCTTCGCGCTTGAGGCGTCGGGCCAGCTCAATGCCCGACGTGCCGCCGGGCAGCATCCAGTCGAGCAGGATCAGGTCCGGTTTACGGTCCACGATAATGGCATGGGCATCCTGGGCATTATCGGCTTCAAGGCAATCGTAGCCCGCCATTTCCAGGGCCACGGCGATCATCTCGCGGATCGGCGCCTCGTCATCAACGATCAAAATGCTCCTGCCAACCATGCCGTAATCCTCTCGTCATTAAACTGTCTTGTGGCGCATTAGATAACGCAATTATTGCAGTCGTGTGACAGCTTTGGGGATGAGCGCGCGCTAACGGTTCGTGAACTACGCTTTAGTCTCAAATCGTACAACCACAAAAAGGACGATTCCAATGACATCTAGCTCGTTTTCCCTAAAGACATTGCTGCTGGCCGTAGCCTTCACCTTGCCCGGGTTGGCGTATGCGGCTGAACCGGCGATGACCAAGGACGGCATGCTGGTCGACCACAAAGGCATGACTCTCTACACCTTCGCCAAGGATGCGGGCGGCAAATCGATGTGCAATGACAAGTGCGCCGCCAACTGGCCGCCGCTGGCAGCCGAGAGCACAGCCATGGACATGGGCAAGTGGACGGCCATCAAGCGCGATGACGGCCACATGCAATGGGCCTATGACGGCAAACCGCTGTACACCTTCGTGATGGACAAGAAAGCCGGTGACATGACCGGTGACGGTAAAATGGACGGGGCGTGGAAGGTGGCCAAGCCATAGGAAGATCAAAAAAACCCTCACCCTGACCCTCTCCCAATGGAAGAGGGGACTAAAAGCAAAAGCAGATGTACGCCTCACTGAAGATCGGCTCCCTCTCCCTCCGGGAGAGGGCTGGGGTGAGGGGCTCTTGATCTCAGGCAAAAAAAAACCTCGCCTCCCTGTCACAGGGGGCGAGGTTTTTTATGACGCTGTCTTAAACCGCGCTGGTCGACTGCGGACGACGCACGTCCGGCTGCTTCCACGATTCCGCCGCAGACTCATCGATAGCCTGCTGAATCGCCTTTTTGCGGTGCTCTTCAGCGCGGCGGCTGAAGAACCACACCATAAAGGTCACCAGTGACACGGCCAGCAAAATCAGGCTGGCCACGGCGTTGATCTCAGGTTTGACCCCCAGGCGCACCGCCGAAAACACTTCCATCGGCAAGGTCGTCGACCCCGGCCCCGACACAAAGCTGGCCAGTACCAGGTCGTCCAGCGACAGGGCAAAGGACATCATTGCGCCGGCCGCCAGGGAGGGCGCAATCATGGGAATGGTGATCAAAAAGAACACCTTCCACGGCTTGGCACCCAGGTCCATGGCCGCTTCTTCGATCGACAGATCCAGCTCACGCAAGCGCGACGACACCACCACCGCCACATAGGCCGAGCAGAACGTCGTGTGCGCGATCCAGATGGTCACCAGGCCACGTTCTTGCGGCCAGCCAATCATCTGCGCCATCGCCACGAACAGCAGCAACAGCGACAGACCGGTAATCACCTCTGGCATGACCAGCGGCGCCGTCACCAGGCCGCCAAACAGCGTGCGACCCTTGAAGCGGCTGATACGCGTCAGCACAAATGCCGCCAACGTACCCAGTGCCACCGCTGCAATCGCCGTGTACAGGGCGATTTCCAGCGAGCGCATCACCGAACCCATCAGTTGCGTGTTGTCCAGCAGGCCCACGTACCACTTCAACGACCAGCCGCCCCACACCGTCACCAGCTTGGAGGCGTTGAACGAGTAGATCACCAGAATCAGCATCGGCAGGTAGATGAACAACAACCCCGCGACCAACATAAAGCTAGAAAAACGGAAGCGATTCATATCTTGCCCTCCAGCTCTTTAGCCTGGCTGCGGTTGAACAGAATGATGGGCACGATCAGGATCGCCAGCATGACCACGGCAAGCGCAGACGCCACCGGCCAGTCACGGTTGTTGAAGAACTCTTGCCACAGCACTTTACCGATCATCAGGGTTTCCGGGCCGCCCAGCAGTTCCGGGATCACGAACTCGCCCACCACCGGGATAAACACCAGCATGCAGCCGGCGATAATGCCGTTTTTGGACAGCGGCACGGTGATCTTCCAGAAGCTGTTGAAGGTGCTCGACCCCAGGTCTGACGCGGCTTCCAGCAAGCTGGTGTCGTGTTTCACCAGGTTGGCATACAGCGGCAGGATCATGAATGGCAGGTACGAATACACAATGCCGATATACACCGCGATATTGGTGTTGAGGATCTGCAGGGGTTCGCTGATCCAGCCCATCGACATCAAGAAGCCATTGAGCAGGCCGTTGTTGCTGAGAATGCCCATCCACGCGTAGACGCGGATCAGGATCGCGGTCCAGGTCGGCATCATGATCAGCAGTACCAGCACGGTCTGCATCTCTTTACGGGCATTGGCGATGGCATAGGCCATCGGATAACCGATCAGCAGGCACAGCAGGGTGCTGAAGAAAGCCATCTTCAGGGAGCCCAGATACGCGGCGATATACAGTTCATCGTCGCCGAGCATGGCGTAGTTGCCCAGGTTCAGCAGTACCTGGATTTTCTGGTCAACGTAGCTATAGATCTCGGTATACGGCGGAATCGCGACGTCCGCTTCCGCGAAGCTGATCTTCAGGACGATAAAGAACGGCAGCATGAAGAACAAAAACAGCCACAGGAATGGAATCCCGATGACCATATGGCGGCCACCGGGGGTTATTCGTTGCAGTCGGCGTTTGAGTTTTCGCATGTTCATGAGCGCAATACCACGCCGCTGTCGTCTTCCCACCACACGTAGACTTCGTCGTCCCAGGTCGGGCGGGCGCCACGGCGTTCGGCGTTGGCCACAAACGACTGCACCAGCTTGCCGCTCGGCAGCTCGACGTAGAACACCGAGTGCCCGCCCAGGTAAGCGATGTCATGCACCTTGCCGCGCGACCAGTTGTATTCGCAGGTCGGCTTTTCGGTGGTGACGAGCATTTTTTCCGGGCGAATGGCGTAGGTGGTGTGTTTGTCTTCCACCGAGGTGCTGACGCCGTGACCGACGTAGATGTCGTTCTCCAGCTCCGGGCACTTGATGCGCGCATAGCCTTCAGCGTCATCGACCACTTCACCGTCGAACAGGTTGACGTTGCCGATAAATTCGCACACCAGGCGGCTGACCGGGGTTTCGTAAATGTCGATCGGGCTGCCGATCTGGGCAATCCAGCCCAAATGCATGATCGCAATACGCTGGGCCATGGTCATGGCCTCTTCCTGGTCGTGGGTCACCATCACGCAGGTCACGCCCACGCGCTCGATGATTTCCACCAGTTCCAGCTGCATCTGCGAACGCAGTTTTTTGTCCAATGCGCCCATTGGCTCATCCAGCAGCAGCAACTTCGGGCGCTTGGCCAGCGAACGGGCCAGGGCAACACGCTGGCGCTGGCCACCGGAAAGCTGATGCGGCTTGCGCTTGGCGTACTGGCTCATGTGGACCAGCTTGAGCATCTCGCCCACGCGGGCATCGATCTCGGCGGTCGACATCTTGTCCTGCTTGAGGCCGAAGGCGATGTTCTGCGCCACGGTCATATGCGGGAACAGGGCATAGGACTGGAACATCATATTGATCGGCCGCTCATAGGGCGGCAGGTCGGTGATATCGACACCGTCAAGGAAGATACGACCCTCTGTTGGGCGCTCGAAACCGGCGAGCATGCGCAGCAAAGTGGATTTGCCCGATCCCGATCCGCCGAGCAGGGCGAAGATTTCGCCCTTGTTGATTTCCAGGGACACATCGTCCACGGCAATCGTCTCGTCGAATTTCTTCGTGACCCGGTCGATTTTGACCAGCACCTGCTTAGGTGTCTGGTCGCCCTCGAGGGCTTTCTTATAGGCGCCGGAGGCAACAGCCATTACGTAACTCCCAACAAATTTAGCAGCCCGGCCTTGATGGCCGGGCCTTGGATAGGTGGTCTGGCGAGATTACTTGCCCGTCTTGACCTTGGTCCACGTACGCGTCATCAGACGCTGTATTTTCGGGGGCAACTCGGTTGAGACGTATGTCTTGTCCAGCACCGCCTGGGTTGGGTAAACCGCTTCGTCGGTACGAATGGACTCATCCATCACCTTGTCGGCCGCCGGGTTAGGGTTGGCATAACCGACATAGTCACTGACCTGAGCGATCACTTCAGGCTTGAGCAGGTAGTTGATGAATGTGTGGGCCTCCTTGACGTTGCTGGAATCCTTGGGGATGGCCAGCATGTCAAACCACAGGGCGCCGCCTTCCTTGGGCACGATATAGGCGATGTTCACGCCTTTTTTTGCATCCTCGGCACGCGCCTTGGCCTGGAATACATCACCGGAAAAACCAATCGCAACGCAGATGTTGCCGTTGGCCAGGTCGGAGATGTATTTGGAAGAGTGGAAGTAGGTGACGTATGGACGCACCGACATCAGGACTTCTTCAGCTTTCTTGTAGTCCTTGGGGTTGGTGCTGTTGGCATCCAGGCCCAGGTAGTTGAGTACGGTAGGCAGCATTTCATCTGCCGAATCCAGGAAAGCCACGCCGCACTTGGTGAGCTTCTTCATGTTCTCGGGTTTGAACACCGCATCCCAGGAGTCGATACTGTCGACGCCCAGCACTTCTTTGACTTTATCGACGTTGTAGCCAATGCCGTTGGTGCCCCACAGGTAAGGCACGGCATATTGATTGCCCGGGTCATTGGCCTGCAGGCGCTTGAGCAGGGCCGGGTCGAGGTTGGAATAATTCGGCAACTGCGCAAGGTCGAGCTTCTGGAACGCACCCGCCTTGATCTGCTTGCCCAGGAAGTGGTTAGACGGAACGACCACGTCATAACCGGTACGCCCGGCCAGCAGTTTGCCTTCCAGGGTTTCGTTGGAATCAAAGACATCATAAATCGGCTTGATGCCGGTCGCGGCTTCAAAATCAGCCAGCGTGTTCGGCGCGATATAGTCCGACCAGTTGTAAATGTGCACCGTGGGTGCCGCTTGTACGCTGACGGCAAGCGTCAAACCAGCTCCGACCAGCAAGGTCTTGCGAAACAGAGATATAGACACGTGATGGTCCTCTAAATAGTTGGGCCTGAGTTGCCCGCGTCATACGGCAGTCGAACCGCCAAAGACAAAACCGGCGCGCAACTTACCCTCGATAAACCTGCACAGCAAAGTTTTCCGCGAATAATTGCCCTAACACCTTGTTTTTCCGACCATTGCGCCGGTTTTTGTGAAACCGGAAGGCCTCAGCCCTCCGGTCTCAATCGCAGCCTTCGGCAGCGGCTACAAGGGGCGAGGCGTTATTTACCGGACTTGATTTTGGTCCAGCTGCGCGTCAGCAACCGCAGGGTGGTCGGCGGCAAATCGCTGATGGCGTAGAGCTTGGCCTTCACTTCATCGGACGGGTAAATGCTCGGGTCGCCCGAGATATCTTTATTCACCAGCGGCGTTGCAGCCTTGTTACCGTTGGGGAAACGCACGCTGTTGGTGATTTCGGCCATCACTTCAGGCTGCATCAGATAATTCATCCAGGCATAGGCGGCGTCGACGTTCTCGGCATCCTTGGGAATGGCGACCATGTCATAGAAGCTGCCGGCACCTTCTTTAGGGATCGCGTACTTGAGCTTGACCTTGTCACCGGCCTCTTTGGCGCGGGAAATGGACTGTTCAAGGTCACCCGAGTAACCCACGGCCACGCAGATGTTGCCGTTGGCCAGGTCGGAGATGTACTTGGAGGAATGGAAGTAGCCGACCGAAGGGCGAATCTTCAGGAACAGCGCTTCGGCTTCAGCCAGTTGTTTCTTGTCTTGCGAATCGGTCGGGTAGCCCAGGTAGTGCAGGGCGGCCGGGATCATTTCGGTCGGCGAGTCGAGGAAGCTTATGCCGCAGCTCTTGAGCTTGGCAGCGTTCTCCGGCTTGAACAGCACGTCCCAGGAATCGATGGTGTCCACGCCCAGCGCGGCCTTGACCTTCTCCGGGTTGTAGCCGATGCCGATGGTGCCCCACATGTACGGGAACGCATGTTTGTTGTCTTTGTCGCTGGCATCGCCAACGGCCTTGAGCAACGCCGGGTCGAGGTTTTTCCAGTTGGGCAGCTTGGACTTGTCCAGCTCCTGGTAAACCCCGGCCTTGATCTGCTTGGCCAGGAAATTGTTGGAAGGCACGACGATGTCGTAGCCGGACTTGCCCGCCAGCAGCTTGGCCTCAAGGGTCTCGTTGCTGTCGAACACGTCGTAGACCACCTTGATACCGGTCTGGTCTTCGAATTTTTTAACCGTGTCCGGTGCGATGTAATCGGACCAGTTGTAGATGTGCAGAACCTTGTCTGCTGCTTGAGCTGCCCCGGCCATCACACCCATCAAGGAGAGGGCGAGAAGGGTCTTGCCAGCTTTTTTAAAACCTGATGCCTTCATCTGTAATGCTCCAATTGTTCTTTTAAACCACCGATTCAGCGACCTGATCTCAAGGTGACTAAAGCCGGCGGCTAGTCTGGCAAGATCCGGGGCAGGCTTTCAAGGGAAGAGCCTTGATTCTTAAGGCTCTGAGCGCAATTGCCTGCTTTAAAACAGCAGTTCTCCTGCGCTCAAAGCCTAGCAGTTAACCTTGCAAAGTTTCCAAGGTCAGATCCAGGCACTTACGCGCCTTGGTCACCAGCTCGTCGATCTCGTCCTTGCTGATCACCAATGGCGGCGAGATGATCATGGTGTCACCCACGGCACGCATGATCAGACCGTTATCAAAACAGAACTGCCGGCAGATCATGCCGACACCACGGCCTTCGTAACGCTTGCGTGTGGCTTTGTCCTGTACCAGCTCAATGGCACCCAGCATGCCCACACCACGCACTTCGCCCACCAACGGGTGATCGTTCAGTTCACGCAGACGCTTTTGCAAGTACGGTGCCGTTTCGGCATGCACCTTCTCGACAATTTTTTCTTCGCGCAGGATGCGGATGTTTTCCAGTGCCACGGCAGCGGCTACCGGGTGACCCGAGTAGGTGAAGCCGTGGTTGAAATCGCCGCCCTCATTCAGCACCGCCACCACTTCGTCGCGCACGATCAGGCCGCCCATCGGGATGTAGCCCGAGGTCAGGCCCTTGGCGATGGTCATCATGTCCGGCTTGAGGTCGTAGAAATCACTGCCGAACCACTCGCCGGTGCGACCAAAACCACAAATCACTTCATCGGCCACGAACAGGATGTCGTACTTGGCCAGGATTTCCTTGATGCGTGGCCAGTAGGTGGCTGGCGGCACGATCACACCGCCCGCGCCCTGGATCGGCTCGGCAATAAAGGCACCGACAGTGTCGACGCCCAGTTCGAGGATTTTTTCTTCGAGCTGGTTGGCTGCCCAGATACCGAACTCTTCCGGGGACATATCGCCCCCTTCTCCGAACCAGTACGGTTGCGGGATGTGGGTAATGCCCGGAATCGGCAAATCGCCCTGTTCGTGCATGTAGGTCATGCCGCCCAGGCTGGCACCGGCCACGGTAGAACCGTGGTAGCCGTTTTTGCGGCTGATGATGGTCTTTTTATTCGGCTGGCCCTTGATCGCCCAGTAATGGCGAACCATGCGCAGCATGGTGTCGTTGCCCTCAGAGCCTGAGCCGGTGAAGAACACATGGTTCATGCCTTCAGGTGCGATCTCGGCGATGGCTTTGGACAGTTCAAGGACCGGCGGGTGGGCGGTCATGAAAAACAGGTTGTAGTACGGCAGTTCACGCATTTGCTTGCTGGCCGCTTCAGCCAGCTCGTCACGGCCATAGCCGATGGCAACACACCACAGGCCGGCCATGCCGTCGAGAATCTTGTGGCCTTCGCTGTCCCACAGGTACACGCCCTTGGCGTGAGTGATGATGCGTGGGCCGACTTCTTTCAACTGTTTGAAGTCACTGAACGGTGCCAGGTGGTGATCGTTGCTCAGTTGTTGCCATTCGAGGGTTTGCGGGTTCTTGTTGGTCATACGGCTCTCCTTTAGTCAGTAGAGGAGGGGCGGCGCCTTCCTGGCTCGCCCCTCCAGCGTGTCAGACGGCGAACAGCAGGAATTCCCGCTCCCACGAACTGATGACGCGCTTGAAGTTTTCATGTTCGGCACGTTTGACTGCCACGTAGCCGGTGATGAACTTGGTGCCCAGGTACTTCTCGACCGTCTTGCTGTTTTCCATACGCTCCAGGGCGTCTTCAATGGTCAACGGCAAGCGCAGGTTGCGGCGCTCGTACCCACGGCCCACTACCGGCGCACTCGGGTTGATGCCTTCGACCATGCCGATGTAGCCACACAGCAGGCTGGCGGCAATGGCCAGGTACGGGTTGGCATCGGCGCCCGGCAGGCGGTTTTCGACACGACGGTTCTGCGGCCCGGCATCCGGTACGCGCAAACCCACGGTACGGTTCTCCTCGCCCCACTCCACGTTTACCGGTGCCGAGGTATCAGGCAAGAAACGGCGGAACGAGTTCACATTCGGAGCAAACAGCGGCAACAGTTCTGGAATGAACTTCTGCAGCCCGCCGATGTGGTTCAGGAACAGGTCGCTCATGGTTCCATCTTCATTGGAGAAGATGTTTTTGCCGGTGTTGATATCGATGATGCTCTGGTGCAAATGCATGGCACTGCCAGGCTCGCCGGTCATGGGTTTGGCCATGAATGTGGCGGCGACATCGTGCTTGAGCGCGGCTTCGCGCATGGTGCGCTTGAACACCAGAATCTGGTCGGCCAGGGACAGTGCGTCGCCGTGACGGAAGTTGATTTCCATCTGCGCCGTGCCGTCTTCGTGGATCAACGTGTCCAGATCCAGCTTTTGCAGTTCGCACCAGTCGTATACGTCTTCGAACAACGGGTCGAATTCGTTGGCCGCTTCAATGGAGAAGGACTGACGACCGGTTTCCGGGCGGCCGGAGCGGCCCACAGGCGGCTGCAACGGGTAATCCGGGTCGTCACTGCGCTTGGTCAGGTAAAACTCCATCTCCGGCGCCACAATCGGCTGCCAGCCGTGGTCGGCGTAGAGCTTGAGCACCTTTTTAAGCACGTTGCGCGGCGACAGCTCGATCGGGTTGCCCTGCTTGTCGTAGGTATCGTGAATCACCTGAGCAGTTGGCTCAATTGCCCACGGCACCACAAAGACTGCGTTCTGATCGGGACGGCAGACCATGTCGATGTCGGCCGGATCGAGGAGTTCGTAATAGATGTCGTCTTCGACATAGTCGCCCGTTACGGTTTGCAGCAATACGCTTTCGGGCAGGCGCATGCCCTTTTCGGCAATGAACTTGTTGGTCGGCGAGATCTTGCCGCGAGTAATCCCGGTAAGGTCGGCGATCATGCATTCGACTTCTGTGATCTTGTGGTCTTTCAACCAATCGGTGAGCTGGTCGAGGTTGTTACTCATAAATGCCTCTGGGCTGAGTGTCCTGACTTGAATAAGTCAGGCGTTTACTGACGCATCTGCGTCGCGTTGTGTTGCGCGCCGTCTGCAGGCATCTCCAAATGCCTGGAAGATGGCGAGGTAAATCGGGTTGGAGCTTACCTGCCATTCGGGGTGCCACTGAACCGCCAAAGCAAAAGCCTTGCCGTCTTTGACCGACACGGCTTCGACCAGACCGTCCGGTGCAAGGGCTTCTGCGCGTAAACCGGGGGCCAGGCGATCGATACCCTGGGTATGAATCGAGTTGACCTCGAACTCAGTGGGCAAGCCCAAAGCTGCCAACACTCCGCCCGGCTGGACGTGCATGGCGTGGCTCGGTGCATATTGCACCTCAACAGGGGCACTGGGGTCTTCGCGATGTTCGATAAAACCTTCGACTTCATGCAATTTCTGGTGAAGTGAGCCACCCAGAGCTACATTCAACTCCTGAAAGCCGCGGCAAATGCCGAGCACCGGAACGCCCGCTGCCAATGCAGCACGAATCAGCGGAAGGGTGGTGCGATCACGCTCGGGATCATGCAGCGTGTCTGGTGCGCTGGCGGGGCCGTGATACAAGTGGGGTTCAATATTGGAAGGCGACCCGGTAAAGAGCAGGCCGTCCAGACCGTCAATAATATCGGTCGGATCAATCAGTTCCGCCAGTGACGGAATGATCAGGGGCAAGCCTTTGGCGGCCACTGCAACTGCTCGCACGTACTTATCGCCAGTGATGTGATAAGGATGCAAACCGATCTGCTTGGTGCAGGCGGTGACGCCGATTAACGGCAGGCGTGACATGTAACACCCCGGTATTATTGCTGTTATGGGTTTGAATCGAGCTTAGCCTTGTTCATTTTTTTACACAACAC
>Ga0256410_1003119_pt1 | contig 10363 bp, 9 predicted proteins | sample PhyWR1_FD_185983 | JGI IMG/M metagenome (GOLD analysis project Ga0256410, IMG submission 185983) | Leaf surface microbial communities from wheat plants in UC Gill Tract Community Farm, Albany, California, United States - DLSL W.R1 | ecosystem: Host-associated > Plants > Phyllosphere >... | reverse complement strand
CTGAAAGTGGGTAGAATGCGGTTTTTTTCCAGCCTGGGGGTGCGCCTTGCGCGAAATTGTCCTGATTAACATCACTGGGGAAGACCGCCCGGGTCTTACCGCTGCCATTACCGGTGTGCTGGCCCAGGGTGGTGTGAACATTCTCGACATCGGCCAGGCCGTGATCCACGACACCCTGTCGTTCGGCATCCTGGTGGAAATTCCCAGCAACGAGCAGTCATCGTCCGTGCTCAAGGACATCCTGTTTACCGCGTACAAGCTGGATCAACAGGTGCGTTTCACTCCGGTATCCGAAGCGGACTACCAGCATTGGGTGGCCGGCCAAGGCAAGAAACGCCATATCGTCACATTGTTGACTCGCAAGGTCACCGCAGAACAACTGCAGCGCGTCAGCTCCATCACCGCGCAGTACGGCTTGAATATCGACCACATCGACCGTCTGTCGGGGCGCATGCCATTGGACACGCCGGCCGACCAGGGCAAAGGCTGCATCGAGTTTTCCGTGCGTGGCGAGCCGGCTGACCCGCAGGCCCTGCGCGCGGAATTCCTCAGCGTCGCCCAGGAGTTGAACGTCGATATCGCCTTCCAGGAGGATTCGCTGTTCCGACGCAACCGCCGCCTGGCGGTGTTCGATATGGACTCCACCTTGATCGAAGCCGAAGTCATCGACGAACTGGCCAAGGCTGCCGGTGTGGGCGATCAGGTCAGCGCCATCACTGAACGTGCCATGGCCGGCGAGCTGGACTTCCGCGCCAGCTTCAAGGAGCGCCTGGCACTGCTCAAAGGCCTGGATGTGAGCGTGCTGGATTCCATCGGCGCTTCCCTGCGCCTGACCGAAGGCGCCGAAACCCTGTTCGCCGAACTCAAGCGCCTGGGTTACAAAACCGCGATCTTGTCCGGCGGCTTTACCTACTTCGCCAAGCAATTACAGGCCAAGCTGGGCATCGATTACGTATTCGCCAATGAGTTGGAAGTGGTCGACGGCAAAGTGACCGGCGTGGCGGTCGAGCCGATTGTCGACGCGCAACGCAAGGCCGACCTGCTCAAGGAGCTGGCGCACAAGGAAGGGTTGCGTCTGGAGCAGACCATCGCGGTAGGCGACGGTGCCAACGATTTGCCGATGCTGGCGATTGCCGGGTTGGGCGTAGCGTTCCGGGCCAAGCCGCTGGTCAAACAGTCGGCCAAGCAGGCCATTTCGACCCTGGGGTTGGACGGTGTGCTGTATCTGTTGGGCTTTCGCGACCGCGATGGCCAGCTCTGACTGACTCAATCCGGTCAGAAAATGTGGGAGGGGGCTTGCCCCCGATAGCAGTAGATCAGTCACTTTGATGTTGACTGACACTCAGCTATCGGGGGCAAGCCCCCTCTCACATTGGGTCTCTGCAAATATTGGATCAGGCTTTCGGCAGGCCGATCCCTTGACCCATCTGCACCGGCGAACCGGCCAGCAGCGCTTCTGACCACTGCACTTGATCCGGCCCGAACAGCACGATCGCGGTGGAACCCAACTTGAAACGTCCCAGCTCCGCACCTTTTTCCAGGTGGATCGGCGCGCGGGCGGCTTCGTCATAGCGGAAGGTTTTCAGCTCGCGCTTGGGTGGCGTCACCAGGCCGGCCCACACGGTTTCAATCGACGCCACGATCATTGCGCCCACCAGCACCACAGCCATCGGGCCGCGTTCGGTGTCGAACAGGCAGACCACCCGCTCGTTGCGCGCAAACAGCTCCGGCACGTTTTCGGCGGTGGTCTGGTTGACCGAGAAAATCCGCCCAGGCACATAGACCATCTCGCGCAGCGTGCCGGCCAGCGGCATGTGCACGCGGTGATAGTCCTTCGGCGACAGGTAAATAGTGGCGAAATCGCCGCCCATGAAAGGCGCCGCCATGGCTGCATCGCCGCCCAGTAATTCCAATACGCTGAAGCTATGGCCTTTGGCCTGGAACACACGGCCATGCTCGATCGGGCCCAGTTGGCTGACTGCGCCGTCGGCGGGGCTCAGCACGGCGCCGGGGGTGGGGTCGAGTGGGCGCGCGCCGTCTTTCAAGGCACGGGTGAAGAACGCGTTGAAGTGCTCATAAGCGGTCACGTCCTCCACCAGTGCCTGGGACATATCCACTTGATAGCGCTTGGCGAACCATGTGGTGAAGGCATTTTTGAACCAGCGCACGCGGCACTCGGCCACGCAACCGGCCAGACGCGACAGTAAGTGGTGCGGCAGCAAGTACTGGCTGAGGATAAACAACTGCTTTTTCATAACTGTCCTTAAACCTTAAGTCTTTTCAACGGGCGTGTCGGGGTGATTACCCCATTCGCCCCAGGAACCGGCATAACCTTTGACTCGCGGATAACCGAGCGCCTTGGCCACCAGGTAGGTGAAGCCAGAGCGATGGTGAGTCTGGCAATGGGTGATGATTTCTTTGTCGGGCGTCAGGCCCAGGTTTTCAAGAATCTGTGGCATGTCGCGGCGGATGCGCAGGTTGCGCGCCTTATCCATGCCTTCAGTCCATTCGAAGTTGACCGCACCGGGGATATGCCCGCCCTTGGCCGCGAGCACCTTCTCGCCGGAATACTCCAGCGGGCCGCGCGCGTCCCAGATGCCCAGGTCGGCAGCGCCAAGACGGCTTTGCAGGTATTCGCGGGTGGCGGTGGGGCCATCGTGCAACGTGACGCTGACCGGGCCGCCGGCCGACGGGGGGACGTCGGTGGAGACGGGCTGGCCGTCTGCCAACCATGCCAGCAGGCCGCCGTCGAGATAGTGGTATTTCTGATGGCCGATCACGTCGAGCAACCAGATAAAACGCCCGGCCCAGCCGCCGCCTTCGTCGTCGTAGACCACGTAGGTCGCATCCGGCGTGTGGCCGAGTTCGCCAAACAGCTTTTCCAGGTCGGCCTTGTTCGGCAGCAGGCCCGGAGCCGGCGGTTGGCCCAGTTGGGTGCGTTTGGGGTCAACGAAGTGCGCGCCGGGGATATGCCCTTCGGCGTAGCGGGCGGCGCTGGTGAGGTCCACCACAATCAGGTGTTCGGCACCCAGGCGACTTTGCAGGTCGGCGGATTCGATCACCAGCGGCAAGCCAGAGAAGTCAGGCATGTGAGGTCTCCTGGGCATAAAAGTTGGCGATAAAGGATGGCGATTGTAGCGCAAGCATCAGGCGCCGCGGTTGGTAAAGCAGTGCAGGGCCTTTTCGATGCATTGAGCGGTTTTGCCGAACGCCTGCACGGTGGTTTCCGAGAACGGACCGCCGCCCTGGTCGGCCACCATCAGCATCACGACTTTGCCGTTGCAGCTCAGGGAGCGCAGCAGCAAGTGTTCGCCATTGAACAGGCGGCGCAGGATCGGCGGCAGCAGCGCGGAGAACTGCGCGTGGTTGTCCGGTGTGAAGCGCACCTGGGCGGATTTCTCCAGCAGACGCTGGAGCATTGTGCTGTGGACCACATCCAGGCTCAGGTTGGCGGCATCCTTGGGTAGGCCGTCGACCTGATGCACGCGCAGGGTGCTTTGGGCGCGGTCGGTCATCAGCAGCATCACCCGTTGCATGCCGCTGGCGACCAGCGCCTCTTTGGCACAGGTGGTCAGGTGCATGGCGTTGGCAAAGCGGCTCGGTTCCATCAGCAGTTCGGTGCAGCGGCTGCGCCACACGGCCAGCGCCTCGGCGGTGGGCGGCGGGGCGGGCAGCAAACCACGGTGGATCTTCTGCACATGCCACGGCCAGATCAACGACAGCGCCGGGTGCCAAAGGTCGGGCATCAGCGTGGTGCGGGCGCTGGTCACTGCCTGTTGATGGACTTGCTGCTGCACTTCGGCCAAGGGTTGTTGCAGGTACAGAGCGGTGAGGAATTGCCAGCGCTGCGTGTGCGGGCAGGTCCAGGATTCTTGGGCGGACATCGCTAGGCCATTGGCCAGCAGTACGGTGTTGGCCGGCTGGTTCAGCCAGCGGCGCAGATGGGGGGCGGCGTCCAGCAATTGCTGCTGGTGCAGCGGGTCTTCGTCGCGGGCGATACGCAGCGCTTTGACCAACATGCGTTGCTCATTCAGCAGCAGGGTATAACCCTGGGATACCCACATCGGCAGGTGCCAGGCTTCGGTCAGGCCGATGCACAAGTCCAGCAGGCGTACGCCGAATAACTGCTGTTCAACCACGCGCGCCGACTCACCCTTGTGGATAACCCGCAGCTCCCATTCTTCCAGCAGCTTGGGATAAGCCACCGCCATCGGCCACAGCGGCGACAAAAACAGCAGGCTGCCCCAATGAATGTCTTGCCACAGTCGCGCCAATCGGCTGCCAAACAGACCGTTGGCTTGCTGCGAGGCGTGCTGACTGACCAACAATAGCTGGCGCAACGCCACGGGAATGTCTTGGTCGGGCACCGACGGCAAGCGGGCCAGCAGTTCCTCGGCGCGCTTGAGGCCCAGGCGGTTGAGCGCCACTTCGAGGTTTTCCGCCGGTTCGGCTAGGCTGCCATGGGTATGGCTGTTGGCCTCGCGCATCACGCTGAGCACCAGCGCCGGGCTGTTTTGCATCAGCTCGGCAATATCTCGCAACGAACTGCGGTTGTCGCGGATGGCTTTGCACACACGGTCGTGGCTGGTCTGTGGAACAGGCAGGCGCACCTCGTCCAGACGCTTGATCCAGTCGGGGAGGGAAGCAGGTTTTGCAGTTGGGTCGATTTTTTGTTTGGCCATGGTAGGGGCGCGATCATCACTTGCGGTCAACACGCCCAGAGCGGGCCGAACTGGCTTTTCGCCTTAACGGGCTATAGTCTGGCGCAGTTTTGCCGATAAGTAGAACAAGAGTTTTTCAGTTCCCCCAAATATGTCCATGAACCTGACGGCGCAAGTACTCATCTCCTATGGCTAAAATTATCGGCATCATCGTCGTCCTCGCGAGCGTGCTCGGCGGTTACGTCCTTTCCCACGGTAAGATCGCCGCGCTGATCCAACCTTTCGAAGTGATGATCATCGGCGGGGCGGCATTTGGTGCATTCCTGCAAGCCAACCCTGGGTACATGACCATGCACGTGGTCAAGAAGTCCCTGAGCATGTTCGGCTCGCGCTTCTCCCACACGTTCTATCTGGAAGTGCTGGGCCTGGTCTACGAGATCCTCAACAAGAGCCGCCGCGAAGGCATGATGGCCATCGAGGCCGACATCGAAGACGCCGCCGCCAGCCCGATTTTCGCCAAGTACCCGGCCGTGCTCAAAGACGAGCGCATGACCGCCTATATCTGTGATTACCTGCGCATCATGTCCTCCGGCAACATGGCCCCCCATGAGCTGGAAGGGTTGTTCGACATGGAACTGTTCAGCCTCAAAGAAGAACTGGAGCACCCGTCTCACGCGGTGACCGGCATCGCCGACGGCATGCCCGGCTTCGGTATCGTGGCGGCGGTACTCGGTATCGTGGTGACCATGGCCTCGCTGGGCGAGGGTGATCAGGCGGCCATCGGTATGCACGTAGGTGCGGCCCTGGTGGGTACCTTCTTCGGTATTCTCGCGGCTTACGGTTTCTTCGGTCCGCTGGCGACTTCCCTGGCCCACGACGCCAAGGAAGAGATCAACCTGTACGAATCGATCAAGGCCAGCCTGGTGGCGTCCGCTTCCGGCATGCCGCCTTCGCTGGCGGTGGAGTTCGGTCGCAAGGTGCTGTACCCCAAGCATCGCCCAAGCTTCGCCGAGCTGGAACAAGCGGTTCGCGGTCGCTAAGCCATGGAAAACAACCAGCCGATAATCATCAAGCGCGTCAAGCGCTTCGCTGCGGGGCACCATGGTGGTGCCTGGAAAATCGCCTTCGCCGACTTTGCGACGGCGATGATGGCGTTCTTTCTGGTGCTGTGGCTGATGTCTACCGCCACGCCTGAGCAGAAGATCGCCATCGCCGGCTACTTCAAAGACCCCATCGGTTTCTCGGAAAGCGGCACGCCCTTTGTGATCGACCTGGGCGGCTCGCCTCAACTGGCGCCTGAACGCACCATCAACCCGGAAGTGAAGACCGAGGCGCCTCAGGAGAAAATCCCGATTGAGCGCGATACGGTCGAGTCCATGGCCGAACAGGTCGAGCAGGAGCGTCTTGAGCTACTGCTGCAGGAGTTGCAGAACAAGGTTGAGGAAAACCCACAACTGCTGAAGTTCAAGGACCAGATTTCTTTCGAGATCACCCCCGAGGGTTTGCGCATCCAGATCACCGACGCCGCCAACCGGCCGATGTTCGATTCCGGCAGTGCGCGTTTGAAGCCGTACTTCGAGGACATCCTGCTGGCCATGGCCGACACCATCAAAGCGGTGCCGAACAAGATCAGCATCAGCGGCCATACCGATGCCAAGCCTTACGCGGGCCAGGGCGACTTTGGCAACTGGGAGCTTTCGGCCAACCGCGCCAACGCGGCCCGTCGTGCCCTGGTGGCCGGCAGCTACCCGGATGCGCAAGTGGCGCGAGTGGTGGGTTTTGCCTCTTCGCAACTGTTTGATGCGAAGGATCCGTACAACCCGGTCAACCGGCGTATCGACATTGTCGTGCTGACCAAAAAAGCTCAGCGTGCGATCGAAGGCGATCAACCGCCTGCGACGCCGGCTCCAGGCGCCGGCGCGCCAGGTGAAGTGCCCACTGACCCGAACGCTATCCCGTCAGGGCAGGAGCCGTTGCCGGCCCATGAACTGCGGCAGAAGTTGAATTTGTTCGATGACGGTGGGGTGAAAGACCCGACGGTGCCCAAAGCGGGCTCATAAGCTGTATATAAAAGGCCGCGATCATCGCGGCCTTTTCACGTCTGCTTCGCAGGGCAAGAAACCGGTCAGTAGCTGCTCTCAGGCAAGCTCGCAATGATCGACCGATAGCTATTCATCCGCTGCTGTTGCACGCGGCCATCTTCCAGGGCCTTGAGCAGGGCGCAGCCCGGTTCGCGGTCGTGCTTGCAGTCACGGAAGCGGCAGGTGCCGATCAGGTCGTTGAACTCGATAAAGCCGGCTTCCACATCGCTGCGGCTGACGTGGCCGAGGCCGAATTCGCGGATACCCGGGGAGTCGATCAGCTCGCCGCCGCCGGGGAAGTGAAACAGTCGCGCGGTGGTGGTGGTGTGGGTGCCCTGGCCGGACAGCTCCGACAGCGGCCCCACTCGGGTGTCGACTTCCGGCAGCAGGCTATTGACCAGCGACGACTTGCCGACGCCGGACTGGCCTACGAACACGCTGATGCGCCCGTCCAACTGTTGTTGCAGTTGTTCCATGCCATTGCCGTGATGGGCCGAGACTTCCAGCACCGGGTAGCCCAGGGTGCGGTAGACCGCCAGCAACGCATTGAGCGCCGGAGCATTCTGTTCGTCGATCAGGTCGAATTTGTTCAACAGCAGCAGTGGGCGAATGCCGGCGTGCTCGGCGGCCACCAGGTAGCGGTCGATCAGGTTGGCATGGGGCTCGGGCAGCGGCGCGAAAACAATCACGATCATGTCGACGTTGGCCGCCACCGGCTTGAGCTGGCCGCGACTGTCGGGGCGGCGCAGTTCGGTGCTGCGGGGCAACTGGGCGACGATCACGCCGATCCCTTGGTTGCCAGCACGCCAGACCACGCGGTCGCCGGTGACCAGCGCCGGCAGGTTGGCGCGCAAGTGACAACGGAACACCTGGCCAGCGAGTTCGCCTTCCAGCGCCTCGACTTCGACCTGCACGCCAAAGTGCGCGATCACCAGACCCGTTTGTTCGGGGCCCAGGTCGCCGCCCTCGAGCGCTTCCACGGCGGAGGATTCACGTTTGGCGGCGCGGGCAGCGCGTTCGCCTTGAATCTTTTCGATGCGCCAGTTTTGGCGACGGTTGAGCTGGCGTTTGGCCATTGGTGTTCCGTATCGATAATGCAAAGGTTTGGGTGAAACGGTCGCGAGTCTAGCACGCCCCCGCCTGCTAAACTGCGCAGCTACGCCAAGGTGCCAAGAGAAACGAGCCATGCAAAACCCACAGAACCTGATTTGGATCGATCTGGAAATGACCGGTCTGAACCCCGACACCGACGTCATCATCGAGATGGCGACGATTGTTACCGACAGCAACCTCAATACCTTGGCCGAAGGTCCGGTGATCGCCATCCACCACAGCGACGCAGTGCTAGCCACCATGGATGAGTGGAATACCCGCACCCATGGCAATTCCGGCCTGACCCAGCGCGTGCGCGACAGTCGCATCAGCATGGCCGAGGCTGAAGCCCAGACCATCGCCTTCCTGGAGCAGTGGGTACCCAAAGGCAAGTCGCCGATCTGCGGCAACAGCATCTGCCAGGATCGTCGCTTCCTTTATACCCATATGAAAGCGCTGGAAAGCTACTTCCATTACCGCAACCTGGACGTGTCCACACTCAAGGAACTGGCTGCGCGCTGGGCGCCGGAAGTCAAAGACAGCTTCCACAAGGGCAGCACTCACCTGGCGCTGGACGATATTCGCGAATCGATTGCCGAGCTGCAGCATTACCGTAAGCATTTCATCAAGGCTTGAAACGGTTTCTTACCGTGTCCGGGCTTCCTGTTGTGAGCGGGCTTGCCCCGCGCTGGGCTGCGTAGCGGCCCCACTGCTGTTGCCGCATTTTTCCCTATAGATATCATCGCCAAGTATTTGGGGCTGCTGCGCAGCCCGGCGCGGGGCAAGCCCGCTCACTACAAGGATCGCCACCATGCTGCTGATGCTCTACCTCATTGCCATCACCGCCGAAGCCATGACCGGCGCCTTGTCCGCCGGTCGGCGCGGCATGGACTGGTTTGGGGTGGTGTTGATTGCCTGCGTGACGGCGCTGGGGGGCGGTTCGGTGCGGGATGTGTTGCTGGGGCACTACCCGCTGACGTGGGTCAAGCACCCTGAATACCTGGTGCTAACCTCGGTGGCCGCGCTGGTGACGATCTTTATCGCGCCGCTGATGCGACGCCTGCGCTCGGTATTCCTGGCCCTGGACGCCGTGGGCCTGGTGGCGTTCACCTTGATTGGCTGCATGACCGCCCTGGAAATGGGGCACGGCATGCTGGTGGCGTCGGTCAGCGGCGTGATCACCGGGGTGTTCGGTGGCATTCTGCGGGATATCTTCTGCAACGACATCCCGCTGGTCTTCCGCCGCGAGTTGTACGCCAGCGTGTCGTTCCTCGCCGCTTGGTTCTATCTGTTGTGCCTGCATCTGGAGCTGCCCGGCGAGCAAGCCATCCTGCTGACGTTGTTCAGTGGCTTTCTATTGCGTCTACTGGCGATCCGCTTTCACTGGGAAATGCCCAAGTTCGTCTACAACGATGATGTGCACTGACGCTCGGCATGCTGCTTGAGCGCCCATTCCACATGCTCGCGCACCAGCTCCGACGGGTACTCGCGCCGCGCTTTCAGGGCCTCCAGTACCGGAATGCTTGATGGCGCATTGCCCAGTCCTACCGCCAGGTTGCGCAGCCAGCGCTCATAACCGGCGCGGCGCAGGGGTGAGCCTTCGGTGCTGCTGAGGAATTTATCCTCGTCCCACATAAACAGTTCGGCCAGTTCTGCGTTATCCAGGTTATGCCGCGGCTGGAAATCGCCTTCGCCAGTGGGGCGAGCGAAACGATTCCACGGACAAACGATCTGACAGTCATCACAGCCGAAGACGCGATTACCGATCAGCGGGCGCAGGTCTTCCGGGATAGCCGTTTTCAGCTCAATGGTGAGGTACGAGATACAGCGCCGGGCGTCCAGCACGTAAGGGCCGACGAAGGCATTGGTGGGGCAGATATCCAGGCAGGCGGTGCAGCGTCCGCAGTGCTCGGTGCTGTGGGGTGGATCGACCGGCAAGGGCAGGTCGACGAACAGTTCGCTGAGGAAGAAATAACTGCCGGCCTTGCGGTTGAGTACCAGGGTGTTCTTGCCGATCCAGCCCAGGCCGGCTTGCTCGGCGATGGCTTTTTCGAGCACTGGCGCGCTGTCGACGAATGCGCGAAAGCCAAAGGGGCCGATCTGGGACTGGATGCGATCGGCCAGTTGCTGCACGCGTTTGCGGATCAGCTTGTGGTAATCGCGACCCAGGGCATAGCGCGAGATGTAGGCTTTTTCCGGCTGGGCCAGTAGATGCGCCATCTGGGTATCGCCCGGCAGGTAGTCCATGCGCAGCGACACCACGCGCAGGGTGCCGGGTACCAGTTGTTCGGGGTGGGAGCGTTTGCTGCCGTGGGCGCCCATGTACTCCATCTCGCCGTGGTAGCCCGCGTCGAGCCAGCGTTGCAGGTGCTGCTCATGCTCGGCCAAGTCCAGGCCGCTGATGCCGACTTGCTGAAAGCCCAGCTCGCGGCCCCAGTCTTTGATCGATTGGGCGAGGGCGGGCAGATCGGAGGTAATAGCGGGCATGAGACACGGGAAACCACAGGTTAGATGCGTATAATTCTGCCA
>Ga0256410_1003111_pt1 | contig 10378 bp, 8 predicted proteins | sample PhyWR1_FD_185983 | JGI IMG/M metagenome (GOLD analysis project Ga0256410, IMG submission 185983) | Leaf surface microbial communities from wheat plants in UC Gill Tract Community Farm, Albany, California, United States - DLSL W.R1 | ecosystem: Host-associated > Plants > Phyllosphere >... | reverse complement strand
GTGACGGGTCAGCTGCGGACTCAGCGCATCGCTGACCACCTGGTGATAACGCACGATGCGCTCGAACACCTCACGCAGACTGCCGCTGGCCACCAGTGCGTAACCCAGTGCGTGAAACGTGGTGGGGCTCACAAACCGTGACACCCGCAAGCCAATCGCCGGGTCACCGCTGGCCTGTACCGCCAGCGCCCACAGACGCGTGGTGGCCGACAGCGGATAGCGCGCGTCGGGGTCGTCCATGTGCTTCGGGTCGAGCCCTGCCTGCGCGCACAGCGCGGCGCTGTCCAGGCCCAGGGCATCGAGTTGCTTGCGCAGGGCGCGGGTCCAGCTTGCGAGAGACGTGGGTTCGGTCATGGTGATTGGCGCTTGCGGTCAACAGGTTGGCGTGTGGGGCTAGCGTCCTGCCTGATCGCATGGGGCAGGATGTACGCATCACAGTTCTCAGAGAATGGAAGCATGGACGGTAGTTCTGCAAGCCCCCGGCAGATGAACGCGCAACAGCGTGCGGCGTATATCCGTGAAGTGGTGCTGGCCGAAGGTGTGCGCCTGCGTCGGCAGCACCCCTGGCTGTTGCATCAGGACGCGCTGGGCGCGGGCATCCTGGCGTTTGCCCTGCTGGGCATGCTCGGTTCGGCGGCGCTGTATATCACCGGGCATATGGCCTGGTGGGCGTGCCTGCTGCTCAATGCGTTTCTCGCCTCACTGACCCATGAGCTGGAACACGACCTGATCCACAGCATGTACTTTCGCAAGCAGCGCCTGCCTCACAACCTGATGATGGGTCTGGTATGGCTGGCGCGGCCCAGCACCATCAACCCGTGGATACGCCGGCACCTGCACCTCAATCATCACAAGTTCTCCGGCACCGAGGCCGATATGGAAGAACGCGCCATCACCAATGGCGAGCCCTGGGGGGTGGTACGCTTGCTGATGGTGGGCGATAACCTGATGTCGGCGTTGATCCGTCTGATGCGCGCCAACACGTGGGGCCATAAACTCAAGATCCTCAAGCGTGTTGTGTTGGTCTACGCGCCGTTGGCGCTGCTGCACTGGGGCGCGTGGTATATCTTTCTGGGCTTTCACGCGGTCAACGGCATCGCCAGTCTGCTGGGCACGCCGGTCGAGTGGTCGGCCGGCACCTTGCAGATGATGCAGGTGATCGACATCGCCGCCGTGGTGATCATCGGGCCCAATGTGCTGCGCACGTTCTGCCTGCACTTTGTCAGCTCAAACATGCACTACTACGGCGATGTGGAGCTGGGCAATGTGATCCAGCAGACCCAGGTGCTCAACCCCTGGTGGCTATGGCCGATGCAGGCGTTCTGCTTCAACTTTGGCAGCACCCACGGGATTCACCATTTTGTGGTGAAAGAGCCGTTCTACATTCGCCAGATGACCGCCAAAGTGGGGCATAAGGTCATGGCCGAGATGGGCGTGCGCTTCAATGATTTCGGGACGTTTGCGCGGGCCAATCGGCTGGAGCCGCCTGCGCACGCTTGAAGGTCTTATTGCCGCAATGCATGTGCGGCGAGCGGGCTCGCCCTAATGCAGTTCAGTTAAGGAACATTTGTGGGCTTATTGTGGCGAGCGGGCTTGCCCCGCGTTGGGGTGCGAAGCACCCCCAATCCAGCAAAACGCGGTGTACCTGATACGGCTCAACACATGGTTTTGGGGCTACTGCGCAGCCCACGCAGGACAAGCCTGCTCGCCACAGGGAATCTGCGCTTAACTGAACGGCATTAGCGCTCGCCACTGGAAGATCAGTTGGACGTTAAAGGTCCATCCGCACAGCTCGCCGGGCTGAACAGCCGCGTCACCAGCAGCATTGCCAGCACCGTCACGGTCAGCACGATCCAGGCGCTGACAAACTGGCCGGTGAGTTCGCGCAGCCAGCCGGTCAGCCACGGCGAAAGCGCATTGATCAAAAAGCCCACACCTTGCACGAACGCGGCCAGTTGCCCGGCCTGGCGCGGATCGCGGTGATGGTCCAGGGTCAGCAGCAGGCTCAGGGCAAAACAGGCGCCCAGACCGAAGCCGCACAGCGCCACCCACAGGTGCGGCAAGGCATGCGGCGCGAGGATCAATCCCAGATAACCGATGGCCTGTGCCGACAGGCTGATGCCGAGCAGCGGTCGACGGTCGCTGCTTCGTTGCGCGAGCACCGGCATCAGCAGCGCGGCGAGTACCTGGAAGATCGTCATGAACGCGAGCAGCGAGCCGCTGGGCAGCACGTCCCAGCCCAGTTGCTGATAGTAGGCCGGCAGCCAGGCCACCAGGCTCATGTAGCCGCAATTGACCAGGCCAAAATACAGCGCCAGCAGCCAGGCGCGACGATTACGCAGCCCTTTGAAGGCCGGACCCACCTGCATGTTTTTCGCCGCACCCAGGGGCAGCCATGCCCACAACAGCAACGCCCCCAGCGCCGGCAACAGCCATACGCCAAGGCCCGCCTGCCAGTGCTGGAAATGCGTGGCCACCACCGGGCTGAGCAACGCCGCCAGCCCGCCGCCGGCCATCAGCGAGGCCGAGTACACACCCATCGCCACCGGCACGCGCTGGTGAAATTCACGCTTGATCATCGCCGGCACCAGCGTCTGGATCAGCGCCACCCCTGCGCCGCCCAGCAGCGCCGTCACCAGCAGCGCCGACGCCTGGCCCAGCAGCCAGCGTGCCAGGCATGCCAGCAGAATCATCATCAAGCCCAGGGCAATCCCGCGCCGTTCACCCAAACGCGCCTCCACACGCACGCCCACCAGCGCCACCAGGCCCATGCACACCACCGGCAAACTGGTGAGCAGGGCGCTGCTCTGAAAGCTCAAGCCCGTTGCCTGGCGAATCTCACCGAGCAATGGGCTGATGGAGCTGAGAATCGGCCGCAGATTAAGACCCAGCACTACCAGCAGGCCCCAACCGGCCAGTCGACCCGCGAATGAAGAATTAAGCGTCATGCGATCCGTCCCTGAACTCCAAAACACCCAGTATGAAGAGCCCCGCCCCAACTTGCAGCTTGAAGCTAAAAGCTCGAAGCTGCTTTTCAGTTATTAATAAATAGCTTCTTATTCCTTAACGGATATAAATCGCGTCCCTATACTGTCCAGCAACGCTAAATGCTGCAGGAGGGCACGCCCATGCACAGCGAGTCGATTCGTTACCTGATCGTGCCGGGCTGGCAAGGATCGCCAGAAGAACATTGGCAAAGTCACTGGCAGAACAGCCTGCCCAACAGTGCGCGGGTGGAGCAGGCCGACTGGCTGACCCCGCGCCGTGAAGACTGGGTGGCTGCGCTGGCCGAGGCCATCGCGGCCGACAGCACACCGGTGATTCTTATCGCCCACAGCCTGGGCTGCATTACCGTGGCCCACTGGGCGGCGACCGCGCCCCTGCACTTTTTGCGGCAGGTGCGCGGCGCCTTGCTGGTGGCCCCGGCGGACGTCGAACGCCCGGCCTGTGCGCCGGCCCTGCGCAACTTCGCGCCGATCCCGACCGACCTGCTGCCGTTTCCCAGTCAGGTGGTCGGTTCCGACAACGACAGTGCCGTCAGCGCCCCGCGTGCGCTGGAGCTGGCCCGCAACTGGGGGGCCGAAGCGGGCATTTTGTCCGGTGCCGGGCATATCAACGTGAAGTCCGGTCACCAGCGCTGGGAGCAGGGTTTCGCCTACCTCTATCGCCTGCAAAGCCGCCTTGAGCACCACGCCCGGCGTAGCGCATAAAATTTTTCAACGCCCCGTCCCTGAGTGGATTGGGGCGGGAGCCTGCCATGAGTCTGCATGAAACGTTCGGCCAGCCATTGCTGACCTTCCCCGACGCCGAAAAAAGCCCGCTGAGCATCCGCGCCAAGGCGCTGGTGTTTGTCGATCCGCGTTCGCGGCAACTGCGCGAAGACCTCGAAAGCCTCGCCCCACGTGCCTTGCCCGTGTTGATTCGCGGCGAGACCGGCAGCGGCAAGGAGCTGCTGGCGCGGCATATCCACCGAGGCAGTGATCGCAGCGGGCTGTTTGTGTCGGTCAACTGTGGCGCGATCAGCCCGACTTATGCCGACGCCGAACTGTTTGGCTATGCCGCCGGCAGCCACAGCGGCGCGGTGAGCAGCCGCGCCGGCTGGTTTGGTTCGGCCAATGGCGGCACCTTGTACCTGGATGAGATCGGCGACCTGCCGTTGCCTATCCAGGTCAAGCTGCTCGCGGCCCTGGAGAACCACGAAGTCACCCGCGTCGGCGCCCAGCAGCCCAGCCCGGTGGACGTGCGCCTGGTGGCGGCCACCAGCATCGACCTGGCCCAGGCCGTGGCGGCCGGCAAATTCAATGAGCGGCTGTTTCATTACCTGAGCGAAGGCAAGCTGGAGTTGCCGGCGCTGCGCGAGCGGGTGGGCGACATCCTGTCCCTGGCCGAATATTTTCTTGGCATCTACAGTCAGCGCCTGGAGTTGCCGGTGCCGTTGATCAGCGAGGCCGCCCAGCGCGTGCTGGAACAGCACAGCTGGCCGGGCAATACCCGTGAGCTGGAAAACGTTATTCACTTCGCGTTACTGGTGAGCAGCGGCGACGAAATCCTGCCGGAGCATCTGAACCTGCCGGTGGCCGGTTCACCGCTGGAGCAACTGCGACGGATTTACCAGAACGCCGGCCCTGCAGAACAGGAAACCTTGCGTAAATTCCTGCATGAGCAAAATGGCATATCAACGTGAATAAAAGATATTGTTCGGGAATAAAAAATATCGGTATTGTCCGCTTCACGCAGCGATAGCACATCGCTGGCACCTTACCCAAAACGGTCGTCAGAGACGCCCCGCACTTTCGATTAAGGACACTGCATGAAAAAGGTTTTGCTGTTTACCGCACTGGCGGCTGCCCTGACTGCCGGCTTTGCCCAGGCCAACGAGAAACTGGTGGTGGCCGCCACCCCGGTGCCGCACGCCGAGATTCTCGAGCTGGTCAAGCCGACGCTGGCCAAGGAAGGCGTCGACCTGCAGGTCAAAGTCTTCACCGACTACGTACAGCCTAACGTGCAGGTGGCCGAGAAGCGTCTGGACGCCAACTACTTCCAGACCCTGCCGTACCTGGAAAACTTCAACAAGGGCAAGGGCACCAACCTGGTCACCGTGATCGGCGTGCACGTCGAACCCTTCGGCGCCTACTCGAAAAAAATCACCAAAATCGAAGACCTCAAGGACGGCGCCACCGTTGCCATTCCGAACGAGGGCTCCAATAGCGGCCGTGCCCTGCTGCTGCTGCAAAAGAACGGCGTGATCACCCTCAAAGACCCGACCAATGCGCTGTCCACACCAAAAGACATCGCCAGCAACCCGAAACACCTGAAGTTCCGCGAGCTGGAATCGGCCCTGCTGCCACGCATGCTCGACCAGGTTGACCTGGCGCTGATCAACACCAACTACGCCCTGGAAGCCGGTCTCAACCCGGCCAAGGACGCGCTGATCATCGAAGACGCCAAATCGCCGTACGTGAACTTCCTGGTGGCCCGCCCGGACAACAAGGACAGCGACGCCATCCAGAAACTGGCCAAGGCGCTGACCAGCCCGGAAGTGAAAGCCTTCATCGAGAAGAAATACGGCGGCGCGGTGTTGCCGGCGTTCTGATGTAACGCAATACCCCTTCAAGGTTTCAACGCCGACGGCTTCTACAGCGCCGGCGTTTTTTTGTTTAAAGCCCAATCAAAACGGTGGGAGCAGGCTTGCCCCCGATGAGGCCTGTACAGGCCAAAATTACTCCGGCCAATGCCACGCTGGCGCATCCAGCATCCCTTGCCCGACAATTTGCGTCTGCCCCATCACCTTCTCCAACACAATCGAGTTACACCCCTCATCCTGCTCCAGTGCGGCAATCAATCGGCTGGCATGGGACACCACCCACACCTGGCACCGCTGCGATGTCTGGATAATCAAGCGTGCCAATGCCGGCAGCAAATCCGGATGCAGGCTGGTCTCCGGCTCGTTCAGCACCATCATGCTCGGCGGCCTGGGTGTCAGCAGCGCGGCGATCAGCAGCAGATAGCGCAAGGTGCCGTCGGACAACTCCGCCGCCGACAATGGCCGCAGCAACCCGTCCTGATAAAACTCGATGGCGAAGCGTCCACCCTGCAACGGCTCGATATTCAGCCGCGCGCCGGGAAATGCATCACTGATCGCGCGCTGCAACGCCTCGGGGTCGCCGATCTCGCGAATGGTTTGCAGCGCCGCCGCCAGATCGCGGCCGTCGTGATGCAGCACGGGCGTGCGTGTACCCAGTTGCGGCTGGCGGACCGGCGCATCCACGTCACTGCGAAAGTGATCATAAAAGCGCCAGCCGCGAATACTCTCGCGCAGCAGCAATACCTCCGGCGAGCCGCGCAAACTACCGACCTGGTCGAACAGGCTCTGGTAATTCGGCGTGTGCTGGGCCAGCACATCCCAGGCCCGGCCTTCACGGGCGCGCACCATCGGCCCCGAGCGCTGCACCACCAAGCTGGCCGGGCGGTAGATATGGCCGGCCCAGATGCATTCCTTTTTCACTTGCGGGTCCAGCGAGAAATACGACGCACTGGGTTCAGGCAGCCCTAACGAGATGGCATAGCTGAAATCCTCGGCGGCAAAGCCCAGGCGCAGGCGTTTGACGCCCTGGCGCACGCTGGGCTCGACCGCCACCTCGCCACTGCGCATGCGCCGGCTGATAGTCTCCGGCCCGGCCCAGAACGTGGAATCCAGTCCACCCTCGCGGGCCAGTGCATTGATCACCCCGCCCTGGGCGGTTTCGGCGAGCAGGCGCAAGGCTCGATAGAGGTTGGATTTGCCGCTGCCATTGGGCCCGGTGATCAGGTTCAAGCGATCAAGCGGCACCACCAACTTATTGATCGAGCGGTAGTTGGCCACCGCGAGGGTCTTGAGCATGGGGATTCATTCGGCGTGGGAACCATCGGAGTATGTAAGCCTCCATGCAGATAAGGAACCCTGAACTACGCTCACAGTCGCATACACACTGGCAAGTCGGCATCACGCAAAAGGAGCCTGCATGGGCGGTCGTATTTCCACCTGTATTTTCGGATTCGGTCTACTGGCCCTATTGAGCGGCTGTAGTGAAGAAAACGCCGAGCCCAAGCAGCATTCCCGGGTCTTTGTGCAAACCGTTGCGCCTGCGGATTTCGCCGCAGCGGTCACCCTGACCGGCGATATCCAGGCTCGTGTGCAGACCGACCTGTCCTTTCGCGTCGGCGGCAAGATCATCCAGCGCATGGTCGATGTGGGCGACCGGGTCACGGCCAAACAAGTGCTGGCCAGGCTCGACCCCAAGGATCTGCAGACCAATGTCGATTCGGCCCAGGCCCAGGTGGTGGCCGAGCAGGCGCGGGTCAAGCAGACCGCCGCCGCCTTCGTGCGCCAGGAAAAACTGCTGCCCAAGGGCTACACCAGCCGCAGTGAATACGATTCGGCCCAGGCCGCCTTGCGCGGCAGCCAAAGCGCATTGGCCGCCGCCCAGGCGCAGCTGGCCAATGCCCGTGAACAACTGGGCTACACCGCGCTGATTGCCGACGCCCCCGGTGTGATCACCGCGCGCCAGGCCGAGGTGGGTCAGGTGGTGCAGGCCACGCTGCCGATTTTCAGCCTGGCCACCGATGGCGAGCGCGACGCGGTGTTCAACGTTTATGAATCGCTGCTGGTGGAGCCGGCGCCCCAGACGCCGATCACCGTGAGCCTGCTCGACAACCCGAGCATTCAGGCGGTGGGCAAGGTGCGCGAAGTCACCCCGGCCGTGGCCGCCAATACGGGTACCGTGCAAGTCAAGATTGCCCTGCAAAGCCTGCCCGAGGGCATGCGGCTGGGTTCGGTGGTGAGCGCGACCGCCAAAGGCAAGGCCGCGCCGAGTGTCGAGCTGCCTTGGTCGGCCCTGACCAAAGACATCAACGACCCTGCCGTATGGTTGGTGGACGGCGACGGCAAGGCGCAGTTGCACAAGGTCAGCGTTGCGCGCTACCTCACCGGCAAAGTGATCATTGGCGACGGCCTCAAGGGCGGTGAAAAAGTCGTGGTGGCGGGCGGGCAGTTGCTGCACCCCGGCATGCTCGTCGAGATCGCCCAGCCAGGAGCGCAGCCATGAAGCGCCTGACCGTTCTGCTCGCCGCCGGCCTGTTACTGGCGGCCTGTTCCAAGGAAGAAGCGCCGCCCGAGCCGGTGCGCCCGGTGCTGTCAATGCAAGTGAAGGCGCAAGATCAGGAAACCCTCGGCCGCTTCGCCGGCACCATCCAGGCCCGCTATGAAAGCAACTTGGGCTTTCGCGTGCCCGGCCGCATTACGCGGCGCGCCGTGGACGTGGGCGCCGAAGTGGAGAAGGGCGCTCTGCTCGCGGTGCTCGACCCCACCGATCAGCAAAACCAGCTGCGCGCCGCCCAGGGCGACCTCGCCCGCGTGCAGGCGCAATACATCAATGCCCAGGCCAACGCGCGCCGTCAGCAGGAGCTGTTCAACCGTGGCGTCGGCGCCCAAGCCCAGTTGGATGTGGCCCAAACCGACCTGAAAACCACCCGCGCCACCCTTGAGCAAGCCCAGTCCTCGGTCAACCAGGCCAGGGACCAGCTCAACTACGCCGAGCTGCGCACCGACCATGCCGGCATCGTCACCGCCTGGAACGCCGAGGCGGGTCAGGTGGTGACGGCCGGTCAGCAAGTGGTGACCCTGGCCCGCCCGGACGTCAAGGAAGCGGTGATCGACCTGCCGGCGGGCCTCGCCGAGCGTCTGCCAGCGGATGTGGTGTTTATTGTGGCGGGGCAGCTCGACCCCAACGTCAACACCACCGCCATCGTGCGCGAGATCGAACCCCAGGCCCAAAGCGCCACGCGCACCCGTCGCGCGCGGCTGACCCTGGCCGAGACGCCGCCCGCCTTCCGCCTGGGCACGGCGATCAGCGTCACCTTGAGCAGCGCCATTGCGCCGCGTATCGAGCTGCCGCTGAGCGCCTTGCAGGAAGTCGACGGCGCCACCCGCATCTGGCTGCTCGACACCCAGAGCCAGACGGTGCAGCCGCGCGACGTCACGGTGCTCAGCCGTGACAGCGACAGCGCCCTGCTCAAGGGCGGGGTCAAGCCTGGCGAGCGCATCGTCATCGCCGGCGTGAACAGCCTGAAACCCGGGCAGAAAGTCAAAATCGACAAGGACAGCCCGCGATGAAACGCAGCTTCAACTTATCTGACTGGGCCCTCAAGCATCAGTCCTTCGTCTGGTACCTGATGTTCGTCGCGCTGCTGATGGGCGTGTTTTCTTACATGAACCTGGGGCGCGAGGAAGACCCTTCGTTCACCATCAAGACCATGGTGATCCAGACGCGCTGGCCGGGCGCGACCCAGGAAGAAACCCTCAAACAGGTCACCGACCGCATCGAGAAGAAACTCGAAGAACTCGACGCCCTCGACTACGTGAAAAGCTATACGCGACCGGGCGAGTCCACGGTGTTCGTGTTCCTCAAGGACACCACCAGCGCCAAGGACATCCCGGACACCTGGTACCAGGTGCGCAAGAAGATCGACGACATTCGTGGCAGCTTCCCCCAGGGGTTGCAGGGGCCGTCGTTCAACGATGAGTTCGGGGACGTGTTCGGCTCGGTGTATGCCTTTACCGGCGACGGCCTGTCGATGCGCCAGCTGCGTGACTATGTGGAGCAGGTGCGCGCCGAGATCCGTGCGGTGCCTGGGTTGGGCAAGGTCGAGATGATCGGCCAGCAGGACGAAGTGATCTACCTCAATTTCTCTACGCGCAAACTCGCGGCGTTGGGGGTTGATCAGCGTCAGGTGGTGCAAAGTCTGCAATCGCAGAACGCGGTGACGCCCGCCGGGGTGATCGAGGCGGGGCCGGAGCGGATTTCCGTGCGCACCTCCGGGCAGTTTGCCTCGGAGAAGGACCTGGCCAACGTCAACCTGCGCCTCAATGACCGCTTCTACCGCCTGGCCGATATCGCCGAGATCAGCCGTGGCTACGTCGACCCCGCGCGGCCGATGTTCCGCTTCAACGGCAAACCGGCAATCGGTCTGGCGATTGCCATGCAGAAGGGCGGCAATATCCAGTCGTTCGGCAAGGCGCTGCACACGCGCATGGACGAGCTGACCGCGGACCTGCCGGTGGGCGTGGGCGTGCACAAGGTGTCCGACCAGGCTGAGGTGGTGGAAGAAGCCGTCGGCGGCTTCACCAGCGCGTTGTTCGAAGCGGTGATCATCGTGTTGGTGGTGAGCTTCATCAGCCTCGGCATGCGTGCGGGCCTGGTGGTGGCGTGTTCGATTCCGCTGGTGCTGGCGCTGGTGTTCGTGTTCATGGAATACAGCGGCATCACCATGCAGCGCGTGTCGTTGGGCGCGCTGATCATCGCCCTCGGCCTGCTGGTGGACGACGCGATGATCACCGTGG
>Ga0256410_1003106_pt1 | contig 10396 bp, 11 predicted proteins | sample PhyWR1_FD_185983 | JGI IMG/M metagenome (GOLD analysis project Ga0256410, IMG submission 185983) | Leaf surface microbial communities from wheat plants in UC Gill Tract Community Farm, Albany, California, United States - DLSL W.R1 | ecosystem: Host-associated > Plants > Phyllosphere >... | reverse complement strand
TACAGCGCTGACGACAAGCTGGAAGACGTGATCCTGGATCGCAAAGAAGCGACCCTGTCCTTCATCAGCGGCGACACCTACACGTTCATGGACACCACCGACTACACCATGTACGAGCTGAACGCAGAAGACATCGAAGCCGTTCTGCCGTTCGTGGAAGAAGGCATGGAAGACGTCTGCGAAGCAATCTTCTTCGAAGACCGTCTGGTTTCCGTAGAGCTGCCGACCACCATCGTGCGTAAAGTGGCCTACACCGAAGGTTCCGCTCGCGGCGACACTTCCGGCAAAGTCATGAAGCCTGCCAAGCTGGCTAACGGTACCGAACTGCAAGTAGCCGATTTCATCGAAATCGACGACCTGATCGAGATCGACACCCGTGAAGGTGGTTCGTACAAAGGTCGCGCCAAGAAGTAATTCTGGCCAACCGGTACGCATAAAAAAGCCCGACCATGCGTCGGGCTTTTTTGTGGGCGCTGCTTTTTACTTCAGGTGCTGTTTCAGCTCCTGCGACGCCTGCAGCAGTGCCGAGCGTACTTCCGGCACCTGGCTGACCACGTTGAGCAAACCGTAGTCGTGGATCATGCCGTTGTAGCGCACGGCAGTCACCGGCACACCGGCGGCATCCAGCTTGCGTGCGTAGGCTTCGCCTTCATCCCGCAGCACGTCGGCGCCGGCGGTCTGAATCAGCGCAGGCGGCAAGCCCTTTAGTTGCTCGGTAGTAGCCCGCAGCGGCGAGGCGTAGATCTCGGCGCGCTGGTTGGCGTCGGTGGTGTAGTTGTCCCAGAACCACTTCATCATGTTTTTGGTGAGGAAGTGCCCTTCGGCGTACTGGTTGTAGGACGCGGTTTCGAAGTTGGCGTCGGTCACCGGCCACAACAGCAGCTGGAATTTGATCGCCGGCGTGCCCTTGTCCTTGGCCATCAGGCTGACCACCGCCGCCATATTGCCGCCGACACTGTTGCCCGCAACCGCGAGGCGCTTGCCATCGACATTGAGTTCCTTGGCGTGTTCAGCCACCCACTTCGTGGCGCCGTAGGCCTGGTTGATCGCCACCGGGTAGTGCGCTTCCGGTGACGGCGTGTAGTTGACGAACACCGCGACCGCCCCCGAACCCGCCACCAGATCCCGCACCAGGCGTTCATGGGTGGGGTAGTCGCCCAGCACCCAACCGCCGCCGTGGAAGAACATGAACACCGGCAAAGTGCCCTTGACCCCGGCTGGACGCACGATGGTCAGGTCCAGCGGCTGGCCATCGACCTGGATGGTCTTCTGGCTCACGTCCGCCTTGGGCAAGCTCAACTTCACCCCGGCCTGGGCGCCCGTCAGTACGGCACGGGCGTTCTTGGGCGTCAGCTGTTCCATCGGTTTGCCGCTGCCGGCGTTCAGCACATCCAGGAAAGCCTGGGTGGTGTGCTCGACATCGCCCGTGGCGGCGAAGGCGTTAGTGATGGACAGGGCCAGCAGAGTGCCGGTGAGTGCTTTACCAATTGTGTTCATTGTTCTCTCCTCGGGCGGCGGCGGTCATTACACGGTTACGTGCAGGCGGACATCGACGTTGCTACGGGTGGCGTTGGAGTACGGGCAAACCTGGTGGGCAGCGTCGACGAGGCTTTGCGCGTCGTCCTGGGCCAGGCCCGGCAGGCTGATGTGCAGGTCGATGTCGAGGCCGAAACCACCAGGGATCTGGCCGATGCCGACGTGGGCGGTGATCGAGGCGTCATCCGGGATTTTGCGTTTGGTCTGGCTGGCGACGAATTTCAGCGCGCCGATAAAGCAGGCCGAGTAGCCGGCGGCGAACAGCTGCTCAGGGTTGGTGGCCTGGCCACCGGCACCGCCGAGTTCTTTTGGTGTGGAGAGTTTGACGTCGAGGATGTTGTCGCTGGAAACAGCACGACCATCACGGCCGCCGGTGGCGGTGGCTACTGCGGTATAGAGAGTTTGCATGGTGTCGTCCTCAGGTTTTTTAGCGCTAAATATTTGCGCGCTAAGTAGTTGGTGAGGCGAATGTATAGCGCTAATGTTTAGTGCGCAAGATAAATTTACAAATATTTTTCTGGGTCACTATAAAAACCAAATGTGGGAGGGGGCTTGCCCCCGATAGCGGTGTGTCAGTCAAAGAACTATTGGCTGATCCACCGCTATCGGGGGCAAGCCCCCTCCCACATTTTTAGTGCTTTATTGCTTGCTAGATCGCGCCTTGCAGGTTGCCGCGCAGTGCAACCAAATCAGCCTGCAGCTTGCGCAACTGCTCCAGCTCCAGCCCGCTGGCGCCGAGAATGCACTGCGGAATCCCCATGGCTTTGTCCTGCAAGGCCCGCCCGGCTTCAGTCAATTCCACCACCACCACGCGCTCATCTTCGCGGCTGCGGGTGCGGCTGAGCAGGCCTTCGGCTTCCAGGCGCTTGAGCAAAGGGGTGAGGGAGCCCGGATCGGTCAACAGCCGGCTGCTGATTTCGCCGACGGTCAAACCATCCTCTTCCCACAACACCATCATGGCCAGGTACTGCGGGTAGGTCAGGCCAAGGGCTTGCAGCAGTGGCTTGTAGACCTTGGTCATCAGCAACGAGGTGGAGTGCAGGGCGAAACACAGCTGGTTGTCCAGCATCAGGGATTCGCACGGGTCAGGGTTTTTACTCATGGCGGTGCCTCAAAAAAAAGCGTGTCTGGGCTGGAATCTAGCGGGCAAATGTTTAATGCGCCAGATAATTCTGTCCGGACGGTCAGACAAGGCCGCTTTGCAGTGCCAGATCCCAGGGCGGCACCGGACTGAATCGGGACTTCAAGTATTCCAGCAGCAATCGGCTGCGGGCGTTGGCCTGTTGTTCCAGGCGCAGCGCGTAGATGCCGGTGGTTTCCGGGCTGGGCAGGCCGTCTTCGCAAAACAGCGGCAACAACTCGCCGCGCACCAGGTACTCACTGGCCAGCCAGGTGGGCAGGTGGGCGATCCCCAGCCCGGCGAGAGCCCCGGACAACAGGGCTTCGGCGTTGTTGGCGCTCATGCGGATGCGCTGCGGGCGATACGTGACTCGGCGCCCATCCAGCTCGAAGCGCCAGGCGAACATCGGCGCCATGCCTTCCCAGTCCAGGCCGTCATGTTCGCTCAGTTCGCGCGGGTGGGTCGGCGTGCCACGGCTTTTCAGGTACGCCGGGCTGGCGCAGGCGATGCGCACGATACTGGCCAGGGGCGTGGCGATCAGCCGGGTGTCGACGATATGGCCGGCGCGCAGCACCAGGTCGACCTTACCCAGATGTTCGCCCTGCATATCGACAAAGCTGTCGATCAAATGCAGGTGCACATCCAGCCCGGGGTAAACGTTCAAAAAGTCCGCAATGACCGGGGCGAGATGCCGCCGTCCGAATGCCGCCGGGGCATCCACACGGATCAAACCCTCGGGCGCATGACTGAGGGATACCGCTTCGGCCCGCGCCAGTTGCAGCTCATTGACAATCCGCCGCGCCCGCTCGGCAAACGCCAGGCCGGCTGGAGTGGCCACCACGGCGTGGGTGCTGCGCTGGAACAGGCGGCTGCCCACCGAGCTTTCCAGGCTGTCGATGCGCCGCGCCACTGCCGAAGGCGTCAACGGGTGTCGACGAGCAGCGGCGGAAAAGCTGCCCGTCTCCAACACATCGAGAAACAGGCCGAGTTGATCGGTAAGGGTATTGGGGTTCATGGCGCGGCGCTTATGCGAGATTGGCACAGCCATTGTGCGTTGCTGTGCGTTTCCACGCCAGAGCCGACTGCGTAGCATGCAAGGCCTGAGACAGTGGAGTAACGCGCGGTGTTGGATTTAGCGATATACCTGGTATTGGGCGCGGCCCTCGGCACGGTCGGCGGGCTGTTCGGGATTGGTGGCGGGTTGATTGCTATCCCGGTGCTCGGCGTGTTGTTTGGCCTGGACCAACAGATTGCCCAAGGCACCGCGCTGGTAATGGTGGTGCCCAATGTGATGCTCGCCCTGTGGCGTTATCACCAGCGCAACCGCATCGAGCTGCGTCACGCCTTGCCGTTGGGCGTGATGGGGTTCAGTTTTGCCTGGCTGGGTTCGATCTGGGCCGTGGGCCTGGATGCCGGGGCTATGCGCATCGGCTTTATCGCCTTTCTGGTGGTGCTGGCGGGCTATAACCTGTTGCGCATGTTCACCCGTAACGCGCCGCCGACCGCACAAATGCGCTACTCCTGGCCGTGGCTGGGTGTGCTCGGCGCGGCGTCCGGCTCCATGGGCGGGCTGTTTGGTGTAGGCGGCGCAGTGGTTGCCACGCCGGTGCTGACCAGCCTTTTCGGCACCACACAGGTCGTCGCTCAAGGCTTGTCCCTGGCCTTGGCCCTGCCCAGCACCGGCGTGACTCTGGTCACTTACGCCTGGCACCATGAGGTGGACTGGATGATCGGCGTGCCATTGGCCGTCGGCGGTTTGCTCAGTATCAGTTGGGGCGTGAAGGTCGCCCATGCGCTGCCGGAACGTGTGCTGCGTGGCCTGTTCTGCGGGTTTCTGGTGGTGTGCGCGGTGATGCTGACGTTTAAAGTCTGAAGCCTTCGATGATGTACTCGGCCAGGCATTCGGTGATGGGCGAGGTCATCTGCGGGTTGCGTAACAAGTGCAGGTTCATCGATGGCAGCGCCGGCAAACCCTGTTCGCTGCCCAATACGCATAAGTCCTCCGTAACCAGGCTTTCCATGCAGATCATCATCGCCAGCCCGGCGCTGACCACCGCCTGGATCGCCGCCACGTTGGTGCTGTGGTAGGCCAGCCGATAATCGCGCCCGCTGGCATCCAGCGCGGTGCGGGTCCACTGCGTGTACAGGCAGTCGGCGCCGGACACCGCCAGGGGGATGGCGTCGTGCTCATCCACGCAGAAGCACGGCGCTGCCGCCCAGACCATGCGTTCGGTGCGCAACAGCTCACCCATTTCCTTGCCGGGCTCGCGGCTGACCACGGTCAGCGCCAGGTCGCGCCGCTGCATCAGCACGCTGGACGACTCGCAGTGCAACTCGATCTGGATCAGCGGGTAGGCCTTGGAAAACTGCTTGAGGATCCCCGGCAGGAAGCGCATCACGTAATCATCCGGCGTGCCGATGCGCACCAAGCCGACCATATGCGGCTCGCGCAGAGTGTTGAACACCTCGCTGTGCAGTTTCAGGATGCGCCGCGCATAGCCCAGCAGCACCTGGCCTTCGGGGGTGAGCCGCACCTGGCGCCCATCGCGCTCGAACAGCTTGCGTTGCAGCACGTCTTCTTCGAGGCGTTTCATCTGCATGCTCACCGCCGATTGGGTGCGGTTGACCAGCTCGCCCGCGCGGGTAAAGCCGCCCTGGTCGGCGATGGCGACGAAGGTGCGCAGCACTTCAGTGTCGATGCTTGGGTAGCTGGACAATGGATCAATCTCTGAGATGTATTGCATAAGAAACATTCGTTGGATTGATCATAAGGCCAGGCACACACTTTCGTCATCCCCACTGGAGGGCGAGAGGATGAAAGGTCAAAGAGGTTTTGTGTTGTTGGCGAAGCGGCCATTTTCCGGGCTGTTTCATAAAATTGCGCGTTGGCAGGCATTGCACGGGGAGCGCCAGGTGCTGGCGAGTTTGAGCGATGATGCGCTCAAGGATATCGGGCTCAACCGCGGTGACGTCGCGCACGAGCAGCATCAGCATTTCTGGCAGGACCCGCTGCGAAAATGATCCCGGATGCAGTAGGGTGGTCGGCGAGCCCACACGGAGAGTCCCATGCCCGCCGACCTGTGTTTTTCCCTCAAGCAAGCACGACGCATGGCGCTGGCGGCCCAGGGCTTTACCGCGCGCCAGGCGCCCGCACAGATCAAGGCTGCGCACCTCAACCGATTGATTGAGCGGTTGGGTGTGTTGCAGATCGATTCGGTCAATGCCGTGGTGCGCTCGCACTACCTGCCGCTATTTTCTCGCCTCGGTAACTATTCCCCTTTGCTGCTTGAGCAGGCCGCCTGGAGCCAGGGCCGGCGACGCTCGCTGTTCGAATACTGGGGGCATGAAGCGTCGTTGCTGCCGATGGCGTTGTACCCGCTGATGCGCTGGCGCATGGAGCGGGCGCAGCAGGGGCAGGGCATCTATGCGCAAATGGCGCGCTTTGGCCGCGAGCAGCAAGCGATTATCAGGCGCGTGTTGAACACCGTCGAACAACAGGGCGCTCTGGGGGCGGGCAGTTTGTCGACGCGCGAAGAACGCGCGGGCCCCTGGTGGGATTGGAGTGATGAAAAGCATGCGCTGGAATGGCTGTTCGCCGCCGGGCTGGTGACGGTTGCGGGGCGTCGCGGGTTTGAGCGTCTCTATGATTTGCCGGAGCGCGTGATTCCCAATGACATCCTGCACCATGCACCGCTGAGCGAAGCCGAGGCCCAGCGCGGCCTGCTGCTGCACAGCGCTACTGCACTGGGCGTAGGCAGCGAAAAGGACCTGCGCGATTACTTCCGCCTCGATCCCGCCGATAGCCGCGCCCGCCTGGCCGAACTGGTAGAGGACGGGCAACTGCTGACCTGCCAGGTGCAGGGCTGGAAGCAACCGGCGTACTGCCTGCCCGAGCCAAAAGTGCCGCGCAAGGTGGCGGCCAGCGCCTTGCTGTCGCCGTTCGACTCGCTGATCTGGGAGCGCGCGCGAACCGAGCGTCTGTTCGATTTTCGCTATCGGCTGGAGATCTACACCCCGCAAGACAAACGGGTGTACGGCTACTACGTGCTGCCGTTTTTGCACAACGAGCGGATCGCTGCGCGTGTGGACCTGCGGGCCGAACGTGCGAATGGGCGCCTGGCGGTGCATGCGGTACATGAGGAAGAGCCGGGGCTGGATGAGGAGGGGATGCGGGCGCTGGCGTTGAATCTGGTGCAGATGGCGGGTTGGTTGGGGTTGGAGCAGGTGCAGCTCAATTGTCAGCGGCCGAGTGCTGATCGGTTGAGGGGGGCAATGATTGGTAGGGGTATTGGTCTTTAGGGCCCCATCGGGGGCAAGCCCCCTCCCACACTTGAATGTATTCACAAATCAAAATGTGGGAGGGGCGGTGCGACGATTCGACTTGCCCCCGATGAGGCCAGTCCAGGCAACTAAAATCTCAACGCCTAACCTGCTTCAACGTCTCAGCAATCAAAAACGCCAACTCCAACGATTGATCCGCATTCATCCGCGGGTCGCAATGGGTGTGGTAACGATCCGACAACCCATCTTCAGTGATCGGCCGCGCGCCGCCGATGCACTCGGTGACGTTCTGCCCGGTCATCTCGATATGAATCCCGCCGGCGTAGCTGCCCTCGGCCTGGTGCACCTGGAAGAATTCCTTCACTTCGCCGAGGATCTGCGCAAAGTCGCGGGTCTTGTAGCCGCTGCTGGCCTTGATGGTGTTGCCGTGCATCGGGTCTGAGCTCCACAGCACCTGCTTGCCTTCGCGCTGCACGGCGCGGATCAGGTTGGGCAGGTGGTCGCCGACCTTGCCGGCGCCCATGCGCGCGATCAGGTTGAGGCGGCCGGGGTCGTTGTCCGGGTTGAGGATGTCGATCAGGCGGATCAGGTCGTCGGGGTTCATGCTCGGGCCGACCTTGACGCCAATCGGGTTGTTCACCCCGCGCAGGAATTCGACGTGAGCGCCGTCCAGCTGACGGGTGCGGTCGCCGATCCAGAGCATGTGCGCCGAGCAGTCGTAGTAGTCGTTGGTCAGGCTGTCGCGGCGCACAAAGGCTTGCTCGTAGTTGAGCAGCAGCGCTTCGTGGGCGGTGAAGAAGCTGGTTTCGCGCAGCTGCGGCGAGCTGTCCATGCCGCAGGCGCGCATGAACGCCAGGGTTTCATCGATGCGGTCGGCCAACTGGCTGTATTTTTCCGCCAGGGCAGAGTTGGCGATAAAGTCCAGGTTCCACTTGTGCACCTGGTGCAGGTCGGCAAAACCGCCCTGGGCGAAGGCGCGCAGCAGGTTCAGGGTGGCGGTGGACTGGTGGTAGGACTGCAGCAGGCGGTCCGGGTCGGGCACGCGGCTTTTTTCGTCGAAGCCGATGCCATTGACGATATCGCCGCGATAGGCGGGCAGGGTGATGCCGTCGATGGTTTCATCGTTGGAGGAGCGCGGCTTGGCAAACTGGCCGGCCATGCGCCCGACCTTGACCACCGGGCAGCCGGCGGCAAAGGTCATCACGATGGCCATCTGCAGCAGCACCTTGAAGGTGTCGCGGATTTTCGCGGCGGAGAACTCGGCAAAGCTCTCGGCGCAGTCGCCGCCTTGCAGCAGGAACGCGCGGCCCTGGGTCACTTCGGCGAACTGACGACGCAACTCGCGGGCTTCCCCGGCAAACACCAGTGGCGGGTAGCTGGCCAGGTTCTGCTCCACTTGCAGCAAGTGTGCAGCGTCCGGGTACCGGGGTTGTTGCTGGATCGGCAGGGCGCGCCAGCTGTCGGGGCTCCAGGGTTGGCTCATCATGAACTCGATTGGTTGAGACGGTGGGGCGCCAATGTTATCAGCAATTAGTGCGTGACCTGCTGCTGCCGGTTGGCCGACAATCGCGCCTTTGCCGTGCGTAAACCCTTTAGGAGTAGTGATGAGCGAGGAGCGTGTCGAGCGCCTGCTGGCCGAAGTCCATGATGAATTCGGCATGATCCGTGTGCTCGAAGTGGCCGATTACCGGTTTCTCGAGTTTGGCGACGCCATTGAGCAAAGCTGCGTGTTCACCGCCGACCCGAGCTGGCTGGAGTACGACTACACCCGCGCGATGCTGATTGGCGCGTTGTGCCATGAATTGCCGGAAAGCGCGCTGTTCCTTGGCCTGGGGGCCGGTACGCTGACCCAGGCGTGCCTCAAGTTCCTGCCGCTGGAAGACGTCGAAGCCATCGAGCTGCGCCCCGATGTACCGCGCCTGGCCATTGAGTACCTGGGGCTGGACGATGATCCGCGCCTGTACATCCGTATTGGCGACGCCTTGCAATTGCTCGATAGCGCCGAACCGGCCGACCTGATTTTTGTCGACCTTTATACCGATGTCGGCCCGGGCGTCGGCCACCTGGCCTGGAGCTTCCTGGAAAACTGCCAGAAGAAACTCAACCCCGGCGGCTGGCTGGTGATCAACCAGTGGGCCACCGACGACGGCAAGCCTTTGGGGGCTGCGCTGTTGCGCGGGTTGTATCACCGGCACTATTGGGAACTGCCGGTGAAGGAGGGCAATGTGATTCTGCTGGTGCCTTCTGAGCTGGATCAGGAATTGGACCTGGGCGCGCTGTCGGCCCGCGCTGAAGCGCTGGCGCCGCGATTGGGGTATTCGTTGCAGGCGTTGATCAAGGCGATTCGGCCGGCTACTTAGGTGTCTGTGCCCCCGATGAGGCCATTACTGCTGTCATCAAATCCCCTTGAACACCCCCGGCCGCTTCTCAACCATCGCCCGCACCCCTTCCTTGGCATCCTCGCTGTTCAGCAATTTAGCCACCATCGGCGGCAACGCCGCCGCCGCGACCGTCTCACCTTCCCTATGCGCCAACCGCGCCGACATCAACGTAGCCTGCACCCCCAGCGGCGCCTGGCGCGCAATGCGGTTGGCCAGTTCGATGGCGCGCGGCAGCAGGTCTTCACTGGCCATCACTTCCTGCACCAGCCCCAGGCGCAGGGCGTCGTGGGCGTCAAATTCGTCGCCGGTGAGCAGCCAGCGCATCGCGTTGCCCCAACCGGCGATCTGGTGAAAGCGCAAGGTCGCGCCGCCAAAGGGAAAGATCCCACGCTGCACTTCCATCTGCGCAAAGCGCGTGTTGCTCGCACAGAGGTTGATATCCGCCGCGAGCATCAACTCGATGCCGATGGTCAGGCAGTAACCCTGGGCGGCCACGATCACCGGTTTATTCACCCTGGGGCCGGCGAACACGCCCCAGGGGTCGCAGCCGCCCAGCGGCGGTTGCCAGCCGCCAGCCATCACGCCACTGACATTGGCCAGGTCCAGCCCGGCGGTAAAGTGGTCGCCGTGGGCAAACACCACGGCCACCCGCGCGTCATCGTTTCGATCAAATTCGCCATACGCCAGGCTGAGATCGTTGAGCAGATCCAGGTCAAAGGCGTTGCGTTTGGCCACCCGGTCCAGGCCCAACAACAAAACATGCCCCTGGAGTTCACGGCTGACGCGGCTGCTGCTGGCTTGATTCATCGGGTGTGCCCTCGGGCGCGGGTGGGGTTTCAGACCAAAGGATCTTGATGCATGGGTGAAACGTTTAAGCGTTATGACCAGCACGGCCGGGCCCTTGAAAAGTAGACCCTGGCGCGCCTCTGCGCAAAGACTGTGACGCAGCGCGGTTTATCGGCGTTTTCCGATAAAAAAAGCTCCCTTTTTCAGCTATTTCCGGTATAGTGCGCGCCGGCCTTTAACCGGGCCGCGTTTAGGTAGCGCAATTCCCCGAAGTCAGCTTCGGCTGCACGTC
>Ga0256410_1003103_pt1 | contig 10411 bp, 9 predicted proteins | sample PhyWR1_FD_185983 | JGI IMG/M metagenome (GOLD analysis project Ga0256410, IMG submission 185983) | Leaf surface microbial communities from wheat plants in UC Gill Tract Community Farm, Albany, California, United States - DLSL W.R1 | ecosystem: Host-associated > Plants > Phyllosphere >... | reverse complement strand
AAGTTCTGCATCATATTTCTTGAAAAACTTCAAAGTTTCATTATACAAAGCCATTTGGTCGCTGCAAACCGGACTCCAGTCGGCGGGATAAAAAGCGAGAATCACATTTTTTCCTTTGAATTCGGAAAGCTTAATTTTCTGGTCAGGAGTTGCGTACAGGGTGAAATCTGGAGCAACATCATTTTTTTGTAACATAATTTTAGTTTTTAAAGTTTAATATGTAAAACTGAAAGCAGTAATCCGCAAAATATTAACAACAGTGCCGGAAAAATCAAAGTCCAGTCTTTTAAATAATCGAGTAGGAAAGGAGCTGCAAAAGCACCTGCTAAAAAGCCAAACCATAAGAGCAAAAGATGAATGGCATCCGATTTCGATTCTTCTTTTTCTGCTTTATCAGTGGTCATCGTCATTGTTGCACTATTTCTGGCCAGGCTATTCAAAGTTCCGGTTACGAAGTCCGTATTTACTTTTTGTTTGCCTATAGAAGTTACAATCGTGTTCATCATTCCCATTGAAAATCCGACGATTGCAATGGATAACAAATTATTGATATTATAAAAATAAGCAATTATTGTATAGAAAATAAGAATTCCTGCAACGATGTAAAATGTTAATATTTGGTTCTTAATTCTCTTCCATAATGAAAGGCAGGTTCCGGCATAAATTCCTGACAGAAAACAGATTATAACAGTAAATGAAGTGATAATGATTCCCACTTTACCGGTTGAAACTGCCGCTCCAAGTGAAGTCGTATTCCCACTCATAAACGAGACGTAGGTTTTCCACTGTATCAATCCTGTTGCATCCACGTAGCCTGCAATCAACGCGAGGAATATGGCTAATCTTTCCTGCATTTTTACTGACCCAGACAGAGCGACAATCTTTGGTGAGGAAATGATTGGCTGTTCCATTGTTTTACCTTTTAAACAATTCGTTTTATTTGTTTAATGCTCCAATGGCTTTCGTAATTCCTTCTCCTGCAGTGGTGAAAAACGCTGGTCCGGCAAGCAATGTTATTTTCTCAATCGGTTTGAATGAAGACATTTTTTTATCCTTTAAATAAAGCTGAGTTCGGTACGCATTGATGGCTCCGGTCACGCCGTATCCTGCAACTTCAGCGGTTGGCGAATCTATTCCGGCATCTTTTAAATCGGTTGCAAAACCATATTTGGTGACACCCAACCTTAATGCTTCTTCCATCCCGACACTGGCAACCTGCTGCATCAGTTCTGGAGTGAATTTATTCCGGTCGCCCAAACCGATGAGTAACAGTTTCTTTGCTCCGATAGTTCCCGCAGGTGGCGTAATCAAAAGTGTTTCCAGGGAATGTCCTGCAAATTTCCCGGATTTTCTGAGATCTGTGATAAGGCCTTTCAGACTTTCATCGAGGTGAACCATTCCGTTCACGGCTGCCGGTAAAGCTGGTGGCGAATTAAAAATATCACCTTCTGTATATTCAAAAACACAGGCTATTTGTAAGGGTGCAATCTCTGTGGAAGGCCCCTGTACCATTCCTTCGATGGCGATTCCGTCCACTTTTCCCCAGATTTTTGATGTGTTTGCAGGCGTTGTCTGAACCGTTGTCTGGGCAGAATATATTTGTGGAGTGGAAATAAATATTGATGCAAATAAAAATATTTTTAGCGTGTTTTTAAGATTTGTAGTTTTCATAATATTAAATTTTTAGATGATTATAGTAATTAAATGTGTTTTTAATTAAGGTCTAATGAAAATTTTCTCCTTCGGAAATTTCTCTATTTCGCCCTCTCTCAGACCAAAGTTGGTTACAACAACATCTTTCGGATTTCCGGATAACCATTGGCTCAAATCAATCGATTCATAATGACCGCTGTTGAAACCAATCAGAATTCTGCAAACCGTGTCGCCTGTATTTTTGATGTAATGTCCGGCTCCCATTGGAACGTAACCCACATCTCCGGCACTGAACTGCTCTGTAACGCAGGTAGATTCTGCAAGGAATACCGACATTTCTGCCTGTCCGGAAATAAAATACTGCCATTCGTCCGCATTTGGATGCCAGTGCATTTCTCTCAAAGCTCCGGGTTGCAATTCCAAAACGGACCCCGACATTGTACTGCTGATTGGGAATTCTTTACTCGTAACCAATCTCTGCAAACCTCCACCGGGAACAATTCTCGGCTGTTGGGAATGCAAAGGATAACGGTGAAAACTTGTGAGTTCAATATCAGATTCACTCGGACGGGCTTCAGCGGTAAACGACATTTCATCCGGAACAATTCCCGCTGCGAAATACGCTTCCTTCTGAGGTAAAGCCGCCACTTCTTCCAATGTTAATCCTAAATTCTGAGCAACAATTTCAGGCGGAACAGACGAAACAAAATCGGTCACGCTGAACGTATGGTCTTCAGAAAAATTACCGTTATCGAAAATTAAAATGAAATGACATTCTTCCGTTCCCGTCGCCTGAATCGAGTGACCATAACCTTTTGGAAAATACCAAACATCGCCCGGCTCAAAATTATCTGTATAACTGTGTCCATCAGGATGAATAATGGTGGTACGAACAGTTCCTGAAATCACATAAGCCCATTCGGCGGCATTAGCGTGCCAGTGAAGTTCTCTCATACTTCCCGGCTGCAGTCTCATAGAAACTCCTGCAATGCCGATAGATGCAGGGAAATCTTTTACAGAAGCTCCTCTTGTAGTTCCGCCATCGTTGGTTCTTGGTTCTTTTTTTTCCAGTTCGTATTTGAAACTTAATGATTCGTTTTTCATAATATTAATTTTTATAGTTGATGATAGTTTCTCATTATTTCTACTGTAAAGCTATCCCGAAATGACAGTTTTTTGAAGTGCTTTTCGGTGAACGGGCAAAAGGAGTCGGTGGAAATTTGAAAGTGGTAGATGGTTGAGGAGATTATAGAAAAAAGATTAAAGATTAAAGATTTCATAGTCAGAATTTCATAAGTGTTTCACATTATTTTAAAATAAAAACGATGCCCATTCTTTGTATTTGCTTGTTAAGTTTACGCCTTGGTATAACTTATAAAAATTCTAAGTTTTAAATTCTTTGTCTGACTTTGCGTTATTTAAGCATCATTACAATGCCGATATTTAAAAATAAAATCCTTCCCAATGATATTTGAGAAGGATTTAGGTTTGATTTAAATTAAATAAAAAAGGGGTGGAAATTTATCTCACCAAAATAATTTTTCCCGTGTGACTGCTGTCTTCAAGCAATCGGTGAGCTTCTGCAGCTTCCGAAAAAGGAAAGGTTTTGTAAATCACAGTTCTGAATTTTCCTGATTCTATCAAAGGCCAGACATTTTTCTGAACTTCTTTCGCCAATTGTTTTTTGAACTCATACTCCCGGCTTCTCAAAGTGCTTCCGGTGACGGTCAGTCGCTTGGTCATCACTTTCCAAATATCCAAGTCTACACGGCTGCCACTTACCGCATTGATGTGAACCAGTCTGCCTTCAGGATTCAGAATGTTGATGTTTTTGGCCAAATAATCACCGCCAATCATATCCAGAATGACGTCGATACCTTCATCCTGCAGTTCAGTTTCAAAATTTTGGGTTTTATAATTGATGTAAGAATCGGCGCCCAACTCCAGACAATTCTGTCCTTTTTCATCAGAACCAACGGTGACAATTACTTTTGAACCCAAAGCGTGTGCAATCTGAATTCCCGTAATGCCGATTCCGCTGTTTCCGCCGTGAATCAATAAAGTTTCACCGGATTTTAAACTTCCTCTCTGGAAAATATTCGACCAGACCGTAAAAACAGTTTCAGGCAAACTTGCCGCTTCCGCAAAACTCAAATCTCCCGGAACGGGTAAACATTGGCCTTCTCTCACAGCGACATATTCTGCGTAACCGCCATCTGCCAGAAGTGCACAGACTCTGTCACCCACTGTAAAATCTTTCACATCAGGTCCGCATTTTACGACAGTTCCGGCAACTTCCAACCCCGGAATTTCTGCGGCAGCTCCTTTTGGTGCAGGATAATTGCCTTTCCGCTGAAAAACATCGGAACGGTTGAGCCCGGCTGCTTTTACTTCGATTAGGACTTGGTCTCCATAAATTTCGGGTGTTGGATGTTCCTGTAATTTTAAAACTTCAGGACCACCGTATTCTGTAATAACAATTGCTTTCATTTTTTTAATTAAAATTATATTTATTTTTCAAACTCTCTCTCTTTTTAGTCAAGTTCTTACAATTGAGATTCATAATCTGTGCCGACAAATTTCTGTCTTGATTATCTTAATAAGTACTTGAGGTTTTAATAAAATGAGCGTACCGAAATACGCTCATTAAGTTTTTAATTTAGAAAGGCTGATTATATTTCCCTGTCAGAGCCTTGTTTTCGATGCTTTTTGCAAAGTTGGGCGTTTCTTCGTGGTTGTGTGAGTCGGAAGCGGCCTGTCTTGAAGCGGCTGCATCAGCAAGATTCACGTTGTGTTTTTTCAGATATTCAAACATTTCCGGCGTTGCTGTTGCGTGAATTTCGTTAGTGTACAAAGTTGTCTTGTCGTCGATTTTTGTTGCTTTCAATTCCCATAAAACCTGAACTTTTGTTCTGCCGTTTTGAGTAATCGAATCTGAAATAGAGAGCATTCTGCAGTAATCCGGGCGATGCTCGACTGCGACATAATGCTGAACCATCAATGCATCTCCGATGGTTTCAACATTCAGAGAAACCGGTTCGCCATCGAAAGTGGAAGAGATTGCCGCGCCAATGTGTTGTGTAGAGCATCTTTGATATTCCGCATCAGGAAGGTTGAGCAGCCAGTCTGCGATATTTACTTTTTCGATAGGAGCATTGATAATCGCTGTAACGGTAGAGTGGGACAATGCGTTTTCGGGTGTTTGCAGGATTTCCATAATGTTTAAAGTTTAATTGTTTGTACGTGTTAATTTGATGATGTAAAGCTACATTCAACAAATTTCAAAATTGATTGACATTCGATGAACAGGCAAAAAGACTCGGTGGAAAAGATAGTTTAAAGACTAAAGGAAAATGAAGGTTTTTAATAAAAGTAAATGTCATTTGGTTAAAAAACGGTCGTTGAGACACAAAAGTAAAAGTCATTTGCTTTCCCGCAGACCGTGGGAGACTTCTGCCAAAGTCATTTGGTTACAAAACACATGATTTGTGACCAAAGTAAAAGTCATTTGGTTACAAAACAGTCGTTTTGAGACTTCCGCCAAAGTTGTTTTGTTTCAAACAGGTTGCGGAAAACGAAACGCGAAGTTGTTTTGGTTTAAACAAAGTGTTTTAAAGCAAATGCAAGTTGTGTTTTAGCTTAAACAGGTTGTTTTGAAGAAAAATTTGAAACAAAAATCCGCCCCAATTTTATTTGAGACGGATGATATTTAAATTGAATTTTATTTATAAAGCCATTTCCTGATCAGTTTCGTATAATTAGGCATTACAAGGAAAACCATCAGAAAAACAATAATACCGGAATTTAGTAACGCATCTGAATAGTGAAATGCAGGAATTTTCAGGAACCTCAACAATGGAATTGAAACCAGCGGAACCAGAATTGACAGTGGATAGATCGCTGACCAGGTCACCAGAAACTGCTTCCAGCGGACGGGAACTTTGGTTTCACTTTCAGACTCGAAAAGGAAATCGAGACCGGATTTTATTTTGTAATTGTCGTTTTTCCTGAAAAGTGGATTTGCTTTCTCAATCATCCTTTTCCGACTGTCAGATTCAATCCAGTTCCGTAGATTTTCTATGGTATCAAAACGGATGATGACTGTGTAAACGTAAGTCAGATCGGGAATCGGACGTACAATCTGCAAGTCGATAAAACCTGCAGAATGCTTGGTGATGGGTAAGATTTCGCTGAGCCATTTTTCATATTCAGCCTGTTTGTCATTTAAAATATGATGCGTGATGACCACAGATGCGCCTGGATTTTCCATTTTTTGAGGATTTAAATCAAGTTAAAATGCTCTTTTATACTGCCAGGGAATTTCGGTTTCTATTTCCAGTTTTTTAGCCGAATGAATCGCAAAATAAGGGTCACGAAGATGCTCGCGGGCGATGACCACCAAATCTGCATCACTGTTGACGATGATTTCATTGGCCTGTTTTGCCTCTGTAATCATTCCGACAGCGCCAGTAAGAATTCCGGTCTGTTCTTTAATCGCTTTCGAAAATGGAATCTGATAGCCTGGATAAACCAGATCTTTGCTCACGTTGGTAAATCCGCCGCCGGAAGCCGTGATAAAATCTACACCGTTTTCTTTCAAAATTTCGGCAAGCGCAATGCTGTTTTCGAGAGTCCAGCCTTCTTCGGATTCTATATAATCTACCGCTGAAATTCTTACGAGCAGAGCCATAGATTCCGGGATTGCTTTTCTGACATCCTGAACAGTTTCGACAAGAAAACGGATTCTGTTGTGGAAACTTCCGCCGTACTCATCATTTCTTTTGTTGATGACGGCAGAATAAAACTGATGAAAAAGATAACCGTGACCGGCGTGCAGTTCTACGGTATCAAAACCTGCATCAACTGCGCGCAAAGCTGCCTCAACAAATTTTATTTTTAATTCCTGAATCTCTGAAACGGTCAGTTCTTCAGCCAAAACACCGTTGAAATCGTGTGCAGAAGATGATTTTACAGTCCACGCTCCTTCCTCTTTGGTCAGCGGTTTCATTCTTTCGTTGGGATGTTTAAGACTTCCTTTTCCGCCGGAATGCCAGAGCTGCATTCCGATTTTGGCATCCTGTTCGTGAACGAAATCTACAATGTTTTTCCACGCATTTTTCTGCTCGTCATTCCAGATTCCGACATCGCTGAGTGTTGCAAGACCTTCCTGAGAAACGGCTGTACATTCAGTAAGAATTAATGCGGCACCGCCAACGGCACGGCTTCCCAGGTGTACAAGATGCCAGTTACCCGGAACTCCATTTTTTGCGCTGTATTGCTGCATCGGAGACAGAACGATTCTGTTTTTCAACTCCATTTCGCGGAGTTTTATGGGTGTGAAAAGATTCATTTTTGTTAGTTTTTAAAGTGATTTTAAAAATATTTCAGCTTCAGACAAAGATTGTTTGATGATGGTTTTTATTTCGTCGAGACTTTTCGCTGAAGTGGGGTTCTGTTCTGTTGTCGTTTCCAAAACATTTAATTTTTCCTCTAAAAATGGCAGTAAACCCATTATTGCTACACTAGATTTGAGGTCGTGGGCTCTGAGTTTTACCGTCGTGAAATTTTGATTTTCATAACCTGATTCCAGTTCTGTCAAATGTGCAGGAATATTGTCTAAAAACTGTTGGGTAACCGTTTTCTCAAATGATGTATCGCCGCCGCTTATCGACTGCATATAGGTCAGATCAATGTATTGAAAATCTGCTTTAGCTTTATCTGAATTTAATTCTTTAGGCTGATTTTCCTGCAATCCGAAGGTTGAAATCAATTTAAATAATTCCTCTTCTTTGATCGGTTTGGAAATATATTCGTTCATTCCACGGCTCAGGCATTTTTCCCTTTCACCAGCCAAAGCGTGCGCCGTCATTGCGATAATCGGAATATCCAGCTTCAGAACTTCACGGATTTGCTGAGTTGCTGCGTAGCCATCCATTTTTGGCATCTGAATATCCATTAAAACCAAATCGTAGGTTTGATTGATCAGTTGTTCTACAGCTTCCAGACCGTTGGAAACAATATCAAAATCGATATTCCACTGCAAGAGCAGATGTTTCATAAGGCTTTGGTTGATTGCATTGTCATCTACCACGAGAACACGGAGCGGCACATTTGTTTTGTCTTTATAATAATCTGAGCTGACTGTTGAAATCGTATTCAGCTGCTCTTCTGAAATCTCATACGGGATATTGAAAATAAAGCTTGTTCCTTTTCCCTGTTCACTTTTCACCTCAATATTTCCGTTTTGAAGGACAATCAAATTCTTGACAATCGAAAGACCCAAGCCTGTTCCTCCAAAATTTCGGGTGATAGAATCTTCGCCCTGGTTGAAACGTTCAAAAACTTCATTCAGTTTTTCTTTGTCGATACCAATTCCGGTATCTGAAATTTTAAATCCGAGGGTGATATTTTTTTCGGTTTGAGACTGTTTAAAAACTTCAATATCAATTTTTCCCTGATGGGTAAATTTAATAGCATTTCCGATGAGGTTGACCAGTATTTGAGTCAGTCTTGTTGCATCACCAATCAAAGTATCAGGAATCGAAGCATCAACTTTGCTGGAAATCGTTAAACCTTTTTCTTTTGCACGCTCCAGGAATAATGTTTCCACAGAATTGATTAAACCATTAATGCTGAAAGTTCCGGGTGTGATTCTCATCATTCCCGCTTCAATTTTTGATAAGTCTAAAATATCATTGATAATCGCCATCAGATTTTCTCCCGACCGCTGAATGGAGGAAACAAATTCTTTTGAAGTTTCATCTAAAGGTCTTTTTTGCAGAAGATTGGTGAATCCTAAAATTCCGCTTAAAGGTGTACGGATTTCGTGGCTCATATTGGCGAGGAAATTCTCTTTGGTCTGTGCGGCAACCGAGGCTTTTTTCTCGGAAACATCTAATTCTTTAATTAATAAATGCTGTCTTCTAAACTGTCGGATGATGTGGTAGCCGATGATAGAACCGCTGAGCACCAATAATGCAAGGAGTGAAATGTCGTACATTTTTGCTTTGTTCCCCATTTCCGCATTTTTTCTGCTGAGGTCTGCCATTTGAAGTCTGCGGCTTTTGTAGATTTTTGCGGTGATGTCTGTGATTTCGTTTGATATTTTTCTCGCTCTTGGATTGGCAATAGAAGTCTGGTCGTCCATATCACCGATAGAGTGGAAGCGGTGCAAGAGTTTTTCCTTGACTATTTTTTTGTCCATTGCCAGCTTACCCAGTCTTTTGATGAGTTTATCTTCTGTGGCATCTGCGTTGTCTTTTGAAAGGGAATCGAGGAAGTTTTCTACTTCGTCAATTTTCTGGTCGACACCGTTCAGATGGGTGGTGTCGTTGGTAGCAATGGACGCCCGGATTCTGCTTTCAACGCCCAGAATGTCACGGTCTATTTCACGCAAATGATTGCTGGAACTGAGCTCGTGGAGCAGTATATTGTTGTTTTTGATGAGTTCCTTCGTATTCCTTGCCGAATTAATCTGCACTGCAATCAACAATATGGAGTCTGCAATGAATGTCAAAACAATCAAGTAAGCAAAACGTTTGTTACCCATTACTGAGGATGTGTTTATCATAAATGTTGTACTTTATTTTTAACGCAAAGTCCGCAAAGATTTTTGTTCGTTTTGAAAATATTTAAGTTCGCAAAGGCGTAAACTTAGCAAAGAGGACTCTGTTACTTTTACGTTTTTTTTATCATCAAAATAATTAAGATTGCTGATGACAAATCTGTTTTGAAGAAGACTTTTCTTTAACACCGAATCTGCAGCCCGGCTTGAACGGAGCTCTTTTTTTTATTGCGATTGCAGATATTTTCAACAGATTGCTTCACTTTGTTCGCAATGAAAAAAAAGCGGGAGTGGAAGACGGATTAAGCTGCCCAAAAAATCAGTTAAAAAACATTCATCCTCGTGTTGAGTGACTTCCTGTAAGCGTCTGCCACGGGAATGAATTTTCCGTTGATCATAATTCCGCCATCCTGCAAAGTGTCAATTTTGTCGACCGCAATGATGAAAGACCGATGAACTCTGATAAAATTATCTTTCGGCAGACGTTCTTCAGCAGATTTCATTGTTCCGTGAATGGCAAACATTTTTTCTCTGGTGTAAAATTTTACATAATCGCCCATCGCTTCTGCATAAATAATATCGTCCAGCTTCAAACGCCTTGTGATATTGGAGTCGCGGACGAAAAGGAATTCATCTTTGGTGACTTCTACCTCATCTTTTCTGCTTTCCAGAATCGACTGTGCTTTGCTAACGGCCTGTAAAAATCTCGCAGGCATCACGGGTTTCAGGATGTAATCTGCGATATTGAGTTCAAAAGCTTCGAGTGCATAATCTTTGTTGGATGAGGTGAAAATAATGATGGTTTCTTTCCCTGAAAGCGCTTTTGTAAGCTCGATTCCTGTCATTTCCGGCATTTCTATGTCGAGAAATATCAGGTCAACGTGGTTATTCTGAAGATGATGGTAAGCTTCTATTGCGTTGGAATATTCATTGACAATCGTGAGATTGGGAACCTGTTTTGCCAAATGTGATAAGGTGGTTCTGGCAATATCGTTATCATCAACAATTAGGGCTTTCATAGAAATAGTTATTTATGGTTGACACAAATATAATTATTCCTTTCCGTATTTTTTCCGATTATCTGAAATAAGAACGGATCATCCACGCCATTTCTTCGTGCGTTTCTATGAGGCTTGTGATGAAGTCGCTGGAGCCATAATCTTTGTATTTGTCTGCGAAAGGTGTCACGTTTCC
>Ga0256410_1003099_pt1 | contig 10425 bp, 10 predicted proteins | sample PhyWR1_FD_185983 | JGI IMG/M metagenome (GOLD analysis project Ga0256410, IMG submission 185983) | Leaf surface microbial communities from wheat plants in UC Gill Tract Community Farm, Albany, California, United States - DLSL W.R1 | ecosystem: Host-associated > Plants > Phyllosphere >... | reverse complement strand
TGTTTTGTCATCATTTGAAATCACCGAAAATGGTGAAACCAGAAGTTCTTTCTACACCTTGAAACTGGAAGTAGAAAAAATTACTTCGCTGATTCTGAACTGGACAATTGTGCATTATATCGATGAAAATTCACCTTTTTTCGGACTCACCGCAGAAGATCTCAAAGCAATTGATATAGAGATTATCGTGCACGTCAAAGCCTTTGACAGTATTTTTTCCAGTGATGTGGTGCAGCGTACCAGTTATACGTCCGCCGAGATCGTCTATGGTGCCAAATTCGAGAAAATGTACGGCGCCGATGAGAGCAACCAGTTCACAGTCCTCAATCTGGATAAGATCAACAGTCATTATTCTACCGAATTACCAAAACTAAACTTGTCAGATGGATCTGGAATTTTATAAAACACAGGCGCTCCAGAAGCAGAAAGAACATAAAAAATTCCTGGAAGGCCTCAGAAAGAAACCGCCAAAGAATCTGGATTACCTCACGCAGGAAACCCACGATGAGACCTTTGCAGAGATCAACTGTCTGTCCTGCGCCAACTGCTGCAAAACTACCGGGCCGCTTTACACAGAAAAAGATATAGAAAGGATTTCTAAGCATCTCCGCATGAAAGCTGCCGATTTTGAATCTAAATTTCTGCGTACGGATGAGGATCAGGACAAAGTTCTGCAGAATCTGCCTTGCTTTTTTCTGGATCAGGATAACTCCTGTTCTATCTATGATGTGCGTCCCAAGGCTTGCAGAGAGTATCCGCATACAGACCGGAAGAAGATTTATCAGATTAATAATCTCACCATTCAAAACACGCTGATCTGTCCGGCAACTTACGTTTTTGTAGAAAAATTAAGAAAAGTGCTGGAGAAGTAACGTCTTAAATTTCTATTAAAATTCTTACTTTTTCTTAAGAGACGCTTTTTTGGTTTGAGGTTTGTTGCTCATAATCAAATCACTAAAAATAAATCGTTATGAAAAAGTTAATCGCAACAGCCGCATTTTTGATGTTCGGAACATTGTTCGTCAGTGCGCAGACAACGCCTAAAAAAGACAACACCAGAACAAAGGCGGAGAAAAGTATGAAAAAAAGTAGTACTAAGACAGACACATCCGGTCAAAACGGAATGAACGGAACGACAGACACGGCCAAAATTAATAATGGCCAAATGAATCAGGACAACAACAGGATGCAGCAAAATCAAACATTGCCAAACAACGGAACCAACAATGGAACGATGCAGAACAACGGAACTATGCAGAATCCAAATACGACAATGCCAAACAACTCTACTGCCAACCCACAGGTACAGCCTGTGAGCCCTGTGAGTCCAAACGGACAGCCAGTCCGCTAAAATTAAACAAAAACCAGAGTCACTTAACTCTGGTTTTTTTGTGCTTTGACGGAAACAAATTTGGTGATTTATCAACATCCTGTTTTCACCATTTGCCAAGCTTGGTTTGATATTTGACTTTAACAATTCAAATCAAAAATAAAAGATTATGAAAACATTAATCACAACAGCTGCTTTCCTGTTTTTAGGGACGGTTTCTGTAATGGCGCAAACCACTCAGACAAAAGAAAATAAAATAATCATGCCGGAGAAACCTGCAGGGGAGACAGAGATGAAACTTCAGACGCCGGTCCAGCCAAACGGAATGAACAGGACGGTAGACACTGCCGATATTGCAAAAAGACAGAAAGCTGAAGACAACAGATTGCAAAGGCAAGCTGTTCCGCAGAAAGACGGCCTCAACAATGAAGCTGTAAAAGCGGCGCAGCCAGCACCGGAACAGATGGAATAAAAAAACCAGAGTGACGATACTCTGGTTTTTGTTTTATGCTTTCCAATCTACAACGGCCTTTATAAAAGCTTCGGCATTTTCAACCGGAATATTGGGCAAAATCCCGTGTCCGAGATTCACGATATATTGGTCTTTTCCAAAACGGTCGATCATTTCGTGAACCATTTTCCGAATCGTCGCCGGCGTAGAGTGCAATCTCGAAGGATCAAAATTACCCTGAAGCGTAACAGAATTATTCGTGAACTGTCTAGCCAGTTCCGGAGTAATTGTCCAGTCGACACCCAAAGCAGACGCCTTAGATTTCGTCATATCTTCCAGCGCAAACCAACAGCCTTTCCCGAAAACCACAACGTGCGTCAAGGGTGCCAAAGCTTCTACAATCTGATCGATATATTGCCAGGAGAATTCCTGATAATCAACCGGTGAAAGCATTCCGCCCCAACTGTCAAAAACCTGAACCGCAGAAACACCTTTCTCCACTTTTCTTTTCAGATAAGCAATTGTTGTATCCGTTATTTTTTGCAATAATTTGTGCGCCGCTTCCGGTTGCAGGAAGCAAAATGACTTAGCGATATTGAAATCTTTAGAACCTCTTCCCTCGATGCAATAACAGAAAATCGTCCAGGGCGAACCGGCAAATCCAATCAGCGGAATCTCATTGTCCAGCTTTTCCAGCGTCATTTCTATCGCATCAAAAACGTAACCCAAAGTGTCGTTCACGTCCGGAACTATCACGTCATCCACTTGTTGAGCGGTTCTGATGGGTTCATCCAGCCAGGGTCCAACAGATTCCTTCATTTTGAAATCGATGCCCATCGCTTGCGGAACCACCAAAATATCCGAGAACAAAATCGCCGCGTCCAAAGGAAATCTTCTAATCGGCTGAACCGTAATTTCCGAAGCCAATTCCGGTGTCTGGCATCTGGTGAAAAAGTCGTATTTATCACGCAACGCAATGAATTCCGGCAGGTATCTTCCCGCCTGTCTCATCATCCAAACCGGCGGTCTTTCCACGGTTTCGCCTCGCAAGGCCTTCAGGTATAGGTCGTTCTTTATCATTTTTTTTAATTTTTTGGGCGCCTTTATCCGCCTTCCGTTCCCAATCTTTTTGCCTTAGCTTTTCCAGCCACAAAAAAGGATTTCCACTCAAGTCGGGGCGCGCTTCGCAAAGTTCCAACTTCAGTTTTCAAATCACATGAAAATTGTCATGCTGAGCCTGTCGAAGCATCTTTAGAAATCAAATTCAACAAATCCGCTAACGTATTTTTGTGGCTTGTAATAATTTTATTTTCAGTCAGTTTTTCCAATTCAGAAGTCGTCGTTTTTCCGATCGAAAAAATAGTCAGACCTTCCAAACTGTTGAACTTCGCAAAACTACGAACTCCACTCGGACTGAAGAAGACCACAGCCTGATATTTCTCATTGATTTTCGGAAAAAGTAATTGGGTTTTATAAACTGGGATTTTTTGGTAAGAAATATTCTGCAACGGCAGTTTCTCATCCAGAACATCCAGCGCCAGATCGCCGCAGAAGTGCAGAAATTTTTCGTCGGCAGAATTTTCTGTGATAAATTGAGAGAGTTCTGCCGCATTTTTGCAAAGTTTAAAAGTCCCCAAGTTATGTTTCCGTAGTTCCTTTTTGGTCTGCGAGCCGACTGCGTAAATTTTATTATAATTGGTCTCTGCAAAATTCTCATTCGCAGCAAAGTGGTTGTCAAAGAATGCTTTCACACCATTTACACTGGTGAAAATCAGCGAATAATTTCTCAAACCGAAAGTTTTCGTTTTAATCACTTCTGTGCTGATGACTTCTACATAATCAACCGACACTTCCGTTCCCAATTTCTCAGCAACTTTTTCTTGGTCCAGTGATTTTGTAAAAAGGATTTTCATATTTTAAAGTGTTCGAGAGCCTCAGACAGACATTGCTAAAACATTATTTTGTCATTCTGTGGGAATCTCAACAGCGCTCTTTAGGTTTTAATCTTTGAATTCTTGGCGGAACGTTTTACCACAAGGTTCACTAAGTCTTTCCACGAGGACCACAAGGCTTATATTTAATTTATGTGCTTTGTAAATCCTTTGTGTCTATTGTGCTTCAGTATTTTACAAGCTTTTTCTAATCTCATCCATCAATTCCTTCCCACCGTTTTCCAAAACCTTCAAAGCCAATTTCGCTCCAAAATTCTCAGAATCATTCCAGTCAAAAATCTCATCGGTTTCAATGCAGTTTTTGCCGTCAAGCGAACAAAGCCTCCCAACAAATCGGATTTGATTGTCGATTAATTCAGCTTTTGCACCAATTGGTGCCGTGCAGCCGCCTTCCAGAGTTTTCAGAAATTCTCTTTCAATAGTTATGCAGATTTCTGTTTCCTTATGAGAAATCGACTTCAAAATACCGCTAAGTTCCTGATTGTCAATTTTGCTGGCGATGGCAACGACTCCTTGCGAAGGCGCCTGCACCAAAAAAGGGATTTGCTCATATTCCACATCCAGATTCATTCTTTTGAGTCCGGCCAGAGAAAAGATAGTCGCATCGGCCACGCCGTCATCCAGTTTTTTCAAACGTGTCTGAACATTTCCACGGATGTCCGTAAATTCAGTTTCAGGAAATTCTTTGAGCCAGAATGCACGTCTTCGCAGACTGCTGGTTGCAATTTTCAGAACATTCAGGTCGAGAGGTTCCGCATCTTTATTCCTTACCAAAACATCCTCAGGAAAATCTCTTTCCAAAACGGCAGAAATCTGAACGTTTTCCGGAAGCTGCGTAGGGACGTCTTTCAGGGAATGCACGGCAATGTCGATCTCATCATTCAGCAAAGCAATGTCCAGGTCTTTGGTAAAAATCCCGGTGATTCCAAGGGCGTAAAGCGGTTGGTTCAGGTTTTTGTCGCCCGAACTGATGATTGGAACAATTTCAGTCTGTAATCCCAGTTTCTGAATTTTAGCTTCAACTTCGTGAGCCTGCCAGAGGGCAAGCGGACTATTTCTGGTCCCTATTCTTATTGTCGTCATCGTTTTCCTGTTTATGAATGTCAAGAATTTCTTCCATTAATTTTGTGATCTCATCTGCCCGGGATGGGTTCTCCGTAATATATTTGGCAAACCGGTTGGTAAGCTTCTGCACCAGATTGTTGGAAAGTTCCATATCTTCTATCTTGGCGTATTGGAACTTTTTGTGGATGTTGTGCATTTCGTTTTCCTCAATTTTTTTGAGAGAATTTTTGAAATGATTGATTTGAGGTGCCAGTTTCCTTTTCTTTTCCCAATCTACAAATTCCTTCGCCATTTCCTTGATGATAGCTTCGGCCTTTGGGATTTCTTTTTTTCGCTGATCCATCGTCTCCTTGATTTTTTGCGAAAGCTGATCTACATCTATCAAGGTCACATTTTCCAGATTTCCGATTTCTTTCTGGACGTTGTTGGGAATAGAAAGATCTATGACGAGCATTTCCTTGTCTTTCGGAAAATTAGTTTCATCAATGATATATTTCTGCGCGCCGGTTGCTACTATCAGAACATCGGTTTTCTTTAATTCCTCCGGAAAGGTTTCGAAATCGATTTGTGGAATGCTGTATTTGTCAGCAATTTTCTCTGCTTTTTCGAATGAACGGTTGGCTATTTTGATTTTTGGCTGATAGATGTGTTTTACCAGATTCTCAATCGTGTTTTGTCCGATTTCGCCCACGCCCAAAAGCAAAATATTTTTTTCGTGGATGTGTTTTATATTGTTTAAAATATAATGTACTGCAGCATAGGATACTGAGGCAGAGCCTGTGCTGATGCCGGTTTCATTTTTTATCTTTTTGGAAATCTGGATTGATGAATTGATGGCGCGCTCCAGATATGGATTGGAAAAATCCTTATAAGTTTTGAATCTGTGGTACGCATTTTTGATCTGCGAGACGATTTCAAAATCACCGATAATCTGGCTTTCCAGACCTGCTGCCACGCGGAAAAGGTGGAACAGTGCATCTTCTCTCTGGATGACATTTACATAGTTCAGAAATTCTGACAGAGACACGCCTACCGTGTCGCAGTAGAGTTCTGCAATGTGAAGGTAATTCTTGGTTGTGGAATAGATTTCCGTCCTGTTGCAGGTAGAAACCACAAAGGCGTCCCCGAAATCCTGCTCGTGGATTTTATTTACAAATGCTTTTATATGATCATCAAAAAAGGCAAATCTGCCGCGTGTTTCTGCATCTGCTTTTTCATAACTGATGCTGAGAACGGCGAAATCTGATGTTTGATGAAATTTATTTTTAGTGCTCATTTTCAGAGTGCAAATTTACAATATTTAATACAAATACTGTCTCCGAATATCATTTTCAGGCATTGATAAAATCAATATGCAAATCTGATAAGCTTGTATTAATTATAATTTTCGGCAGGTTTTGCTGAAAGAGTAATAATATTTGATTTTCAGTTCGTATTTCGGAAAATCTGAGGATGTAAAATTTAGTAAATTTTAATAAAATTTTAACCAAATTAATTTTTAATTCAATCTCATAAACGCGTGTAAATTTATATCTTTGTCAACTTAATAATTACTGAACAAAATGGGTATATTGGATATGTTTACGCAAGAAATTGCGATTGACCTGGGAACCGCGAACACACTTATCATTCATAATAACAAAATAGTTGTGGATCAGCCTTCTATTGTTGCAATAGAGCGCTCAACAGGGAAGCCAATTGCAGTGGGAGAACAAGCAAAACATATGCAGGGAAAGACCCACGAAGATATTAAAACCGTACGCCCGCTGAAGGATGGTGTTATCGCCGATTTCCACGCGTCCGAACATATGATCAAGGAGTTTATCAAGCAGATTCCAGGGATTAAAGGCAAGTTTTTTCAGCCGGCACTTAGAATCGTAATCTGTATTCCTTCCGGGATTACTGAGGTAGAAAAAAGAGCTGTAAGAGATTCTGCACAAAAGGTAAATGCCAAAGAAGTCCGCCTTATTTATGAGCCAATGGCTGCTGCAATAGGAGTAGGAATAGATGTTCAGAAACCGGAAGGGAATATGATCATCGATATAGGTGGCGGAACAACGGAAATTGCTGTTGTTGCGCTTGGCGGAATTGTTTGCGACAAATCTGTAAAAATTGCAGGCGATGTTTTCACCAATGATATTGCCTACTACCTTAGAACGCACCATAATCTTTATATCGGAGAAAGAACGGCAGAAAGAATCAAAATTGAAGTAGGATCTGCAGTGGAAGAGCTGGATGTTCCTATCGACGATATTCCGGTTCAAGGCCGAGATCTGATCACCGGTAAGCCGAAAGAAATTATGGTCAACTCCAAGGAAATTGCCAAAGCACTTGATAAATCGATTATCAGAATCGAAGATGCGGTGATGGAAACATTATCTCTTACGCCGCCGGAACTGGCTGCCGATATTTACAAAACAGGTATTTATCTTGCTGGTGGTGGTGCCCTTCTTAGAGGTCTTGCAGACAGACTTCACAGAAAAACAGGTCTTCCTGTATTTGTAGCAGAAGATCCTTTGAGAGCAGTGGTGAGAGGAACCGGTATTGCGCTTAAAAATATGGACAAATTCAACTTCCTTATCAAATAATTAAGATTTTTCTCAAGTTTTTAGATGGGTGCTTTGCTGAGATTTTTTTCTAAGAATGCTTTGTTTGTGTTCTTCATATTCCTGCAATTGGTCGCAATTGTACTGATCTTCAGCAAAAACACAATGCAGCAGAGTTTCATTGCAGCCAGAACGGCAGCATTTAATTCCTGGGTTTCCGGATACATAGACGAAGGAACCTCCTACCTGAAACTGAAACAGATCAACGAAAATCTTGTGGCTCAAAACAAGGCCCTGATGCTGGAGCTCTACGGAAAAGACAAGGTGGCAAAACCCAATTTCCGAAGAGTATACGACACCATCGGCGGCGGACAGATCTACACATTCGTAGATGGCGAAGTGGTCTTCAACAGTATCAACAGACGGGATAATTATTATACCATCAATCGTGGCCGTCTTCAGGGCGTTACATCCAATATGGGTGTTATAGCGCCGAGAGGTATTGCCGGGATTGTCATCAATTCTACCGACAATTATTCTTTAGTAAAATCGATTCTGAGTGTCAATAAGATTAAAATCAGTGCTTCTCTGAAGAAGTCCGGATACTTCGGTACGCTCTCCTGGAAAGGTGATGACACGAGAACGATGACCTTGTCGGATATTCCCAAATATGTGCCTCTGAAAGTAGGAGATACCGTAGTTACAGATGGTAAATCTTCCATTTTCCCTGCCGGGATTCTGGTGGGAACTATTGCCGGATACGAGGTAGACAGCAAAACAGGCTTCTGGGATATCTCCGTAGAGCTGACCGAGAAAATAGGGAAACTAAGCACTATTTATGTGGTCCGAAATCTTAAAAAATCGGAGGTGCAGAAAATAGATGATTCATTAAAAGTTCAAATTAAAAAGGATGATCAGTAGAAACGTTGTGTCAGATCTTGTTTTGATCGCATTATTGACGGCTTTTCAGATTTTCATTCTGAACAGAGTGGCTCTGTTTGGGCAGTATATTCCTGTCCTGTATCCTGTTTTTGTCATGTTTTACCCTTTCTTCAGAAACAGATTTCATTTCCTGGCGCTGAGTTTTATTCTGGGATTGTGCGTAGATGCTTTTCTGGGAACCTGGGGAATCAATGCGTTTGCGACTACAGTTGTCGCTTATTTCAGGACCATCATATTCAGAACTTCTACAGATACGACCACGGATTTTTTCTCGTTTCAGGGAATCCAGTGGACGCAATTCATATTTTTTATCGTAACCAGTATTTTCATCCATCAGCTTTTGGTTCAGTACATCGAGTTTTTTAAATTCGACCGATTTTTTGAAATTTTATTTAATGTAATAGTTACCAGTATAATCTCGTTTGTATTTATATTAGCCTATGCATTAGCATTTAAAATCAAGCAAAAAGTTTGAAACCACAATATCTCAAGATCACTCTCGCCCTCACGGTCATTGCTTTAATTTTTATTGCAAGACTATCCTATCTGCAGTTATTTACAGACAGATATGCGCTAAACGCAGCCAATACTTCCATCAAAACCGAATATGTGATCCCGCCAAGAGGTGTCATTTTCGACAGAAACGGGAAAATCCTGGTAGGAAATCAACCGTCATTTGAAATTTCTTATACCGCTGCATTGCTTAAAGCCGACTTCGATACCATTGGATTTTGCAGATTATTAGGCATTACGGAAGTGGATTTTGTTAAAACAATGAAGCATATCGAGAAAGAAAAATACTTTTCCCGATTGACGCCGATGACTTTTATGAAGAATCTGAGCCGCGAGGAGATGGCAAGAATTCAGGAACTTATTTTCAAATATCCCGCCTTCAGCATCGTTCCGCGTCCGCAGAGACAATATGAGATCAACACCTCCGGAAATCTTCTGGGCTATACCAATCAGGTCAATGACAACGATATCAAGAAAGATTCACTTTACTATCTGCCAGGCGATATAGCCGGAAAAAGTGGTGTAGAGAAGTCATATGAAAAGGTGCTTCGCGGGGAAAAGGGTATAAAGTACATCCAGAAAGATATCCGCCAGAGAAGCATTGGTTCATATAAAAACGGCGAGCTTGATAAAGAAGTAGTTACAGGAAAAGATCTGACGCTTACGATAGATTATGATCTCCAGAGAATGGCCGAGGAAATGCTCGTCAACAAGCACGGCGCAGTAGTGGCTCTGGATCCTAACAACGGTGAAATCCTGACGATGGCGACCGGTCCAGATATCGATCCGAATCTCTTCACCGGTCCGGAAAAATCCAGAAATCTATACAGACTGGCCAACGATACTATATTTGAAAACAAACCGACTTTCGACAGATCTGTGCAGGCCGCTTATCCGCCCGGATCTACGTTCAAACTATTGACGGCACTGGCTGCGATGGAAATGGGCGTGATGACAGATCAGACGATTTTCCCTTGCGGAAGAGGCTTTTTTTACAGAGGCAAAAGTATCAAAGGTCACGGCGGTGCAGATCCGCTGATACCATCTATCCAGGTTTCCAGCAACTGTTACTTCACCTATGCCTACCTGGCAATTATCAAAAAATATCCGGGAAATCCTTCCAGAGGTGTAGATGAATGGAAAAAAATCATCAACAGTTTCGGCGTAGGAGAATTCCTTAATAATGATCTGGCAGTCGGCGCAAAGGGTAGAATTCCTTCCGGCGAATTCTACGAGAAAAGAATGAAATCTATCTACAAAGCCAGTGGTTCCAAAAGGACAGATTTCAAAAACTGGGACGAGATGCCGACAGGAGCGCTCTACAACGGAATGGGGCAGGGTGATGTACTTTTGACGCCTTTGCAGATGGCCAACTTTGTGGGTGCAATTGCCAACAAAGGCTGGTATTATACGCCTCATATTGTAAAAAGTATTGATGGAAAACCAAATCCGGACCCCAGATTCAAGAAGAAGCATATGACGATGATTCAGAATCCACATTATTACAACGTAGTTCTGCAGGGTATGGAAGCGGTAATGATAAAAGGAACAGGCCGGAGTCTAAGATCAAAAGATTTCACGCAACTGGCAAAAACGGGAACCGCGCAGGTTCCTCAGGGAAAAGAC
>Ga0256410_1003093_pt1 | contig 10447 bp, 6 predicted proteins | sample PhyWR1_FD_185983 | JGI IMG/M metagenome (GOLD analysis project Ga0256410, IMG submission 185983) | Leaf surface microbial communities from wheat plants in UC Gill Tract Community Farm, Albany, California, United States - DLSL W.R1 | ecosystem: Host-associated > Plants > Phyllosphere >... | reverse complement strand
TTATTTTTAATCTGAATGAGACTATTGTAATGGAAATTATCGTGTGAGTTATACTGAACATCCAAATCTCCTGTAATACCTGTATAAGCCATTACAGTACTTCCGCTTCCAGGCTCTACTCGCTGATCTAACTGACTACTATAAAAAGTGTAAGTATGTCCTGCTCCCATCTGATGTCCCATTTCGTGCGCAACGTAATCAATATCAAAAGTTGCTCCTTCCGGAAGGTTATGTGATGTCCATCCACCAGCTTTTAAACTAGAGCCACAAATAACGCCAAGATATGCCGCACCATTAGCATTTTTCTTATCTACAAGATGCCCAAGATCATACAAAGAGGCAGCGCCAGTTCCTAAAGTTGAATTGATACCACTGTTCGCTGTATCTGGCCCTCCTCCACTAGAATAAGGATCAGTATTTGCATTTAGAAATATTAGTGATTCTGTTTGTGAAATCAGATTATAATGCAAAGACAAATCTTTTTCAAAAAGGGCATTTAGTCTTGTTGCAGTAGCATTAAGAGCAGCCAATACAACGGCTTTTTTCTCAGCATCGGTTGCTGTAGAAGGAGTTCCAGCTTTATCCAAATGGTACTGAGCATATTCGCCGGTACAAGATAATGCCAACCTAAAAACATTAGTTCCAGCAGCTTTATTAGAAACATTTGGTGTTTCTTCTGCAGTTGATCCTGCATCTTTAACAGCACACTCGAACGGTTCATCTTCATTAACATTTTTTTTCTTCTGACTAGAATCAAAAACAACATACGTTTTATGATCTGCAGTTAGAGGTTCAATATATTCGGAATGGCCGGAACGAACTATGATTGAGGATAGCCCTTGTGGAGAAAGACTAAATCTCAAATAAGCAGATGCGTCGTCCAAACTTGTTCCAACGTATGATTTAATATCAGGAAATTTTGCCTGGAGATCCTCAGCCATATTAGAATACTCCCAAATTTTAAATCGCTCTAATTTTCCTTCAGAATTCGGGATAGTAATCACTACACCTTGCTTTCCGGAAAATTTATTATTTACAGTGCTAAGTAAACTCTGTAATTTCTGTTGATCTAAACTAAACAAGTTTTTCTTAGCCAGATAAGCAACACTTTCGTTAACTTTCTGCCTGTCGGAAACTTGAGACACCTTAGTCCATTGCGAATACCCCAAAAGAGGCAAAGCAATTGCAGACAATAATACATATTTCTTCATATTAAATTATTTTGTGCAAATTATGAATTTTATATGAAAACCAACAATTTAATCCAGCAAAAAAGAATTATTTAACAATAAAAACATTATTAAATTAAAGAATTACCTTCAAAACAAACGAAATTATTTAATACCTCACAAATAGTAAAAAAACAAAAAAGCCAGGAGCAAAATTCCTGACTTCCTGTCGTAATAATTTAAAATATGAATTTATTTTTTAATCAATTTATTCGTAAATGTATTTCCGTTAGCAGTTAACGTTTGAACCATATAAACGCCGCTTTTCAGGCGACTTACATCAACTTTAGATTCATTAGAATTAACTGTTTTCACAAGACTTCCATTGGTTGAATAGATATTTGTTGAGACAATTTTAGTTCCGCTTAAACCTTTGAATTCAAAATAATCCTGAGCAGGATTTGGATAAATTCCTACTTTAGAATTGAAATCAGCATCAGAAACATTCAGGATACCACATTCAGCTTCAAGCTCATATAAACACTCTTGATTAAGAAGTTGAAACCAATCAAATGTGTTTCCGCCCATTGCCAGACTTTCTCCAACCACGCCTTCACCAGTTTCGTAATGCGCCGTTGTAGCCCAAGCATTGGCATCAGATTTTGTACTCATCCAGATTCTACCATCAGACATTGTTCCGTTTAACAAAATTGGATTCGCTAACTTTACTTTTACTTTTCTTACGACAAATTCGTGCAAGGGTTCGTATCCAACATCTTCATAGGATTCGATTGTACTGTCAGTAATTTGTAAAATCTGCTGATTTGGGACATTTCTTCTTGGATCTTCCGGGTCTTCCGGCGTAGAAAGAGTATTATCGTAAAAGATGAAATTCACAAAAGTTGGCGGAAGTTTACTAGCCAAAGTCACTACTATACTATTGATTTTAATGGTCTGATTAGCTTCGAGTGGAATATCAACAGCTGCTTTTTGTCCGCCATTTCCGATGATGAAAACACCGTTTTGCTCTTCGGTATCATTGATGACGACCGTATTACAAGTTTCTGCTTTCTCTGCAACTTTTGGCTGTAGCTGAACAGTTCCAGATAATGATTGGGAAACTGAATTTCCGTAACCCAGATTTTGCGAATAGGAAAATACAGAACCTAATGCAGATAAAAAAAATACAATTTTCTTCATAATTAATTTTTTAAGATTTAATAAAATATGTTGCGATAATCACATCAATCAGAAATATATTTTATTTCATTGATGAAGTAAATGTATATACTTTAAGAATCAAAAAATAGCTTTTGCCTTTCGAAATATGATATTTTAAAAGCTAAAAACAAATATTAAAAGTCAGAAAATCAAATATTTAAATATTTTTACGCTTCTTCTCAGCTTCCCGCAAAAAGGCAGATGGAGAAATCCCAGTTATGTTTTTAAAGACAGTTGTGAACGAACTATGGGAAGAAAAACCCGCTTCTTCAGCCAGATAACTTATTTTATAATTGAGAAATTCTGGGCGCTCGTTGATTTGTTTGCAGATATAACTAATACGAAGCTCGTTCAGATAATTATTGAAGTTTTTCTCTTTGTGTTTCTTGATGGTTTCGGAAAGATAAGTTGGATTGGTCTTGAACATTACCGCCAGACTCGCAACCGTCAGTTTGGAATTGGTAAACTTGGCAGATTCCTCAAACTTTTCTAATTTCTCAAGAATCATAGCTTCAGCAGAACTTGGAACAGAAAACGAAGTCTTTTCTTTTTCTTCAATTTCCGGTTGGATAATTTCTTTTGGTTCCTGAATTTCTTTTACTTCTTGCTTCTCAAGATTTGAAATGAAATCCTGATAAAGTATTTTTTCTTTTTTTCTTTTTTGATTGATGAATAAAATGGAAATTCCGCCGAAAAGAATCAACAATCCACAGCCAATAATCAGAAGGTTATTATGACCGTCCTTATCTGAAATTTTTTCGAGTAGATTCTTTTGTTCTTCCGAAACCGCTGTATTAATCGCTTTTAGATTATTGTCTTTGACATCCGTTTCCAGTTCCAAAAGTTTCTCAGAATATTCAATGTATTTCTCTTTGTTATTTAAAGCCTTATAAGACGCAATCAACTTTTTATACATATCAGTTTTAAGCCTATTGTCTTTGAAAGCATTCTCTTTCAATACAACTTCCAGAGAATCGATTGCTCTTTGATGTTCATTTTTATTAGCATAAACTTTAGCTAAATTATTGTAGATAAAATACTTAAACTCTTTATTTTCATTATCCCGGATCGCCAAAGCTTTGTTAAGAAAATATTCCGCCGAATCATTTTGTTTGAGATAAGCGTACGAAACGCCCATATTGTAAAAAGCCCTTCTAAATTGGAAAATGTTCTTTTTATTCGGGTTTCCTATATTACCTAAAAACTTCAGAGCTTTCTGATAATCTTTCTTTGCAATCAGGAAATTTTCTTTATCAGCTTCCAGATTTCCATATTCGATGTATAATCTTGCGGTCAGAAAATTCTTTTCGTAGCCATTCGGAAGTTTATCAACTTGTTGTTTCGATAAATCCAAGTAAGGTTTTATTTTATCCGGAAAATTCAGAAATGAATATTGATTGGCGATTGAACCATAGATTTTTGCCTTCAGTTTGGTATTATCTAATTTTTCAGCAATTTCTTTCGCTTTGAAAAGCATTTCCGTAGATTTTGCAAAATCCGGTTTTTTGATTTTCAGATAAGCATCTGCCATTTTCATCCGGACTTCATATTTGGCTTCTTCTGAAATGGGCTCCAGCTTCTTGATACTTTGTTCGATGATTTGTTCCGGCGAAATTTTACTTTTGTCCAAAGTCTCATTTCCTGATAGGTCTTCCGCATTTTGATTCTGACCAAAACAAAAGGAAACCATTAATACAGTCAGGAAAATTAAGATAAGACGATTCAACTTCAGATTTTATTTACTCAAATTTATAAATAAAAAACGCTAAATCATACTTCAATAGATTTAGTTTCTAAAAACGAATTACCAATTTGGCAAACATTTTTAATCGAAACAAAATGATTTCGGAAATTTTGTCTTTTCAAATTAGACCGAAATTTAATTATTCGGAAATTTTGTCCTATAATTTTAAAAATTCAACAAAAGAATACTTTTTGCGATTAGCTATTCGAATTAAATGATTGATAAAGCATTAAGAGAGCTAACTTCAAAAATTACTTTCTTAATGTTTTTTAAATAATCAAAATCATCTTTTCAAAACCCAAAATTGAATAGAATTTGATACATATTATTAATAACTAATCTTTTAATTCCTTAATCATTTAATACCAAAAAAATATGAACTTAAACCAATATACAGTAAAATCACAGGAAGCCATCCAGGCTGCTCAACAAGTGGCGATGGAATTTGGTAACCAGCAAATAGAACCTCAACATCTCTTGGAAGGAATTTTTCAGGTAGATGAAAATATATCTCCTTTCTTATTGAAAAAATCTGAAGCAGATGCTACTTTAGTAAGAGAACGAAACCGTGAAAATCTAGAAAAGCTCCCTAAAGTACAAGGAGGAAACATTTATCTTTCACAATCAGCGAACAAAGTTTTGCTTGATGCACCCAACATCGCTAAAAAAATGGGCGACGAATATGTAACGATCGAACATTTATGGCTTTCTTTATTGGAAACCAATTCAGAAGTTTCGAAAATGCTTAAAGATATGGGCGTTACGAAAAACCTTTTGGAAGGCGGAATTAAAGAATTAAGAAAAGGCTCGAAAGCAACTTCTGCAAGCTCAGAGGAAACTTATCAGTCTTTAAATAAATATGCAAAAAACTTCAATGAATTAGCTGCAGAAGGGAAACTTGACCCCGTAATCGGTCGTGATGAAGAAATCAGGAGAGTTTTGCAAATTCTTTCCAGAAGAACAAAAAACAATCCGATTCTAATCGGTGAACCCGGTGTTGGTAAAACCGCAATCGCCGAAGGAATTGCCCACAGAATTATCAGCGGAGACGTTCCTGAAAACCTTATGGATAAAACGCTGTATTCATTGGATATGGGAGCTTTAATTGCTGGAGCAAAATATAAAGGTGAATTTGAAGAGCGTTTGAAATCGGTGGTGAATGAAGTGATCAAATCAGATGGACAAATCATTCTTTTCATCGACGAGATCCATACTTTAGTCGGAGCCGGAGGCGGTGAAGGCGCAATGGACGCGGCAAATATCCTCAAACCAGCATTGGCAAGAGGCGAACTGCGAGCAATCGGTGCAACAACTTTAAATGAATATCAAAAATATTTTGAAAAAGATAAGGCCTTAGAAAGACGTTTCCAGAAAGTAATGGTGGAAGAACCGGATACGGAATCGGCGATTTCAATTCTTCGCGGAATTAAAGATAAATATGAAGCTCACCACAAAGTAAGAATCAAAGACGAAGCGATTATTGCTGCGGTAGAAATGTCTCAACGATATATTTCAGACCGGTTTTTACCGGATAAAGCAATTGATTTGATTGACGAAGCTTCGGCAAAATTGAGAATGGAAATCAATTCAAAACCTGAAGAGCTGGATGTTCTCGACAGAAAACTGATGCAGATGGAAATTGAATTGGCAGCGATTTCGAGAGAAGGAAGCCAAACAAAAATCGACCATTTAAAAGAAGATATTTCGAAAATTTCTGAGGAAAGAAACGAAATTAATGCGAAATGGCTGAAAGAAAAACAAAAATCTGAGGATTTAACCTCTATTAAAAAAGATATCGAATCTCTGAAACTGGAAGCGGAAAGAGCATCAAGAGCCGGAGATTATGCAAAAGTTGCTGAAATCCAATACGGAAAAATTAAGGAAAAAGAAGATGCTTTGCAGAAACTCGAATTGGAGATGCAAAATCATCAGAATGAATTGATTAAAGAGGAAGTAACAGCCGACAATATTTCAGAAGTTATCGGAAAATGGACGGGAATTCCTGTTACTAAGTTACTTCAGTCTGAAAGAGAAAAATTATTGCATCTTGAAACTGAACTTCACCACAGAGTTGTAGGTCAGGACGAAGCAATTGAAGCAGTTGCAGATGCCATCAGAAGAAACAGAGCAGGCTTAAGCGACGAGAAAAAACCAATCGGAAGTTTCTTGTTTTTAGGAACAACCGGAGTTGGTAAAACCGAGCTTGCAAAAGCTTTAGCCGAGTTTTTATTTGATGACGAAAACAATATGACGAGAATCGATATGAGCGAATATCAGGAAAGACATTCGGTTTCTCGTTTGGTTGGTGCGCCTCCAGGATACGTTGGCTATGATGAAGGTGGGCAATTGACGGAAGCTGTGAGAAGAAGACCTTATTCAGTCGTGCTTCTGGATGAAATTGAAAAAGCACATCCTGATGTTTTCAACACGCTGTTGCAGGTTTTGGATGACGGTCGTTTGACGGATAACAAAGGTCGTGTAGTAAATTTCAAAAACTCGATTATCATTATGACTTCGAATTTAGGTTCACACATCATTCAGGAGAATTTTGAAAATATTACAGAGGAAAATCAGGATGAAATTGTTGCTAAAACAAAAATTGAAGTCTTTGATTTATTAAAACAAACGCTTCGTCCTGAATTCCTGAACAGAATTGATGAAACAGTATTGTTCCAGCCTTTAAGAAAAAAAGAAATCGGAAAAATCGTTCAGTATCAGTTGAGAGGATTTAATGATATGTTAGCAAAGAGAAATATCATTATGACTGCAACACAAGATGCTTTGGATTACCTTACCAACAAAGGTTATGACCCGGTTTTCGGAGCAAGACCTTTGAAAAGAGTGATTCAGCAGGAAGTTTTAAATAAATTATCAAAAGAAATCCTCGCAGGAACCGTGAATGACGGTGACAGAATTACGCTGGATTATTTCGAGGAAACAGGTTTGGTTTTCAGACCGGTGGAATAAGAGTTAAATTTTTCTTCATATTAAATACTATTTTAAAAAAATCCTTTTTAGCATTGCTAAAAAGGATTTTTTTATTCAGGAATAAATCATCGTCTTATTTTGAAAAATTAATTTTAATTTGCGTCAAAATTAATGATTCAATGAAAATTCACTACCTCTTGTGTATTTTGCTATCATTTATAGCAAATAGTCAAATCAAATTTGAAAAAGGTTACATCATCACTCAAAGCGGCCAGCAAAAAGATGTTTATATAAAAAATCTAGACTGGTTGGAAAATCCTGATACTTTCATTTACAAATCCGGAGAAAATGACGAGCAAAAGACAGGTCAACTGATTAATATAAAAGAATTTTCAGTTCCGAACTATTTTAAATTTGTGAAATATACGGGCAAAATAGATGTCTCTTCTAATAACATGAATGATTTATCATATCTTCCAAATCCAATCTGGGAAGAACGAACCATTTTCTTGAACCAATTGACTAGTGGAAAGCTTAAACTCTATCAGTATAGAAACAAGAATATTGAACAATATTTCTATTCAACGGAAAATGGAGAAATCATACCATTGGTCTATAAAAAATATAATCCTGGCGGAGACACATATAAAATTGCTGAGAATACAGAATATATTGACCAACTAGTAAGTTTAACTGGAGAAAAACCCCGGAAAATTAAATATGAAAAAAGCTATCTTGTTGATTTTTTCCAACAATATAACGGAGAAAAAAATGAAACAAAAAATAATAAGTTAGATTTTAATTTAAGCTTTCGGATGGGTGTAAGTTTTAATAAACTAAATGTTGACCTTCACAGTTTTTATCAAGATGTAGATTTTTCTGATAAAACAGGCTATACAATTGGTCTGGAAGCTGAGTTAGTTTTACCGTTTAACAAAAACAAATGGTCTATAATTGCAGAACCAACATATTACAGATATAAAATGAAAGTGTTTCCAAAGATGGAACGTATAAGTTCACTACAAGTTTTGATATGCTAGACTTGGAAATTGGACTGAGACATTATATGTTTCTCAGCTACAAGTCAAAAATTTTCATCAATGCCGGAATAGTGACCAATATTTATATGACCAAAGATGCACTCATGACCTACACCAGCCTCAAACCTGGCTATTTGAATGGTGGTTCTTATTATGACACAAAAAGTACATATTTGAATTTTGGAATCGGTTATAAGTACAAGAATAAATTCAGTGGTGAGCTGAAAGTTTCTACCAGCAAAGAATTATACGAAAGAGGCTATTGGAGTGCGAAGCTTAGCAGAGTTTCTTTTATTTTAGGATATAATATTTTTTAAAGATATTATTTGTAATAAGACAAGAAAACCTCAGCCGAAATAGCTGAGGTTTTTGAATTTTATTAAACTAACTGGCTTTATTTCACACCCACCAATTCTATATCAAATATAATAGTAGAACCTCCCGGAATTGCGCCTCCAGCTCCTTGATCTCCGTAAGCTAAATCGGAAGGAATATAAAATCTGTACTTAGATCCTTTGCTCATCAACTGGATTCCTTCTGTCCATCCTGGGATAACAGCGCCCAAATTAATATCTGCTGGCGCACCTCCATTTTTGTCGGTTGAGTCGAAGACGGTTCCGTTCAATAATTTTCCGGTATATTTTACCTGTACTATATCGGTTGCTTTCGGTTTTGTTTTACCATCACCTTCCTGCAAAACCTCATACTGTAAACCAGAAGCAGTAGTTTTCACTTTTGGGTTGGTTTTATTTTTAGCCAAAAACTCCAGACCTTTTTTCTTATTATCATTGGACTGTAATCCTGCTTCTGACTGCTTTTTTTGATGTTGCTTCATCATAAAATCTTGCATAAAGCTGTTCATCTCTTCAGCTGGCAACATCTTTTTCTTCGTGCTGTCCATTTCCTCTTTGATACCTTGAGCCAAAAGTTCTGCATCTACTTTGAAACCTTCCTGTTTCATATTTTGAGCGATGCTCATTCCTATGTAATAAGAGGCTTTTTGCTCGTCGGTATATTTGCTGTCATCTTTTTTATCTCCTTCCTTAGCACAAGAAATAATACTAAGGGTTGCTATGCAAAACAATGCGATAGTCTGTCTTTTCATTTTATAATTTTATGATTAACGAATTAATGGCTGCAAATCTATCATTTATTAAAGAATTATCCCCACCACAAAGAAGTTTTCTATAATTAAAGTTGACTAAGAATCCGAAATCACCTTATCCAAATCCAGCAGAAGATAATTAATATTCTGATTAATAGTTCTTGTGGCAGACTGCATTTGATTCAGCATCGATGCGCGATTATGTAAGTCGGATGAACGATAAAGTCCCCCGTTTCCAAAATTCACAGATTGATTGGCGGTATTCTCATCGCTGTCAAACTGATACTGAATCCACCTTTGTTTCATATTCTCTATGATAGAATGTTCTCGGTTTCCGGTAAACTTCTTCTCGGTGTACATATACCAGATGAAAGGCGGAAAATTCTTGGACAGTAACTTTTGTTCCCAAATATCACGCAGGAGATTTCGCCCGTGGATGAATTCTACTTTTTTACCTTTAGGATTAAAAGTTGCTAAACCAAGTCCCGCTCCCAACAAACCTCCACCAATATTCACTGCGTTTTCTACACCATTATCCTTGATAACACCTCCTGCAACAGAGGTTATTGCACCAGTAATAATAGAAAAAAGTATCAATTTATTATTTCGGTTGTCATTCATATTATCTACATAATTGGCCATCTGGGCAACCCTTTCACCTTCGCAGTCAAATTCCGCTGCTACAGCATCCAACTCCGTCAATGCAATACTGATTTTACTATTAATTTTAGTTTTCAACTGTACAACTCTCAGTTGAGATTTTAATGTCGAATCTTTTTTCAAATCGATGATTTTCTCTGCTTCATCAATACTTTCCAAAGCATTAAGAATCAAAATACTTTGGTCGGAAAAATAATTCTTGAGTTTCTGATTGGCATTAATAATAGAATCAGAATTGTATGATGGGATTTTCTGAGAATAATTGTATTGCAAAGGCGCTTTACAATAGCTGTCCTTCAACGTCAGAATATTTTGCTGAATGGTTTTATTCTTTTGTGAAACGCAGGACGAAAAGAATAGCAACATCAATAAAAGACTAATATTTTTCATACAAAATCTCTTTTGTAAAACTAAAATTAAAGATTCTTCAAATTATCATCCGGCGTATAATCCATAAAAATCCCGCCATCCAGATTCACAGATTTTATTTTCTTCTTAACCGGAATATTCAGACTGGTAGATTTCTGGTCTTTCTCCCAAACAACTGGCGTAAAATGGCCTTTTTCCGTCGTTCCATCTT
>Ga0256410_1003082_pt1 | contig 10472 bp, 10 predicted proteins | sample PhyWR1_FD_185983 | JGI IMG/M metagenome (GOLD analysis project Ga0256410, IMG submission 185983) | Leaf surface microbial communities from wheat plants in UC Gill Tract Community Farm, Albany, California, United States - DLSL W.R1 | ecosystem: Host-associated > Plants > Phyllosphere >... | reverse complement strand
GCACCACCTGTTGACCCGTGTTGAACATGCTGGCGTGTCCGGCATCAACGGCGTGGCCTGGGATGCGGTGGAATTGCCGAGCCAGTTCATGGAGAACTGGTGCTGGGAGCCGGAAGGCCTGGCGCTGATCTCCGGTCACTACGAAACCGGCGAGCCACTGCCCCAGGACTTGTTGGAAAAAATGCTCGCGGCGAAAAACTTCCAGTCTGGTTTGATGATGGTGCGTCAGCTGGAGTTCTCGCTGTTCGACTTTGAACTGCACGCCACCCACGGTGATGGCCGCAGTGTGGCGCAAGTGCTGGAAGGCGTGCGCGATGAGGTGTCGGTGATGCGTCCACCGGCCTACAACCGTTTTCCGAACAGCTTCGCGCACATCTTCGCCGGTGGTTACGCCGCGGGTTACTACAGCTATAAGTGGGCCGAAGTGCTGTCGGCGGATGCCTTCTCCAAGTTTGAAGAAGAGGGCGTGCTCAACGCTGAGACTGGCCGCGCCTTCCGCGAGGCAATCCTGGCGCGTGGCGGTTCTCAGGAGCCGATGGTGCTGTTCGTCGACTTCCGCGGACGTGCGCCGTCGATTGACGCACTCTTGCGCCACAGCGGCCTGAGTGAGGACGCGGCAGCATGAGTGAAGGGCCTGTGATTACTAAAAAGCAATTTATCGCCGGGGCGGTCTGCCCGGCGTGCAGCGAGCCGGACAAGTTGAAGATGTGGACCGAGGACAACGTGCCGCATCGCGAGTGCGTGGCCTGCGGTTACACCGACACGCTGAATGACCAAGGGTTGTCGGTCCCCAAGGAATTGGGCACACGGGTGAACACGTCGGCGTTGAAAGCGCCTGCGGACCCCAAGGTGCAGGCGGTGCAGTTCTTTCCTAACCCGAAGCTGAAAAAAGACTAACGGATGGCCCACTGCAGGAGCCGGCAAGCCGGCTCCTACTGTTGTTTCTCTTCTTTTCCCGTTGTCGTGATCCAGTCCCTCATCGCGCTCAACGCAAACGCGCTGATGCTGCAATCGCCATTCCCCAAAGTCGTGCGCAATTTGTCGACATCGGCTCCCATCATGTAGCGAACACCGTCCTTGAAGCCATTGCTGGGGCCGAAGACCGGCAGCCATTGATTCTTGAGCATTGTTGACATGACCGAGCAGGAGGTCGGTGAATGGCACTCAGGTTGGGGCCCGTCAAAGGACTGTGAATACTCAGTCTTTAGTCGCTGAAACGCTTTTCCTGATACATAGCCTGCTATCATTTGTAACTATTGATTTCTTAAAAAGCCAAATCGCTCACTAGAAGCCGGCTGATAAACCCGTGACCACATGATGAGGTGCCACCATGTCTGATCAAGATCAAGACAACCCCCGGCGTGACTTTCTGCGCAAATCCTTGACCTTGATCCCGGTGGTCACGGTTGCCAGCACCGGCCTTGGCGGCTCGATGCTGATGGCGACGCCTGAGCCGGCCCAGGCCGCGCCCGTCCAGCCTGCAGCCAGCGAAAAGGCCTACGAGCCAACTTATTTCACCGCTGAGGAGTGGGCGTTTATCAATGCCGCCGTCGCGCAATTGATCCCCGCCGATGCCCAAGGCCCAGGCGCTCTGGAAGCGGGTGCGCCGGAATACATCGACCGCCAGATGAACACGCCTTACGCCAGCGGAGCCCTGTGGTTCATGCAAGGCCCATTCAATGCCGATGCGCCGCCGGAGATGGGTTGGCAGAGCAAATTGGTGCCCAAGGAGATCTATCGCCTGGGCATTGCCGCGACGGATGCATGGTCGAAAGCGTTCAACGGCAAAGTTTTTGCTGCGCAAGACAGCGCTACCCGAGACGACATGTTGCGTCGTCTGGAGGCGGGCGGCAGTGAGGTGACGGCGCATTTCGAGGCGGTGCCACCAAAGCTGTTCTTCAACCTGTTGCTGCAAAACACCAAGGAAGGCTTCTTCTGCGACCCGATCCACGGCGGCAACAAAGGCATGGTCGGCTGGACCATGATCGGTTTTCCCGGCGCCCGCGCCGATTTCATGGACTGGGTTGAACGCAACGAGCAATACCCCTTCCCGGCAGTTTCCATCCGCGGCGAGAGGGCATAAACGTGGCGACCATTATGAAGAAAGTGGATGCAGTGATCGTAGGCTTCGGCTGGACCGGCGCGATCATGGCCAAGGAGCTGACAGAAGCAGGCCTCAACGTGGTAGCGCTGGAGCGCGGTCCTATGCAGGACACTTACCCCGACGGCAACTATCCCCAGGTCATCGACGAATTGACCTACAGCGTGCGTAAAAAACTCTTCCAGGACATCTCCAAGGAGACAGTGACCATTCGCCATAGCGTGAATGACGTTGCCCTGCCCAACCGTCAGCTGGGCGCATTTCTGCCGGGCAATGGTGTGGGCGGAGCGGGCCTGCACTGGTCCGGCGTGCATTTCCGTGTCGACCCGATCGAGTTGCGCATGCGCAGCCACTATGAAGAACGCTACGGCAAACACTTCATTCCCAAGGACATGACCATCCAGGACTTCGGCGTGAGCTACGAAGAGCTGGAGCCGTTTTTCGACTACGCGGAAAAAGTCTTCGGCACCTCTGGACAGGCTTGGACCGTAAAAGGGCAATTGGTAGGCGAAGGCCGTGGCGGTAACCCGTATGCGCCGGATCGCTCCAACCCTTTCCCGCTGGAGTCGCAGAAAAACACCGTCTCCGCACAACTGTTTCAGAAAGCGGCTGCCGAGGTGGGTTACAAACCCTACAACCTGCCCTCAGCCAACACTTCGGGGCCTTACACCAATCCCTATGGCGCCCAGATGGGGCCGTGCAATTTTTGTGGTTTTTGCAGCGGCTACGTCTGCTACATGTATTCCAAGGCATCGCCGAACGTGAACATCCTGCCGGCGTTGCGCCAGGTGCCGAACTTTGAACTGCGGCCCAATTCCCACGTGCTCAAGGTCAACCTCGACAGCACCAAGAGCAAGGCCACTGGCGTGACTTACATCGACGCCCAGGGCCGGGAATGCGAGCAACCAGCGGAGTTGGTGATCCTCGGCGCATTCCAGTTCCACAATGTGCGCTTGATGCTGCTCTCCGGTATCGGCAAGCCCTACGACCCGATCACCAACGAGGGCGTGGTGGGCAGAAACTTCGCCTACCAGAACATGGCCACCATCAAGGCGTTCTTCGACAAGGACACCCACACCAACAACTTCATCGGCGCCGGCGGCAATGGCGTGGCCATCGATGATTTCAACGCCGACAACTTCGACCACGGGCCTCATGGCTTTGTGGGCGGTTCGCCGATGTGGGTCAACCAGGCCGGCAGTCGACCGATTGCCGGTACGTCCAACCCGCCGGGCACCCCGGCGTGGGGCAGCGCCTGGAAGCGCGCCACCGCCGATTACTACACCCACCAGGTGTCGATGGATGCCCACGGTGCCCATCAATCCTACCGGGGTAACTACCTGGATCTGGACCCGGTGTACCGCGATGCCTACGGCCAGCCGTTGCTGCGGATGACGTTCGATTGGCAGGAAAACGACATCAAGATGAACCGCTTCATGGTCGAGAAAATGGGCAAGGTCGCTGAAGCGATGAACCCCAAGGCAATTGCCGTGCTCGGCAAAAAAGTCGGCGAACACTTCAACACGGCGTCGTACCAGACCACCCACCTCAACGGTGGCGCAATCATGGGCACCGACCCGAAAACCAGTGCATTGAATCGCTACCTGCAGTGCTGGGATGTGCACAACGTGTTTGTCCCAGGTGCATCCGCTTTCCCACAAGGCTTGGGCTACAACCCTACAGGCCTGGTGGCGGCGTTGACCTACTGGTCGGCGCGGGCGATCCGCGAGCAGTACCTGAAAAACCCCGGCCCACTGGTTCAGGCATAAGGAGCGATGACCATGAAAGCACTTGTTATCGCGACCTTCGCGTTTTTCAGCAGTTGCTCTGTCAGCGCCGCTGAAACTGACTTGATCAAGCAAGGTGAATACCTGGCCCGCGCGGGTGACTGCGTGGCCTGCCACACCGCCAAGGGCGGAAAACCGTTTGCCGGTGGCCTGCCAATGGAAACCCCCATTGGCGTGATCTATTCCACCAACATCACCCCGGACAAGAGCGGCCTGGGCGACTACAGCTTCGAAGACTTCGACAAGGCTGTGCGCCATGGCGTCGCCAAGAGCGGTAGTACGCTCTACCCGGCGATGCCCTACCCGTCTTACGCACGTGTCAGCGACAGCGATATGCAGGCGTTGTACGCGTACTTCATGAAGGGGGTGGAACCCGTCGCTCAAGAGAACAAGGACAGTGACATTCCGTGGCCCTTGAGCATGCGCTGGCCGTTGGCGGCATGGCGCTGGATGTTTGCGCCTGCCGTCGAGGAGCATCAGGCGCAAGCCGTCGTCGACCCGGTGATCAGCCGGGGTGCCTACCTGGTGGAGGGCCTTGGCCATTGCGGTGCGTGCCATACGCCACGGGCGTTGACCATGCAGGAAAAAGCCCTGAGTGCCACTGACGGCAACGCCTTCCTGGCCGGCAGCGCGCCGCTCGAAGGCTGGATCGCGAAAAGCCTGCGTGGCGATCACAAGGACGGCCTCGGTAGCTGGAGCGAGGAGCAACTGGTGCAGTTCCTCAAGACCGGCCGCAGTGACCGCAGCGCAGTGTTTGGTGGCATGAGCGACGTTGTCGTCCACAGCATGCAGTACATGTCGGAAAATGACCTGACGGCTATCGCCCGTTACCTCAAAAGTTTACCGGCGGTGGACCCCAAGGACTCACCGCACACGTATGACAAGCAAGTGGCCGAGGCCTTGTGGAAAGGCGACGACAGCCAGCGGGGCGCCTCGGTGTATATCGACAACTGCGCGGCCTGCCACCGTACCGACGGCCATGGCTACACACGGGTGTTCCCAGCGCTGGCGGGCAACCCGGTGTTGCAGACGGCGGATGCCACATCATTGATCAATATCGTGTTGAACGGTGGTACCTTGCCGGCCACTCACACGGCACCGTCCACGTTCACCATGCCGGCATTCGCTTGGCGCCTGTCGGATCAGGAAGTGGCTGATGTTGTCAGTTTTGTCCGGGGCAGCTGGGGTAATACAGGTGGCGCAATCAGTGCTGCTCAAGTTGCAGACATACGTAAAAAATCGGGCGATAAGAATTAACTAAAGTTAGAGTGGGAAGCCCAACTTATAGGTTATTGATATAAGTTGGGCGGCTGTAGTTAGTCGGTGTAATTAGTTTAATTCCGAGTTTTCTGGCAGGTCATTGCAAACGCGTTGGCCATGGTCAGAAAAATTGCCTTGTCCTCGTCGTCAAAGTCGCCGCCATTGTCCAGGTCCGTTGGCGATGATGTGGTGTCGTAGTGGCCGTCTTTCCTGGATGAAGAGGCGTACATGGCGTACGAAAGAACCCCATTGTTAAAACGTTCGAGCAACACTTCAGGGCTGTTATCTTTTTCAAAATCTTCACACGTTAAGCGCAGTTCGTCCTGAGACATATAGAGGTCCTTCTGGTTGGTTACTAAGTTGAGACTGGATCATAGTTGCAGAACAAAAGTTTAATCCACGACTCAAGTGTGGCGATTTATGTCGTGAAAGTTCGTATGTAATACGGTGCGTTTTCAGCTGTCAGGAGATGGCCTCGAAACTTCCCGCTCGACGGTGCTGGCGCGAAATGCCAGGTTCAAATACTGTATGTGTATACAGTATAGAGGTATGCCCATGAGTTCTCTCCTGCCGCCCCGTGGCCGAGGCACGGCCACCAACCTGCATAACCGCTTTGCGCCTACGGTGAGCGTGGCCGAGGACGATGGTTGGTTTCAGGAAGTGCCACCGACCCAGGGCACTGAAGTGCGTATCGAGACGGCCAAGAGCATCATCACCCGCAACAACTCGCCGGACCTGCCGTTTGATCGTTCGATCAACCCCTACCGTGGCTGCGAGCATGGCTGCATCTACTGCTATGCGCGGCCCAGCCATGCTTATTGGGACATGTCACCGGGGTTGGATTTCGAAACCAAACTGATCGCCAAGACCAACGCCGCCGATGTGTTGGAGCAGCAACTGTCGAAGCCGGGTTATGTGTGCGCGCCGATCAATCTGGGGTCCAATACCGACCCGTACCAGCCGATCGAGCGCGAGTACAAGATCACCCGGCAAATCCTGGAAGTGCTGCTGCGCTATCGCCACCCGGTGACCATTATCACCAAGGGATCGCTGATTTTGCGCGATCTGGACCTGCTCACTGAGTTGGCGCGCCAGCGGCTGGTGGCCGTGATGATCAGCCTCACCAGCCTGGACGACGAACTCAAGCGCATCCTGGAGCCACGCACGGCGGCGCCCAAGGCACGGTTGCGGGCGATTCGGGTGATGCGTGAGGCGGGGGTTCCGGTGGGCGTGTTGTGTTCGCCCATGATCCCGATGATCAACGACAGTGAATTGGAGAGTCTGCTGACCGAGGCCCATGCCGCTGGCGCGCAAAGTGCCGCGTACATGATGCTGCGCCTGCCGCTGGAGGTGGCACCGCTGTTCGAGGAGTGGCTGGCGGCGCATTACCCGCAGCGCGCGACCCATGTGATGAGCCTGGTGCGCCAGGTGCGTGGTGGTGAAGTGTATGACAGCCGCTTCGGCGTGCGCATGCGGGGTGAAGGGCCGTTTGCCGATTTGCTGGCTCAACGCTTCAGTAAAGCGATCAAGCGTCTTGGTCTTGATCGGCGGGAAGGTTTTAATCTGGATTGCACGGCCTTTTGCCCTCCGGGCAGACAGATGGCTTTGTTGTAAACTGAAGAGGTGAAACGCGAAACTCCTGTAGGAATGGTCGCGTTTTGATATCACTGAAACCCGCGATCTAGAGCGGTTCATTCAGTTTGAGTTAAGTTTCGACGGTTACCTTGTTCAGCGAGTGACTGATGAGTCGGCGCTCTGGCCTCTGGCGTATTACAACTTTTCCATTGGCTAAGCGTCGAACTGACCTGAAAACTCCCCTGCATTAATCAAGAGGATGAATCATGAGTGACAAGGATAAACAGCCGTTGGCTGCGTCGGCTTCTGCCTCTTCGGTGGCTGAAACCGCCGATGCAGCGCTAAAGCATATCGTTGACGGCTTTTTGCATTTCCATCACGACGTCTTCCCCCAGCAGGAAGAGCTCTTCAAAAAACTTGCCACGGCTCAGAGCCCACGGGCGATGTTCATTACCTGTGCCGACTCGCGCATCGTGCCCGAGCTGATCACCCAAAGTTCGCCTGGCGACCTGTTCGTGACGCGTAACGTCGGCAACGTGGTGCCGCCTTACGGCCAGATGAACGGCGGTGTGTCCACGGCCATCGAGTACGCGGTACTGGCTTTGGGCGTGCAGCACATCATCGTCTGCGGGCACTCCGATTGCGGCGCCATGCGCGCGGTACTCAACCCCGACAGCCTGGAGAAGATGCCGACGGTCAAAGCCTGGTTGCGGCATGCCGAGGTCGCCAAGACCATGGTCCATGACAATTGCGACTGCGCCAACGAAGGCGAGAGCATGAAGGTGCTGACCGAAGAAAACGTCATCGCCCAGCTGCAACATTTGCGCACCCACCCCTCCGTGGCTTCGCGCATGGCCAACGGTCATTTATTTATTCATGGTTGGATCTACAACATCGAGACCAGTGAAATCCGGGCCTACGATGCGGACCAGTCTGCGTTCCGCCCATTGAGCGGCGACGGGCCGATTCCTTCCGCGACGCCTAAAGCGCGCTTCTAAAACACTTCCCTGCCGGGTAAAGCGGTGGCTGCCATGGACGCAGCCAGGCTTTGCCGCGCCCGGTAAATGCCTCGGGAGAGTCATCATGCGTGCTGCTCAATTGAAAGCTGTACTGCCACGGGAGCTGCTCGCCTCTGTGGTTGTGTTTCTGGTCGCCCTGCCGCTGTGCATGGGGATCGCGATTGCCTCAGGCATGCCCCCGGCCAAGGGCTTGATCACCGGAATCATCGGTGGCCTGGTGGTGGGTTGGTTGGCAGGCTCGCCGCTGCAGGTCAGTGGCCCGGCGGCGGGCCTGGCGGTGTTGGTGTTCGAGCTGGTGCGCCAGCACGGCATGCTGATGCTCGGGCCGATCCTGTTGTTGGCGGGTTTCCTGCAACTGGTGGCCGGGCGTTTGCGCCTGGGCTGCTGGTTCCGCGTCACGGCGCCGGCGGTGGTGTACGGTATGCTGGCGGGGATTGGCGTGTTGATTGTGTTATCCCAGATTCACGTGATGCTCGACGGCGCGCCCAAGCCTTCTGGGCTGGATAACCTGACGGGGTTCCCAGCGGCGTTGGCCGAGGCGATTCCTATCCTGGGCGGCGGCCTGGGTTGGCAGGCGGGATTGCTCGGTTTGTCGACGATGCTGGTGATGTACGCCTGGGACAAATTACGCCCGCAACGCCTGCGCTTTGTGCCGGGTGCCTTGTTGGGTGTAGGCCTGACCACGGTGGTCAGCCTGGTGCTGGCGTTGCAGGTCAAACGCGTGGAAGTCCCGGAAAACCTCGCCGACGCTATCGACTGGCTGCGTCCCAGCGACCTGCTCAACCTCGCTGACCCCCAGTTGCTGATTGCCGCCTTCGCCGTGGCGTTTATCGCGAGCGCCGAAACCCTGCTCTCCGCCGCGGCGGTCGACCGCATGCACAGTGGTCAGCGTTCTGATTTCGATAAGGAGTTGTCCGCCCAGGGTGTCGGTAACATGCTCTGTGGTCTGCTTGGTGCCTTGCCGATGACTGGAGTGATCGTGCGCAGCTCGGCCAACGTGCAGGCCGGTGCGACCACGCGTTTGTCGGCGATGTTCCACGGGCTGTGGCTGCTGGCGTTCGTGCTGTTGCTGTCGAGTGTGCTGCAAAGCATCCCGGTGGCGAGCCTGGCGGGTGTGTTGGTGTACACCGGGATCAAGCTGGTGGACATCAAGGCGTTCAAGGCACTGGGGCGCTATGGGCGGATGCCGATGTTTACCTACGCAGCCACGGCGTTGGCGATCATCTTTACCGACCTGCTGACCGGCGTACTGGTGGGCTTTGGGTTGACGTTGGTCAAGCTGGCGTTCAAGGCTTCGCGGCTCAAGGTCAGCTTGATCGACTTGCCCCAGGAAGGAGAGATGGAGCTGCGTCTGACGGGGGCGGCGACCTTCCTGAAGGTGCCGGCGTTGACCCAGGTGCTCTCGACGGTACCTGCGGGCAGCACCGTGCACGTGCCGTTGAGCAACTTGAGTTACATCGACCATTCCTGCCTGGAGCTACTGGAAGAATGGGGGCGGGCCAATGCGGCCAAGGGCTCGACGCTGGTGATCGAAGCGCGCGGGTTGAAGCGCCGGTTGGAAGGTCGGGTGCGGACGACGACGGGGATAGGTTCGGCGCCGTCTGTGAGCTGACGAAACCGGATCAAAAATGTGGGAGCGGGCTTGCTCGCGAATGCAGGGTGTCAGTCACCGGAAATGTTGACTGAGTCACCGCATTCGCGAGCAAGCCCGCTCCCACGTGGGTTTTGTATTAGATCGAAGATCTAGGCGGGCTGATCCAACGCCAACTCAACCCCCAACTGCCGCGACAGGCACGGCCAGCGTTTCCACGCGGCTTCTGTGTCCGGGCTCTTCAGCTGTTCGCGATAGGCTTCGACCGACTCCAGCGCAAAGCTGTCTTCGTTGAGCATTTCATCCACGGCGTGGTGTACCGCTTTATCCAACTGGTTGGCGAAGGCTTCGCCGATCAGTTGGTGGGCGATGACATTAGCGACAGTCGTGTCGGCCGGAATCAATGGCTGGCCAAAATGCTTGATATAGAGATCGTTCACCTCTTCCACCAATCGATGCGCCAGGTAGGCCTCGTCCAGCAGGCCGTCGAGCCCTTCGTGGCCGGCGAGGATGGCGGGCGGTTGCAGGAAGAAATGCTCGGCGATCTTCAGCACCGGCTTGATCTGGCTTTCGATACCCGCTTCGCGGGCCACGTCGTTGGCGGCGTCGAGTAAATCGGGGACGAGATCGATGTAGGCGGTGACAAAGCGGGTCATGACAATGTGGCGATCACCGTCAGCCAGGGAGATGGCCGAATGCAGGTGCGGCAATTGTTTTTCCAGTTGCTGGGCAAGCTGGCCTGTGCTGGCTTCGTGTTGATGGGCACGGGAAATCTGCTCGCGCAATGCGGCGGTGTTCATGAAAGCTCCAGTGATGCAGGTGTAGGAAAAGGGAGAGGATAAGGTAGCTCGTTTATACGAGCGTCTAAGACGCATTTGTCATAATTATTTCATGGTTATGCGCCCCCGTTATATCGAATTGCCATCGTTCGTCGGATAAACGATTCCGCTCCCGGTTTTATTGGCTATTTCCGGTCATTTCTACTCATTTGCCCCTACGCATTGCAGGGTTGCAGAGCGTGTCTATACTCGGGTTTGTACGCGATTAGCTGATGACGCCAGACTGCATAAGCAGGCAAGGCCAGGCGGTTGTAAGCAGTATGGAAGCCGCTCCCTTCGACGCAGGTGCAAACCGGCGGG
>Ga0256410_1003076_pt1 | contig 10487 bp, 10 predicted proteins | sample PhyWR1_FD_185983 | JGI IMG/M metagenome (GOLD analysis project Ga0256410, IMG submission 185983) | Leaf surface microbial communities from wheat plants in UC Gill Tract Community Farm, Albany, California, United States - DLSL W.R1 | ecosystem: Host-associated > Plants > Phyllosphere >... | reverse complement strand
TTTTACAAGGCTTCGGTCCAAAAGAAACACAGCCCTACCACTACCAACTCGACCACCTCGGCACACCCCAGGAACTCACCACCCCCGAGGGCGATATCGCCTGGTCCGCCCACTACCGCGCCTACGGTGAAATCGCCCGCCTCGACGTAGGCAAACTCGACAACCCACTGCGCTTCCAGGGCCAATACTTCGACGAAGAAAGCGGCCTGCACTACAACCGTCATCGCTACTACAATCCGGATATTGGTCGCTACCTGACGCCGGACCCGGTGAAGTTGGCGGGTGGGATCAATGGGTATCGGTATGTGCCTAACCCTACGGGGTGGTTGGATCCGCTGGGGTTGAACTCTTGTCCTGGCACCGATTGTCAACCGACGCGCAATGCTGATAAGCCGGAACAGCGTGTCAAGATAATTGAAGGCGAGCAAAAGCTACCAAAAGGTGCGGATAGTAAGCTATCCAGAAACGGTGCATTTAAAAGAGCAAAATTAATAGGTAATGTACCAAGACAGCAACATCCCACCAAAACATATAAAGTAAAAATCAAAGATCAAGATCAATACACAGAGGGTCGACTTTATATATTTGAGCTAAACGAGCGCAAAATTGAGATACACGAACACTCTCTCGGCCATAAAAAAGGTAATCTCGGGCCACATTTCAATACAGAAATCAGCATCGAAGAAAAAAAGATACCGTTGAAAAACAACACGGACAACCATTCTTACGTCAAGAGATAGATATGAAATCAGTATTCATTAGAGAAATAGGTATCCATCCATGGGACCAGCCGCATGGGAGCAACGATGAAAACTACACAACAATAACTCTACTTAATCAAAATTACGAAAGCGCCTGGAAAACCTGGTGCGAGTTCAGTTCGCCGCTTACAAAAAAATTCAATACCCTCGTTCACTGGCACACAAGGCTAACCCCTTACCTCAATAAGACTCAAGAGTACGCATCAAAAAAAGAGTTTTCCAAAAAAGCGAAAGCAGGCGATATCTTTAGAAAAAATGAGCTAACAGGAATTTACTCCAAGATAGTACAATTAAATACTGATCCCTTTTGCATAGACCCTATGTGCATGACCGATTATCGAAACTCCATCACAATAATGCAAAAAAACAGCGTAAATCTTGAAAACTTGTGGCAGCAGCTATGTAATCTTACAGACATCTCAAACACTGACGACTTCAAACTAATACTTAGCGAAAAAAGCTCTATCTCCTTTAGATTTTACGATACAGAAACATATGGCGCAGCTCAAGCAATATGCCACTCAGAGCACTTACCTCTTTTAAACAAAATTATTACAGAGATGAAAATTGAAGAGATTTCTCAGAACGACGTTTATGCTTACCTTCATAGTTAAACAATACAAGCAAAAAAATTTAATCCATAACAATCGAAAAGATAAAACCCACCAGGAATAGTTATACAATTAAAGCACCCAACTCATAGCTCATAAAATCAACTTCATCTACCTAAACAAAGCTACCTTTAAAAAACGGTGACAATTCACACCCTTACTTCAAGAGCCAAAAATGACGACTGTATATATAAATGAATATGGAGTAAGACCATGGGAAAGTGCACGCCCAACAAATGACGCCAGATTCACCACTACGACATTGTTAAGCCATAATTTCGAAAGCGCTTGGAGATCATGGTGCTCGGTGGTAGAGCAACTGCCAGAGGACTGGTCAATTAAAAGAGAATGGCATTCAGCGCAGCCGGCTGAATTCAATTCAAAAACCGAAGAGTATCTATTTAAAAAAAATACGATCAAAACACTTCAAGACCAAGACTTTTTTAAAAAAAATGAAAATAGCAATATCTACTCAACAATCAAAAACCTCCCTAACAACCCCAAAAAAATAGACAATCAGTTCTTTGAAGGCTCGCACAACGTCATTTTAATTATTCAAAAAATAGAAATTGCCATTGAGAATCTATGGTCAGAAATGACCATATTTGAAAAGCATATTACTGCGGAAAAAATCAGCTCATTCTTGGAATCTCAAACCGACATACTGATATGTAGGTTTTACGAAGCTGAAACACATGCCGCAGCTCAATTCATTTACCATACAAACATCGAAAATCAAAAAATTATAGAAGCTTCTAAAATGCGATTTAAAAAAATAGGCATTGAAGATGTCCACTTTCACATAAACACCAAATAGGACCACCACTTCGATTTATACGCTCTCCATTACGAGTGCAACTGACACGCAAAAAGCACCCTATATAACTTCTGACTTAAGTATGTGAGGCATTGCGCCAACGTCCCGTTACCGCTTATACGGAATTTTGATATGAAACATAAGCCCAGACTCTCAATTTTGCGCAGTCTTCTTTTCACATACAACATTGAAAATCTAGACGATCATGAAAGAGAGAATTTTATTACATCAAAAAATGTAAATGATGAAAAAGAACTTTCAGAGCTATTTGATGAACTAACCAAACCCGAATTCGCATCCTATGGATACTTAGAGCGTAAGTGGCATATAGACACCATTGACTACTTTCTGAGGACCGACGAATCTTTTGAATCAGTTTTTCATAATTTCGACACATATTTTGACGACGAGATAATTGACAAAAGAAATTTTATGAAAGTACTTCTAGACTGCCTAATAAAATATAACAAGGAAATTAAAGAGCGCGAGTCAAAAAATTTTTAACATGACAGCCAAGAAAAATAAAACCCACTAACAGGGATATTTATTCAACTGAGTACCCAATTCAAAACTCATAGAATGCAATTCACCTGCCTAAGCGAAGCCACAACAAGAGAGCGGATAAGTAAAAAGTACATCACAGACAAAAAACACAGACTTGAATTATCGACACCGAAGATCTTTAGTCGATCTGTTAAACACTGCACTGAGCGATGATAGCTATGATTTTTCGACAGTATTGCGCCAGGTACCTGGTTTTTACTGCACACTGCCTTGGGGCTGGAGCGATATGGAAAACCCAAGAGGCTTTTTTGAGAGTATTTACAGGCTGGCAACTCAAGACTGGAAAGACGACGTCCAAAAAGTCAGCCGAGAAGCCCCATCAACATGGTAAGAACACCCGCCACCTCACTGACTACCCGCCCCTGTAAACAGAGAAGGAAAACCAATCACTGCTTATACGGAGTTTGAACAATGAAAAACAAACCAGATCTACAGATACTACAAGGACTGTTATTTACTTACCGCATAGAAAACATAATCAATTTAGAGTGAAAAAATCATTACATCAAAAAAACGTAAACGGCGAAACGGAGCTTTCAGAACTTTTTAACACTTTAACCAAGTCAGAATTCTTATCATACAAAGTAGATTAGCAGCTTTGGTTGTGGAAACGATCAAGCATTATCTATCAACAGACCAAGACTTTAAATCTGTTTTCCACTTGTTCGACACTTACTTAAACGACGACATAATCGACAACCCACTGCGCTTCCAGGGCCAATACTTCGACGAAGAAAGCGGTCTGTACTACAATCGCCATCGCTACTACAATCCGGATATTGGTCGCTACCTGACGCCGGACACGGTGAAGTTGATGGGTGGGATCAATGGACATGGGTATGTGCCTAACCAGGAACAGAATAGTTTCTAGCGACGCGAAAAGAAGTATTCGTTACGGCGCTCATGACATGAACAGCAAGCCGAGCAAACATCACTACCATGATGAAACTTGGACGCTAGAGCTTAAAAGCAACACAATGAACGTGGCAACACAGTTATAAGAGTCCCGCTATCGAAGAAGTGAAATGAAAATACATATTACCGAAGCATTTTCTGTGAAAGGCACTTTGTATGTGAAATTCCAATCGCCATCTGGAAATGCCACTGCGCTCTGGAGCGGAACCACTCCAGAGAACAATGAAATTCTGGATGTGGAATTCGATCTGGATGATGTTTTTTCCTGGGGGAAGAACATCAAGCTTTCGAACAAGAAAACACCACATATCACCACCATAAATGGCGTCACCCAAATAACGGCCGAGGTAATTAAAAATCAGGATGAAGAATGTGCAGCATTAAAAATCAACGACTCAATCATCCTTATTGACCTTGAGAAACCGATGGCTGAAAAAACAGGTTGGGTTCAAGTGAGCACAGCAAGAATCCGGCTCTACCCCACGAATATCTGAACGATACTTGAGTTCACACCACCACTATCCCAATCATAGGCGACAGCGCTTATAACCACGTTTAGGGCTGCTACGCAGCCCAACGCAGCGCAAGCCTGCTCACCACAACGACAGGCTCAAGTTCCGAGTAAACCTACGGCGCTCATCCGTAGGGAATGCGCCAGCGTAACGCTGCTTTTTCACCCCACTCTCACCCCCACTAAACCGACCGCAACCAAGTCCCCTGCGCTGCGCTGACGCGGTTACGCCCGCCGCTTTTGGCCTGGTACAACGCCAGGTCGGCGTCGTTGAGCCAACTGATGGAGTCGGCGTGCCCCGGTTGATAGGGCGCCAGGCCAATGCTCAGGCTGGCGCGCAGGGTCGGGTTTTGGTCGTAGGTCAGCGCATTGAAGCGATCGCGCAGCACATCCATAGCTTGCGTGGCACGGTTGAGCGGCATGTCCGACAGGATCACGCAGAATTCATCACCGCCATATCGCCCCGCCTGGTCGGTGCTGCGCAGGTTCTGGCGCAGTACCTTGCTGAGCTGACGCAACACGATATCGCCGGTCACGTGGCCGTAGGTGTCATTGATAAGTTTGAAGTGGTCGATGTCGATCAGGGCAATCACCGCGCCCCGCTGTTCATCGCGACAACGCTGGAACTCGATTTCCAACTGATCTTTCCACGCACCGTGGTTGAGCAGGCCGGACAAGCTGTCAGTACGGCTCAGGGCCAGCAGTTCGCGCTTGTGCCGGGACAAGTTCTGAGCCTGTCGATAGCAGATCCAACCGAGCACCAATGGATACAGCATCAGGATCGGCAGGCAGGCGTATAGCTGGGCCTGACTTGTCATGGCGATAAAACCCGGTGCCACCCACCACCACCCGATGGCGACACCCAGCGCCTGCGCCAGCCAGCCGGCCAACACAAAGCGCGGCCCGCCAATGGATACGTTGTTCATGGACATCATCGACAGCACGGTGACACTGGGCAGCGGATTGAACTGCATGGCGGCGACCCAGAAGCCGCCGCAAAACGAATCGAACAGCAGATGGCGGCGTTCGCTGCGTAGGGTTTGGCTGGTGCGTAGGGTCAGTTGGAATGACACGTGGGGCCAGACAAATGCATTGATCAGCATCCAGGCCCACACCCACGGCGGAGGCTCCAGGGGGTATATGGCAAAAACCACGCACACTACGCCCAGGGCCAATCCCAGGGCACGGGTTTTGTAGAGGCGAATGGCGAGCGGAAGTCCTTTTCCTCCGACGCTGGGCATGGCGGGGGTCAATCCTGGAGGAATGCCTGGAGTCTATCAGGGCGACGGCAAATTGCCACCACCGCCGACAGGGACGTTGCTCAGTGGGGAAAGCCCCGTGCCAGCATCAACGCCACACCCAACAACAAAACCGCCGTGGCGCGCTGCAACAACACGCGGCGCTGCGGGTTTTCCAGCACATGCTTGATGCGCTGGCCGAAGTAGCAATACAAGCAGCCACTGGCGAATTGCAGTAACAGAAAGGTCAGCCCGAGGATGGCGATGTCCGCCGCCGAGCTGTGCTCCCCGGCCCCGGCGAACTGCGGGAACACCGCGCTGAACATAATGATGGTCTTGGGGTTGGAAAACCCGGTCAGCAAGCCTTTGCCGAACAGGCTGCGCGGGCCTTCCACGCCGCCGGCCCTGTGGATCGACACGCCGTTGCTGGTCCACTGTTTGTAGGCCAAGTACAGGATGTAGGCCACGCCGACAAACTGGATGGTCTGGGTAATGGCGAGGTTGCCCTTGATCAGTTCCGAGAAGCCCACGGCAAAGATCAGGATCGAAATCAGGTACGACACACTGGCGCCGATCTGCGCCGGGATCGAACTGCGCAGGCCGTCCTTCAAGCCCAGGCTCAGCAAGAGCAGGGTCATGGGGCCAGGGCTGAAGGTCATGGTGGCGCAAAACAACAGAAAGTAGAGGAACGAAGAGAGTGTTAACGCGGTTGTCATGGTCCTGGACCTTGGGTAGGAGAGTCGACTTTCTTGGCCTTGAGCACCCTCTTTGGCTCTCAGCGGTTTTCTGGATGCGCACAGATAAGTCGTCATAAAAAATGCGGAACCCATTGCTCACTTGCAGGGAAATCGCCGTATCCAAGCGAGGTGGCCGGCAGTCTAGAGGAGCGACGTTGCACCAGGCAGGTAAAGTGATGCCTAATCCGGCCTCACTTCACCGGTAAAAACACCAGCAAAGACAAGGAAGGTTTATGTTTGTATCCGCCATCGCCTTTGTGGACGGCACGCCGAAGGTGCAGCAGATCGTCGAAGCGTTCAGCCAGGCTATTGAAAACGGCGAATGGGCACCGGGTAGCAAATTGCCGTCGGTGCGCGAGTTGACCCAGACCCTGAGCGTCAGCAAATTCACCCTCAACGAAGCCCTCGACCGTCTGCGCGGCCGCAACCTGCTGACCTCCAGCCAGGGCCGCGGCTACTTTGTGGCGATGGACAGCACGCGGCCGGCCTCCTCCACCTGGGTCGACCTGCTGCCCCAAGACCTGCTCAGCGTCTTGCGTCGCCCGCTGGTGACGGCCGACAGCGACCTGCGCCCCGGCGGCGGCCATCTGCCCGAAACGTGGTTGAACGGCGAGGCGATCCGCCAGGCCATGCGCAGCGTGGTGCGCGCGCCGTCGCTGCGCATCGCTGGGCTGGGTACGCCGGCCGGTCTACTGCCGCTGCGCCAGGCCCTGCAACACAAGTTGCACGGTGACGGATTGTCGGTGCCGGTGGAGCAAATCATCACCACCCCCAACACCGTGCAAGGCTTGGACATGCTTATGCGCCTGCTGGCGCGCCCCGGCGATACGGTGTTGCTGGATGCGCCGTGTTATTTCAACTTCCACGCCAATCTGGCGCTGCATGGGGTCAAGGTGGTGACCATTGAGCGTCGCCCGGACGGCTTCGACTTTACCGCTCTGGAACAGCTGCTGGCCGAACACCGTCCCAGCCTGTACCTGACCACCAGCGTGCTGCATAACCCTACCGGCCATTCGTTCAGCCCGAGCCAAGCGTTCCGCCTGCTGCAGCTGACCCAGCATTACCACTGCCATATCGTCGAAGACGACCTCTACGGTGACTTGCACCCCAACCCGCCGCCACGCCTGGCCAGCCTCGCCGGTCTTGAGCAGGTGACTTACCTGTCGGGGTTTTCCAAGATCCTCAGCGCCAACACCCGCGTCAGCTACGTGGTGGCCGCGCCGCAATTGGCGGCCAACCTGACCAATATGAAGTTGATGAGCGGCGGCGTGACCTCGGAGCTGTTCGAGCAGATCGTCTACCGCATGCTCAGCGAAGGCAGCTACGCCAAGCACCGCAAACGCATGGTGCAACGGCTGATGGAGGCCGGCGGTCGCGTGGAGCAATGGCTCAGGCGTTGTGGTTGTGAACTGCCAATGGCCTATGAAGGCGGCATGTTTATCTGGGCACGCCTGCCGCCGGAAGTGAACGGCGAACTGCTGGCCCAGGAGGCGTTGAAGCGCAGCATGGTGCTGGCGCCGGGGGCGTTATTCGGCTACGACCCGATCCATCGTGATTCGATGCGCTTTAATGTGGCCCACAGCGACGACCCACGCGTGCAACGTGTCTTCGAAGCCCTGCTGCGCGGGGGGGCCGGCAAGTCTGGCAACTGATCGCGCTAAGGCGATATGCCAGTTTTTTGCTTCGCCGTGTATCTGCCTGCGCCCAGATACACTGCAATACAAAACGTACAAGGCATCGCCGGCAACAGTGGCTAGACTGCGCCGCAACGAGCATTTAACGAGGAAGGCAGCATGGATCATGTCGATCATATCCTGATCGTCGATGACGACCGGGAGATCCGCGAACTGGTGGGCAATTACCTGAAAAAAAATGGCATGCGCACCACCGTGGTCGCCGATGGCCGGCAAATGCGCAGCTTCCTGGAAACCACCCCCGTGGATTTGATCGTGCTGGACATCATGATGCCCGGCGATGACGGTTTGCAGCTGTGCCGCGAGCTGCGGGTAGGCAAGCACAAGGCCACGCCGGTGCTGATGCTGACCGCCCGCAATGACGAAACCGACCGCATCATCGGCCTGGAAATGGGCGCCGACGATTACCTGGTCAAGCCCTTCGCGGCCCGTGAGCTGCTGGCACGTATCAATGCGGTGCTCCGCCGCACGCGCATGCTACCGCCCAACCTGGTGGTCACCGAAACCGGGCGCCTGATCCGCTTCGGTCGCTGGCGCCTGGACACCACCGCGCGCCACCTACTTGACGACGACGGCACCCTGGTGGCCCTGAGCGGTGCGGAATACCGTCTGTTGCGGGTGTTTCTCGACCACCCCCAACGGGTGCTCACTCGTGACCAATTACTCAACCTGACCCAGGGCCGCGACGCCGATCTGTTCGACCGTTCCATCGACTTGCTGGTCAGTCGCCTGCGCCAACGACTGTTGGATGATGCCCGTGAGCCGGCCTATATCAAGACCGTGCGCAGCGAGGGCTACGTGTTCTCACTGCCGGTGGAAATCCTCGAGGCCGATCAATGAGCCTGCGGCTCGGCTGGCCCCGCACCCTGGCGTCGCAATTGTCGCTGATTTTCCTGATCAGCCTGGTGTGCGCCCATGGGCTGTCGTTCAGTGCACAGTTTTACGAGCGCTATATCAGCGCGCGCACGACGATGCTGGGCAACCTGGAAAACGACGTGGCCACCTCGGTGGCGATCCTGGACCGCCTGCCTGCCGATGAGCGCGCCAGTTGGCTGCCACGCCTGAACCGCCAGAACTACCGTTACCTGCTCAACGCAGGCGAGCCGGGCCGCCCCTTGCCCAGCGATGACATGCCCATGGCCGCCACCTCGATTGCCGAGGCCCTGGGCGAGCGTTATGCGCTGACCTTTCGCGATATTCCGGGCGCGCAGAAGCATTTCCAGGCGCACCTGACACTGGCCGACGGGAGTCCTATCACCGTGGATGTGCGCCCCGCCGCCGTCCCGGTGGCCTATTGGTTACCGGTGGTGCTGGTGCTGCAACTGGCGCTGCTACTGATCTGCACCGGGTTAGCCGTACGCCTGGCCATTCGCCCACTGACGCGCCTGGCCCATGCCGTGGAAACCCTGGATCCCAACGCACATCCCACGACACTCGATGAACGTGGGCCCACCGAAGTGGCCCATGCCGCAGCGGCGTTCAATCGCATGCAGCAACGGATCGCCGACTACCTCAAGGAACGCATGCAGATCCTCGCGGCGATTTCCCACGATCTGCAAACACCGATCACCCGTATGAAGCTGCGCGCCGAGTTCATGGAGGACTCCACCGACCGCGAAAAACTCTGGAACGACCTGGGGGAAATGGAGCACTTGGTACGCGAAGGCGTGGCCTATGCGCGCAGCGTCCACGGCGCCAGCGAAACCAGCCAGCGCATCGACCTGGACGCCTTTCTCGACAGCCTGGTGTTCGACTATCAAGACATGCACAAACAGGTCAGCCTCAGTGGCAAGAGCGCGGCGATACTCGACACGCGCCCCCACGCCCTGCGCCGGATTCTGGTGAACCTGGTGGACAATGCCCTCAAGTTCGCCGGCTCCGCCCATCTGGAAGTGGCGGCCACCCCCAACGGTGAACTGTCGATCAAGGTACTGGATAACGGGCCAGGCATTGCCGAGGCTGAATTGCCCCAGGTGCTGCAACCCTTCTACCGCGTTGAAAGCTCACGCAATCGCGGCACCGGCGGCACCGGCCTGGGCCTGGCCATCGCGCAACAGTTGGCCGTGGCCATCGGCGGTGCGCTGACCTTGAGCAACCGCCCCGAGGGCGGGCTCTGCGCGCAAGTCAGGTTGCCCCTGTAAGGGTGCGACGACGTAACCAGCTCGGTCCGTTGACCAACCCTGTTACACACCATATAGTGTGCCCACAAACAAAACAGACCACTACATAGTGTGCGCCATCGGTGCTTACCGACCACACTCTGCGCAGTATTTCAATGCCTTGAAGCCTGCAAATCATCTATTTTTTGCACGGGCCCACCCCCGTCAGACCAGACCAGGAAGGAATATTTCGATGCTGAGTTGGGATGAAGTCGACAACGAAGACACCGGCCCAGCGGTGATCAAAGGCGCCAACGCCGGCCACGCCACCGAAGCTAACATGGACCGCCTCGACGGTGCCGGCGCCGCCGCCGCCATCGAAGCCCGCGCCGTCACCGCCAGTGACTCCGCCGCCATCGTGCGCGCCAAGGCCGCCCTGGACAAACTCGACGTCGCCGAAGGCCTCGCCGAGCTGGAAGGCTCCGCCGCCCGCGTCGCCGTTGACGAAAAGCGCATGATCAACTGCCGCGCCGACCTCAA
>Ga0256410_1003068_pt1 | contig 10507 bp, 6 predicted proteins | sample PhyWR1_FD_185983 | JGI IMG/M metagenome (GOLD analysis project Ga0256410, IMG submission 185983) | Leaf surface microbial communities from wheat plants in UC Gill Tract Community Farm, Albany, California, United States - DLSL W.R1 | ecosystem: Host-associated > Plants > Phyllosphere >... | reverse complement strand
GGCGGCGCTGGCCGAAGCGCGCCGGCACCCGCGTCTCAAGGTGATCCAGCTGACCGTCACCGCCGGCAATGACGCAGCGTTTGCGTTATACCAGCGCTGCGGCTTTATCCAGTACGGCCTGGAGCCGCTGGCGGTGCGGGTGGGTGTGGAGTATTTCGACAAGGTCCACATGTGGCGCGAACTCGAGTCCGACTGAGGCAGTGGCCGATGTGATGGTTCAGCGCACGGCGCTCACGCCATCCAATGTTGAAAACGACGTGTCCTTGGCCGTCAGCAGAAAATCGCGCATATACGGCGCGTCCAGCATGTCGGTGCGCACCCCCGCATACAGCGTGGCAAACAGGCCTTTCTCGCCCAGGCGCTTGGCCTTCACGTAGCCGCGCGAGCTGTACTCATGCAGTGCCCAATGGGGCATGCCGCATACGCCACGGCCGCTGGCGACCAGTTGCATCATCATCACCGTCAGCTCCGAGGTGCGCACTTGCGCAGGCTCTACATCGGCGGGTTCCAGAAAGCGCGTGAAGATGTCCAGCCGGTCGCGCTCCACCGGGTAGGTGATCAGGGTTTCGCTGAGCAGGTCGTCGGGCACGATGTACGACTTGCCGGCCAACGCGTGCTGGTTGGCCACTGCCAGCATGGCTTCGTAGGTGAACAGCGGCACATAGGTGATGCCCGGCAGCTCCAGCGGGTCGGACGTCACCACCAGGTCCAAGTCACCGCGGGCCAGCGCCGGCAGCGGTGCGAAGGCAAAGCCCGAGGCCAGGTCCAGCTCGACTTCCGGCCATGCATCGCGGAATTGGTCGATGGTCGGCATCAGCCACTGAAAACAGCTGTGGCACTCGATGGCCATGTGCAAGCGCCCGGCGGTGCCACCGGCCAACCGTGCGATATCGCGTTCGGCGCCGCGCAACAGCGGCAGGGTGGCGTCGGCCAATTGCAGCAGGCGCAGGCCGGCGCTGGTGAAGCGCAGCGGCTTGGTCTTGCGCACAAAAAGCTGCATGCCCAGGCGCTCTTCCAACTCCTTGAACTGGTGCGACAGCGCCGATTGCGTCAGGTGCAGGCGTTCGGCGGCTTCCACCAGGCTGTCGGCTTCACGCAGGGCGTGCAGGGTCTTGAGATGACGGATTTCGAGCACGGGCTCTCCATGAAAACAATTTGAGACACGATCAGATCGCGTGAGTTTGTCTCATGTTCTCATGGGTGTCGACCGCGCCATGCTTACAGGTTTTTGAAATGTTCGAGAAACAGTGCGCGGCTGATGTCGCCGCGCCAGATCGGCGTGTGGCCGGGCTGTTGTTTTTGCCATTCCAGCCCCAGGCGTCGTTGTTCCGGCAGTTTCAAATGCGCTTTGACCACGCTGTCGAACGGCGCTTTGGCTGAGTCGTAATGTGCATGGACATACCACAGCACCGGTTCACCGGGCTGGGTCAGGTCGTGTACGGCGTACTCCTGGAAAAAATCGCTGCGACCGTCCTGGCGCTTCCCGTTGACGGCACGCTCTCCCAGTTTGCTCAGGCGGATCGCTGGTCGATCATCCTTGTGGGGCGAAAGCAGGTAATCGAGGAAACCACCGGTCGGCTGTTTGCTGCTCATCGACTGTTGGACGCGCAGTTGTCGGCCGGCCACGGTCAACTCATCGGCCTTGCTGCGCAGTTGGCCGATGACGGCTTCATCAGGGGCCACACGCTCGATGCGATTGGCGCGCACGTTCAACTCGGCGGCTTCGCTGACCAGCATGTGTTCCAGGTTCACGGGGCTCATATTCTGCTGCGCATAGCTCTGCACCTTGCTCTGGTAGTTGTCCACAGCACCGAGCCGGGTCTGGGCTTCACTGACCAGCGTCGAGCGCGCAAGGCTGACTTCGGGGGGGCGGCGTCGGTTGCTCGGGGGCGGCAAGGCGGGCGCGATTGGAGTGTGCATCGAGTTGCCAGGTTTCAACCGGGCCTGCGGGTGCCTCGACGATATATTGGCGGGCACTGGTCTGCGGGTTGATCGTTTCGGTGCCCACCAGCAATCGGTTTTCTTCGGTGGTAAAGACTTTGAGTTTGGGGTCTCGGGCAGCGCTGGGCTTGATACCCATATCGTTGCGCGCCAGCTCGAGCATTTTTTCCACGTCATCGAGCAGTGTGGCCAGACGAGGCTGATCGAAATGCTGCGGGTAACCGAGGTTCCAGGTTGTCAGATCGCGACTGAAGCTCTGGTAGTCCTGAATGCAGGCCTCCAGTATGGCCAGGCGTTGAGCGCGAGTGGCGGGAGAACGGTTCAGCAGGAAGTGAAGGGTGAGCGCGCGGGAAATATTGACATGGCTCTTGAGGGTTTGCTGGAACAGATAGAACCACGACACCTCACTGATGCCGTCGTAGCGATTGAAACTCTCCAGACTGAAACTGAGTGTGAGGTGACGACGATAATCGGTGCCGAACTGGGTATTGAGCTCAGTGAGGTCGGTGTCCAGGGCCTTGTAGGCACTCAGGACGCCGGGATCGGTCTCGGTGAACGTGAAGTCCCGTTCGTGGAGGATTTTCTGATGCCAGGTGTTGGCCGTCTGTGCGCACTGTTCCACTTCATCGAGCGTTTCGCGAATCTTGAGGCTCAGGGCTTTACGTCGCACGGCGTGATTGATCAGGTCGCTTGCCTGGATTCGTTCAATGCTCAGCGCGGCGAACTGTTCGATCTGAGGCTGCATCTGCCGTCTTGCATAGTTGGCAAGCTCAATGTTGTTTCTGACGATGCTGGCAGCATTCGCGCGGCGCACGCCTTGACGAAAGGTGATGGCCTCACGGCTGACCGGGCGAGGCAGTTGCGCCAGTGTGCGGTCGTGCTGCAGGGCAAGCTCGATGGATTCTCGCAGGGCCTGGCGCAAGTCCGTCAGCGCAGTTGATTTGGCCGGAGCCTGGGCGTTCAGGTAGAGCAGTTCCAGGCGTTTTGTTCGCGTGAGCTGGTGACTGACGCGCTGACCGAGGGCCATGGCTTCATCGTGCAGGCGCAGTTGCTGGCGCCATGCGCGATCGGTCCACCAGCGGGGCAAGCGTTCACGGATCGCCAGAGGCCAGACGGGATCGAGGCGGTCTGCCAGATGCCCGAGCACGCCGCCGCCGCCGGCGAGCCCACCGTTGACCAGAGTGCCGTATACCGCGCCGTGGGTATTCCAGTCGCCGGCCTCGTCAAGCACGATGGGCTGTTTGTAGGTTTTGGTGCGCGTCCCTTTCAAGCGCAACGTGTGCAGGTTGTGGTCCAGCTCGACCTCGAACACACGGCCCTGACTGAGCATGAAGTCCCCTTGTGCGTGTCGGTAGACGTTGCGGTAGATCCCTTCGCTGTGAGGTTGCAGGCCATGCAGGGAAATCGGTTGTTCGTACTCGTACCCGGCGAAGCGTTCGACGATGGCTGACGACTTGCGCAACGACGGCGGCGATAGAGCAGCCGCGCTGCGGCCGAGCCGCTCCAGCTGCTGCAGGCGAACCCTGGGGCGGGTCGCGTTGGCAGAGATGCCAATCCCGGTGGCCAGGTCGACGCCGGCGTTGATCAGCGCGTGCAGACTGGACGCCAGGGCGTCGACTCCGCTCTGCACATCGCCGCGCAGGAACGCGGCAACGGCCATGTTCGCTTGCACCCACGCGTCATACAGGCCGACAGCCGTGCCGATAAACGGCACGAATCCCATCGCCAGTTTGATGAAGTACATGGCCTGCGCACCTTTGCTCGCCGATTCGCGCAGGCGCTGTGCGCTGTTGGAGCGTGACGTGTTGCGATGAGCGTCCAGCACCTGGCCCATATGGGCATTGAGCAGGTTTTTCGCGAGAGAGGTCGAGGCTGGCCAGGCGACGCCCACACCGATAATGGCGTCGTAGTGCTTGAGCAAGGCCTGCTTGATGCGGTAGGCGTGTCGCTCGGTTGTACCACCCAGTGCGCGGCCGGCCAGGTATTGGTGCATCTCTTCGCGAAAGCACCAATTGAACAGGGCTTTTCGAGCCGCTTCCAGGGTGTCGAAACGGTAGAAAAACTGACCGTCGAGGCGGTCGGGCAAGTACAGCAGAGTCACCCCGCTGTTCAATTCCTGAATAAAGGTTATGCCCAGCAGCGTTGAACTGAAGTCTTGCGTGTCGCTGCCCCCGGCCGTCAGGTGTGCCGGCTTGAGGACGATTCGGCGGTTGCCCTGGCGCCAGGCCTGTTCAGTGCTGGCATCGATGGCGATGTCGAGTATCTGCAGCGCGTCGTCCTTGAGGTGCCCGCGTACCTTGGCAATGCTGCGTTGCAGTTGCAGCAGCAAGCGCCAGTTTTCCAGCAGGGTTTCCTGCTGGTAGGCGTCGCTGAAGGTGGTCGCCGCAGGCTTGCCCAGGAACGTGAGGGTGATCAGGTCTTCATATTTTTGCGCGACGTCCAGTTCCCTGATGATCCTTTTGACGTAGGGCGCGGTAATGCCGGTGAGCAGTCGCTGGCGCTCGGTTTCGTCGTCGCCGATCACCTGGACTTTCATGAACTCCAGACGGTCCTTGAGGGTGTCCTCAACGGTGAACAGGGCCAGTTCGTGCAACGTGAGCGTGCTGCGTGCGGCGCTGGCTTTGTTCACGGTGCGCGGTGAAAACGAGCCGGCAGCGCCTGAACCCAGCAGCGTTTGCTTTTCGACCGTTACCGGGAGGTCAAGCGTGAGGGTGAAGCGCTTGCGCAGCGAGAAATCCTGGCGCAGACGCTGCTCGATCTGACCCTGGCTGAAGCGGCGGGCAGACGGAAGGTCGCGTTGCACCAGTACCTGCGATCGACGCAATGCGTCCACGCTGGCCGTGATCATCGGCTTGAGTTCGGCGGTCTGCGCGTCGGACAGTTCACTGACCCATTGCGGCTGCTGTTCGGCGCGCGTGACGCTGCGCTGTTGCTCAGCCAGTTGCGCGCAGGCGAGGTCCCGTGCGGCATGGCGGTGCACCTGCCATTCGAGCCGGCATTGTTCCGGCAGTGCGCGCAGCTCGGCCGCGCGTTCGTTCAGCACGACCGGGTCAGCGTGGCTTTCCATCAACAACGCGGCCTTTTGTGAGCACTGTTGTATCTGCGACTGCAGACCGTAATCGAGCGCTTCCTGCGGCACCTCGGCCAGTTGCAGGCTCAGCTCGGCATCATCCGCCTGGATGTTGAACAGCCCGGTGTGCAGTGCCTCTCGCGAGGCGAAGCGTTGCAGCCCGCCCGAGCGGCCTGGCCACCACAGCAGCACGCCGTCATCGCTTGGCGGGTCTTGCAGGTCCGCCGCATTGATGATCGCCAGCGGGCCTTGCAGCTCCTGGCTTTGCACCACGGTCTGGCCATGTTCACCGTTGGTGCTGCGCCTGCTCACGAGCAAGCGGCAAGCGGCCACTGGCAACGCGCGATTCTGGCGATTGGGATGGTTCAGAACGGCCTGCAACCGCAGGTATTCGTCGTTGCTGATCTGCTTGAGCAACCGTTGGATTTCGCCTTCTGCGCGCAAGCCTTTGACGCGGGCGGCGTAGAGGTCGCTTTTGGCGCGTGAGGCGGTTTTTTGCAGGGCCTGCAACTGCAAGCCTGTCTTGTTTTCCAGCAGTGTGGTCAGTGCGCTGTCGGCCGATTGTTGGGCTGCGGTCAAGTCATCGAGGTGGGGTTTGAGTGTGTGCAGTGGGTCGGCCTGTCCAGGCTCCATCAGCGCCTCCAGGGCCTCACGCTGCTGCTTGAGCGTGGCCAGGCGGGTCGCCAGCGGCAGGTCGGCGCTGAGTAAACCGAAGGGTGTGGGCGCGATGTCGGGGTCGTCGGTCGTGAGCGGCGCGTCAGGCGGCGCCGGAAATAGTCCATTGCCGCTCAGCTTTTGGTAAAGCGAATCGATAGCCTGCAACGCATTCATGCCCCGTGTGGCGAAGTCCGCGCCGCTGGTTTGTTTCAGCGCAGCCAGCAGGCGGGACTCGGCATCGGCGAGCCAGGCATCCATTGCATCGGTAAAGGGGTTGTCGATCAGTTCATAGTCGATTTCCGACGCCAGGCTTTGGCGGTTCGATGCAATCAGTTGGCCCTGTTCGCCCAGCAGCCAGCTTTCCAGCGCGTTACGTTCCTTGAATATCTGGAACACGGGTTGCCGGAAGGGCGTGTAAAGCAACTGAGCGGTGAGGGGGACGGTGTCGATGGTCAGCACCAGTGCGGCGTGCCAGGGGACGGTGTGCTCGTCTGTCCACTTGAAACTCATTCGTTCTGCATAGACGGCCCTGTCGGAATTCTCCGGCAAGGCCAGTTTCGCCAGCGCTGGTTTGAGTTGCTCGGTGCTCAGTTGGGCGAGGGCGAATGCCACTTGGGCGGCGGCTTCGAAGTGGCCTTTATACAACTGGTTGGCGCGCGTGCGGCGCGACACGGGCGTGTGCGGCGCGCGGTCATCCCAGTAGCGTTTCCAGGCCTGGCTGATAAAGCCCTGCAGGTCCAGCGAGTCCAGGCGCTCAAGCATTTCGCCCGCCGTCAGATCGAACAAGGGATGCTGGCTGCGCAGGCCCACCACAATGAAGTCCTGGTCAATCGAGTCCGGCACTTCGGGGCGCTGTTGCATCAGGGCAAGCGCTTTGTTCACGTTGATGAAGGGTTTATCCGTGCTGCGCAGGCCGACCGTGTTGCCGTCGAGGTCCAGTTTTTCGAGGATCAGTTGCGCCACAAGACTCTGGGGGGAGGGGATGTCGCGCATGAGATCGAGCATCGCCTGACGGCAGTCTGTCCATCGTTGCAGGGCTGAAAGCAGCAGGCTTTCGTCAACCCACAGGCGTCCCAGTCGGGTGGTGAAGTTGAAATCGTCCAGGCGTATTGCCGGGGTGGTTGGGGGATGTTCGTGGGGCATGATCAATGGCCTCGTCGGCAGGAGCGGGGTGCGCCTGCGCCAAGGTCGTCATTACAGGGGAGTGCGCGATGCGCCAGGCGGTATCCCTGTCTAGCATCCGGCGTAAATGACCGTTGGGCGCTCTTCATCAAACTGTCATGCAAGTGTGGCAGCGCGCTTGAACAAACTTCATCAGACTCGCGCTCTACTGGGGTTCTGCGTTTCGGTGTTTTCCATGCGTGTGTTGCTTTTACTGGCCGCTCTTTTAGTCGGCCTGCCGTGTTTTGCGGCGTCTCGATGCGATGTCAATGTCCCGACCCAAACCGTCGACCTGGCGCAGGTGAGCATCGCCTACCAGAGCATCGGCCGTGCGTCCGACCCTGCCTTGCTGTTGGTGATGGGCCTGGGCGGGCAATTGATCCACTGGCCTGACGAAGTGGTGGTCGCCCTGTGCGAGCAAGGCTTTCGGGTGATCCGCTATGACAACCGTGACGTCGGCTTGTCCACCTGGCGCCAGGCGCCGGCCAGCGCCAACCTGACGTTCGAGGTGCTGCGCTACAAGCTCGGGCTGCCGGTGTCGGCGCCCTATACGCTGACGGACATGGCCGATGACGCGCTGGGCTTGATGGACGCCTTGCACGTCCAGCAATTTCACGTACTTGGCGCGAGCATGGGCGGCATGATCGCCCAGCACCTGGCCGCCATGGCGCCGCAACGGGTGGAAAGCCTGACGCTGATCATGACCAGCTCCGGCGCCGAAGGCCTGCCGGCTCCGAACGCGGCGCTGGTGCAATTGCTGGCGCGGCGCAGCGCGCCCAACCGCGAAGTGGCGCTGGAGCAGCAGGCAGATCTGCTCGCGGCCCTGGGCAGCCCGAACGTGAAGGATGACCGCCAGATGTTGTTGCATCAGGCGGCGCTGTCCTACGACCGTGCCTTCAATCCCGAAGGCGTGAAGCGCCAGATCATGGCCATCCTCGCCGAACCGAGCCGCGTGCCGTTGCTCAACCAGCTGCGCGTGCCGACGCTGGTGGTGCACGGCACCGCCGACCCGCTGTTGCCGGTGATGCATGGCATCCACCTGGCCGCGCATATTCAGGGCAGCCAGTTGAAGCTGATTCCGGGCCTGGCCCATCGTTTCCAGGAAGCGTTCAAGGCGCCCCTGCTGGCGGCTGTGCTGCCGTACCTGCAAGCCCATCGCGAAGATACGGCGCACTGGGCGCAGATCGATGCGGTGGCGCCTTCGAAGGTGCTGTGACATTGGTGTATCGTGCAACCTTTGCGACACATTTGCCTGCGAGGTTGCCTGCCATGAGTACTCCCCTGAAAATCGATTTCGTCAGTGACGTGTCCTGCCCCTGGTGCATCATCGGCCTGCGCGGCCTGACCGAAGCACTGGACCAGCTCGGCGCCGAGGTGCAGGCCGAGATCCATTTCCAGCCGTTCGAACTCAACCCGAACATGCCCGCCATCGGGCAGAACATCGTCGAGCACATCACTGAAAAGTACGGCTCCAGCGCCGAAGAGTCCCAGGCCAATCGCGCGCGTATCCGCGACATGGGCGCCGCGCTGGGCTTTGCCTTCCGCACCGATGGGCAGAGCCGTATCTACAACACCTTCGACGCTCACCGCCTGCTGCATTGGGCCGGTCTTGAAGGTTTGCAGTACAACCTCAAGGAAGCACTGTTCAAGGCCTACTTCAGCGATGGCCAGGACCCGTCCGACCACGCCACCCTGGCGATCATCGCCGAAAGCGTCGGCCTGGACGTGCAGCGCGCCGCCGAGATTCTCGCCAGCGATGAATATGCCGCCCAAGTGCGTGAGCAGGAGCAGCTGTGGATCTCCCGTGGCGTGACCTCGGTGCCGACCATCGTGTTCAACGACCAGTACGCCGTCAGCGGCGGCCAGCCGGCCGAAGCCTTCGTCGGCGCGATTCGCCAGATCATCCAGGAAGCCAAAGGCTGAGCCTTTGGGCGGGTCAGTCGAATTTGTAGCTGATCGCCGTCTGCAACTGGCCCTGGTTCACATGCCCGGCTTGCTTGACGAGGCTGCTGTTGGCCGCCGAACCGACGAGGTGCACCCAACTGGCGCTGGTCAGCAGCGACCAGTGTGCGGCCAGGGGGAATTCGAAGCTTTGGGTCAGCGTGAGGTTCTGGAACCCCGCGCTGGCGTTATAGGCGCGGATCCCAGAAGCGGCCGACTCCCGGGTATCCACGCCAAAAAAGGTCTGGGTCTGGCGCGCGTCGGCAAAGTGCGCCATCAGGCCGGTGCTGCCGATGACGCCGCCCAGTGGGTAGCCCAGCTCGCCGCCAAGCTTGCCCAGCACGCCACCTTGCTCGCGCCCGCCGCCGACGGCCTGGCCCACCTGCGCATACACGCGCCAGAAATCGGCCGGGGCGTACTGGACGAACCCGCCGACCTCGGCCATGTCCGGCACATCACGCAGGCCGCGCAACGGGCCGTTGCTTTCCCGGCCCTGCAGGTAATTGACATAGGGGCCGGCGCTGATGCCCCGGCTGTCGAGTGCGCGCCAGGTCAGGCCGTCATCGGTGTCCAGGCTGAGCGTGCCCCAGTCCAGGTCGAAGTAGGGGATGGGACGCGCTTCGTAGTGGTTTCCGCTGGGGTCGTGGGGCTGATAGGCGAGACCCGCGCCGACTTCACCGCTGATGCCGGCGGCCAGCACCGCGCTGGAAAACACCCACGATAATCCTGCAAGTACCGCCGTCGAAAACTGGCGCATGGTGCGCACTCCTTGATCGGAACATGCGCGCATTCACGCGCGAAGGGCGGCCCCGGCGCAAGCACTCATCTTGTTTGTAGCAAGCTACAAAAATTGTAGCTTTCACGCTGCCAATCCCTCGGTAATGTGCGCCAAAAGCCCGGCCCTGCTGGGCTTTGTCCACTTGGCACACTCCCTGCTCTACCCCTGGTGCAAGCGCACAGAGCGCGCTCTCACAAGGTACGACGCAGATGATCCACTGGCATATCGTGTGTGACTTCGACGGGACTATCACTCCCACCGATGTCATCGACAACGTCCTCCAACGCTTCGCCGGGCCCGAGTGGGAAACCATCGAACAGCAATGGCTGGACGGGCACATCGGTTCACGCGAATGCCTGAGCCGCCAACTGGCGCTGATCAAGGCCACGCCTGCCGAACTGCTGGCGTACTTCGACAGCGTCGAGATCGACCCGGACTTCCCGGATTTCGTCGATCACGTCATGGGCCTGGGCGCGACCATCGAAGTGGTCAGCGACGGCATCGAGCAAGGCATCGCGCGCATCCTCTCGCGCAATTACGTGACCCTGCTGCCGATCCTTGCCAACCGCCTGCGCCAGGTCGACCAGAACAGCTGGCGCATCGACTTTCCCTACTCAAGTGATGCCTGCCGTGCCGCCGCCGGCAACTGCAAATGCAAGTCCACGCCGGGCAACAAGCGCGTGCTGGTGATCGGTGACGGCAAGTCGGACATGTGCGTGGCCGCCACCGCCGACTTCGTGTTTGCCAAGGGCAGCCTCGCCGACTACTGCGTCGCCCACCAGATTCCTCATGCGCGCTTCGACACCTTTGCCCAAGTGACTGCATTGCTCGCGCAATTGCCCCAGGGCATTGCGGCCAACGCCACCTCCTTTACTGCTGCCGACAACCAGGAACTCTTCCACCATGTCTGATATCCGTATCGCCACCGCCGAAGACCAGATCCTTCTGGATAAAGAAGC
>Ga0256410_1003067_pt1 | contig 10507 bp, 8 predicted proteins | sample PhyWR1_FD_185983 | JGI IMG/M metagenome (GOLD analysis project Ga0256410, IMG submission 185983) | Leaf surface microbial communities from wheat plants in UC Gill Tract Community Farm, Albany, California, United States - DLSL W.R1 | ecosystem: Host-associated > Plants > Phyllosphere >... | reverse complement strand
GGGGCTGAACAGCCTGGTGCATAACGAAAACGATATGATGGCGGTGCCGCTTATCGTTGCGAATACCCTGCTCACCCGCAACGAGTTCTCGTCGTTAAAGATTTTGGCCGGTATCGATACCGACCCCATGCGCTTTGCGTTTGGCGCATCGCGGCATGACTGGCCGCTGGTTACCATCCTTGATAAAGCGCTGATCAATATTCCACCGGAGGACTTACACGCCCTGACCCGTGGCAGTAATGCCAGCAACACCTTTATCGCGGCGCCTGACGAGAAAATTTCACTCGCGCTGCCGGCAACGCTGGCAGCCGTCGGGATCGCGTTACTGTCCGCCGGTCTGTTAGCGGCCGGCTTTCTGCGGCGGCGCAGGCTAACGCGCCTGCTGAACGCCATCCCGGTTCCGGTCTATTTATGCGATGCGCAGGGGAGAGTGCTGACAGGAAACCGCGCGCTGTGTGAGGCGCTGTCGATCGATCCGACGGCGCTGCGCGGTAACACGCTCAGCGCCTGGTTCAGCTCTGCTGACATCGCCGGACACTGGCAGCAGCGGATTGTGCGTCAGCCGGATCGGGTGCTGCGCCTGTGGCGCAGGCCGGTGGAGAAAGAGGATCTGTTTATCGGTGGCTGGATCGATGTATCACGCCAGAGCCAGTTAATTCAGACGCTGCGCAGGGCCCGCCGCCGCGCCGACAGCGCCAGCCGGATAAAGAGTACCTTTCTGGCCACCATGAGCCATGAAATACGCACGCCGATTGCGGCCATTACCGGCATGCTGGAGCTGGTGATGAAGCGCCCCGGCGATACGCCGCAGAATCAGCAGTCGGTACGCATTGCCTGGGATGCCGCCCAGTCCCTGCTGCTGCTTATCGGCAACATACTGGATGTATCGCGTATTGAGTCCGGCAGACTGGTGCTTCGCCCGGAGCGGGCTGCGCTGCGCCAGCTGATTGAGTCCACGGCCATGCTGTTTGAAGGGCTCGCCGCACAAAAGTCGCTGGGGTTCTCGCTGGAAATCGATGCGGATCTGAACGGCGACGTGTTAATTGACGCCACCCGTTTCAGGCAGATCATCGTTAATCTGCTGGGCAATGCGATTAAGTTTACCGACGGCGGCAGCGTGACGCTCCGCGCCCAGCAGCAGTGGCATGACGATGAGCAGATGATGCTCTGCCTGGAGGTTGAAGATACGGGGGAAGGGATTGATGAGGCAACCCGCCTGCGCCTGTTTCGCCCCTTTGAGCAGGGAGAAAACCCCAATACTACCCAGGGCAGCGGATTAGGGCTGTATATCTGCCGGACGCTGGCTGAGATGATGGGCGGGGGTATCGATCTGCACAGTGTCCCCGGTAAAGGCACGCGGGCCGTGGTGCTGCTGAAACTGTCGAAGCTGGCGGCGAGGGGGACCAGCGCAGCCAGCCCGCGTATCGACGGCGAGAGGCGTCGGGCACTGGACATTGTCATCGTTGACGATCACCCCGCCGGACGAATGCTGCTTGAGCAACAGCTGAGCTGGCTGGGCCATCGTGTCACCAGCGTTGGCTCGTCGCAGGAGGCGCTGGACATGCTGGAAAACCGGCAGCCTGACGTGGTGATAAGCGATTGCAATATGCCCGGTATGAATGGCTATCAACTCGCCCGCACGATAAACGCCCGCTATCCCGCGCTCCCGGTGTTCGGCCTGACGGCCGATGCGCGTGAAGTCGTCCGCGATGACGCGCAGAAGGCAGGTATGCGCGACTGCCTGTTTAAGCCGGTTACGCTCTCCATGCTGAAGGAGCTTCTGGCCCCGGTCATGCCGACAGGAAAAGCCGCTGCGCCTGCGGTGCAGCCGCAGGTCGAACCTGAACTGCGGCTGCCTGCGGTCCTGCTTGAGGGGGACAATCTTCCTGTTTTTCTGGCGCTGCAAATCACGGTGCTGGATGAGACGCTGGCGGCGTTAGCCCGCTGGTACGACACCCCCGATCTTCCGCTGTATGAAGCGCTGCACAAGCTGCGCGGCGGCGTTCAGCTGCTGGGCGCTGGGTCGCTGGCGGCGCAGTGTCTTATTCAGGAGCAGGCCCCCGACGAACGCGGCATCAGGCAGCTTGAGGCGGACATCCGATCGCTGCGGGCGTCGCTGCAACGATGGCAGGAGACGGGACTACATCCCTGTCAGACGGTCCTACAGCAAGATGAGGATGAAGCCACATCGTAACTACTCTGCCAGCAGCGGTATGCTTTTAATCAGAGGACATCGACGGGTCAACCGACCTGTAGCATTCATCACTAAAGGAGAAATTCGATGAAAAAATTAGTCTCTGTTCTGGCCGTAGTCGCTACCGTTGGTCTGTTCAGCACCGCGCAGGCAGCGGAAACCTGTGCAGCGAAAAGCACCGCGCTGGAAAAAGAAATCCGTATCGCGCAGCAGTACGGCAATACGGCGAAAGTCAACGGACTGAAAAAAGCGCTGTCGGAAGTCAAAGCGCACTGTACTAACGCAAGCGTGCTGGCCGATGCACAGAAGAACGTGACCAAGCTGGAGAAAAAGCTGGCTGAAAAACGCAGCGACATTGCTGAAGTTCAGTCGGATTTGCGTAAGGCTCAGGCAAAAGGCGATGTTAAGAAAGTCGCTAAGTACCAGAGCAAACTGGCAGAAAAACAGGGTGACGTTCAGGAGATCCAGCAGGATCTGAACCGCGCCCGCGCTGAGCTGGCCTCGTTGCAAAAATAATGGCCGCAGGGCTTTGATCCAAACGGTGAAGGGATAAACGCCTCTTCGCCGTTTGTCTATTCCCCGTTTCGACTGATGAACATTCGTACAGCTATCTTCCTGATACTGCTTTTACCGGCGGTCCCCCCGTCTGCGGCCAACGAAAATACCTGGGTTATTCTTAATAACGTCTATAAAGGGTCTGTCTCGCTCAATTTCGCTGCGGGAACCCCCTGCCTCAGCCATCCACTGATGGAGGAGTGGGGAGTCGTGGCGACGTTGCTCAACCGCCTTGAGTGGGATGCCGACGGTTGCCTGATGCCAAAATCCGCCCGACAGAACAATCTCCGCTACTGGTATCGTGCCGGTGCACAGCTGCTTACCCTGCTCTTTCCACCGGAGGCGATTAACCCGCAGCAGAACGGCGTCAGCACCAGCCGCTGGAATAACGGGATCAACGCGATGTTCGTGAATTACCGGCTGAATGTCGATAAACAGCGGGCGCGCAGCGAGTGGGAAACGTCCGGCACCGACACGATGCTGACGCTGGACAGCGGGATAAACCTCGGCGCATGGCGTCTGCGCCAGCAGAATACCTTCTGGCGCGAACGTCAGGGTCAGCAGGGTTCATACAGCAATTCGATTGCGCTGTGGCGCGGCATTACCCGGATCCGTTCGCGCCTGAGCGTGGGCGATGGCTATACCTCACCCAATATGTTTGAGGGCATGCCATACAGCGGCCTCTCACTCGCCAGCGACGAGGCGATGTTTCCCGACAGCTGGCGGCCCTATTCTCCCTGGATTAACGGCTATGCCCGCAGCGAAGCGGAAGTGACTATCCATCAAAACGGCGAGCGCGTTTATCGTATCCACGTTCCGCCGGGGGCGTTTACCATCCGCGATTTTTATCCGCCCGACCCGCAGGGCAACCTGGAGCTGACGGTTCAGGAGAGCGATGGCACGGAGCGAACGCGTATTCTGCCCTACTCCATCATGCCGAATCTGGTGCAGCACCGCATGTTTAGCTATGAACTGGCGCTGGGGCGCTATAAACCGGCGCACGGTATCGACATGGATCGGGACCGATTCTGGCAGGCTTCCCTGTCCTGGGGCATCGCGTCACACCTGACGGTTTTTTCCGGTCTGCAACAGGGCGATCGCTATGCCAGCCAGGTGCTGGGAGTCGGCGGGAACCTGGGACAATGGGGGGCACTTTCGGCCAATGTAAAAACGGCGCGCTATAGCCAGCGCCGTACCTCCTACCGCGGCAGCGTAATGCGCCTGCGCTATGCCAAAGCCTTTTTCAGCACCGAAACCAGCCTGAATGCGCTGCTGCAATGGTATCCCTCCGGCAGCCAGTATCGTTCGTTTGAAGAGAAAATCGACCAGGCTGCCATGCTCAAATATGACTGGGACAATGAACTGACTAAGCGGGCTTTACAGGGGGAAGTTGAGATAAACCAAAATATCGACGAAGACTCAAGCCTGAGCCTGTCATGGCGCTGGACCAAAGCACGCAGGTCCGGGCCGGACAGCCAGGGCGTGATCGCCAGCCTGAACGCCAACTGGCGGGATATGGATATCAGTCTCTACGGCGGCTACGATCGCCGCAGGGACAGCCCCGCCGAAACCACGATGGGCATCAATATCAGCATCCCCTTTACCGTCGGACAATATAACAGCAACGTCGCCTGGGTATCCGATCTGGCAAGCCGGGAAAAGAACAGCCACGGCATCGACGTTTACGGCACCGCGCTCAGCGACTTCAGCCTGCGCTATGACGCGAAAGCACAGCACGTGGTACACGGCGATGACGAGCTGACGGCAAGCCTTGGCTATCAGTACAACGCGGGAGAGGCAAATATCAGTATGGATCGCGGGGGAGGAAGACGTGATTATCATGCGGATACCAGCGGCAGTATCCTGCTGCACGCCGGCGGGGTGACGTTCGGCCAGACGCTGGGCAGCACGGTGGCCCTCGTCGAGGTTCCCGGCACGCCGGGCATCGGCGTTTATAACCAGTTCAGTTCAACAACCGATGCCAACGGCAATCTGCTGGTCAGCTATCTGACGCCCTGGCGGGTCAACCGCATCTCCGTTGACAGCCTGAGCCTGCCGCAGAACACCGGCATGGACGTTGATGAACTGGAATCGGTGCCAACCGAAGGCGCGATTGTAGAGCTGACGTTTCCGCAGCCTTTGCCGGTAACGGATCTGTAGGAAAGGGTACTGATTTAAATGATGTTGAGAAATAGGCTTCATACTATCAGTACAATAATCGATGCAATAATTAATCTTAGTGCGACAACAACCTGAATGTTGTCCAAAAGTGACTATCAGCATTCTGGAAAATCTCTAAAAGTGAATAGCTCGTTTTGCAGGGATACATACAATACTTGTACAGCAGTGTAGTTTAATAACCCAGCCAATTCTTACTATATTAATTCATGAGAATACAACTTATGTATCTATGACATCTAATCAACTTGCAATAAAATAGATCGCTCAATCATGAATGATTATTTATAGAGATATTTACTCAGTTCATGTGGTACTATCTTTTAACAAATAACACTTTAACTAATTTGATGTTGTTAATAATATCGAGGTAAAAATGAAAGCAAGAAAACTAATACTTAACAATTGCTTTTCATATCGAGAACTATTTAAAATGAAAAATGGATATGTTAGGTCTATACATGAGGTTTATGGGAAAGGTGTTAAAACTGCCAGTGATGAGACATTTGAAAATTACATTCTGGTTATTGCCGATTCTGTAAGTAGCACCATTTCCACCTTTATTATTATTGGCATCATCAGCACAGGAACACTTATATATACACATGGATTAACCAGAGGGCCGCTTGCCATGCTTATAATAAGCATCATTATTATATCCTGTATTGTAACCAGAAATAGTAGAGTAAAAAAATGAGAATAAAAACCGCAATAAAATTGATTCAGCTAAGATTGAAGATGTTTGTTTTTATGATTAGCCCGCCATAGATCATAAGGTAAGAAGAGTTTCCCTAATTAATCAAAACTCTTCTTTTATATAAATCACTCACCATCATGATACTTATAGCCATCATCATAAAATGTAGCTTTGAATTTATTAATGGATGATCCTGATTGAAATATTTTCATTGCAGTATTCTTATCTGCCCATTTGGTAATGTAATCTTGCTTTACATATCTAAAAAGTGTACCAGTTCCAGGTTTTTCGAATAATCCTCTACTAGCTAAACGTAAAGGGTTTTCCTTTAAAACAAGTCATTTATAAGCGGAATATGCCGTAACTGAAAAATCCGCAACACTATATGCAAAATCGCCATGGTATTTGTCATACCCTAATCTTTCTGCTGCCAGACGATAAAAATATCTCAGAGGGCCAACTTCTTGGTCTTCATAGAGTAAAGGTGTTATTGATTCATACATATTGCTAACGCCATGAGTGGCTAATGTCACTCCAATAGCTTTAAATCTTCTTGAGTGAAGTTTTCTACTCGCTTGTATAAGGCTCCATCCGCCAAGTGTCTAAAGTCCGCCAGCGACGACTCCACCACCCATTTTCGCATATTTAATTAAACCTTGTTCTTCAAATATCTCAGTAACAACAAATTTAGTATAGTTCCCTTGTCTTAAAATCTGGTATTCTCGATGAGCAAGATCACTTTCAGCACGAACTTCCATGATCAGTCTCATTCGCTCGTTAATATCAAATGTATTACGAAATCGCCTGTTGATATCGTTAATAAAATTATCGATTTCTCGAAGGTACTCTTTTCGCAATTGATAACTTTCAATAAAATATGACGAAGCTAATGTCGCAATTCTTATTAGGTCTATAGCATGATTATCTAAATCATACTTTAAATGAGCTATTGCAGCAGTTCCCATGATTAATATACTCTATCATCCCAGATACTGTATGCACTTGTTCCAGCCATAACATGTTCCCAAGTTATGGATTCGTATTTGAATGAAATACTTTCATCAGATTGAACCTCATTATGTGTCAATGGGTTGGGACTAAACATTCTTATTTCGCTTAATGTTACACCAGTTAGCTTTATTTTGAAGAAAATCTCCAACCCACCGGAAGGGTTCATTCTGTAAAAAACAAAGTCGCACGTCAGTCGCTCATTCTGATTCATTGCTAAAGCTAAGAGCGGTGTTGCTTTATCTATGGGCTTTCTGATTTGGAGAGGGTGGAACTGGAAATTACTTTCTCGAGCCATAGTATTAAGCAATTCCAGGACAAAGATCTAATCTTCATGCCCCTTTTGATACTTATTTCCTATTGAGTCAGGTGTTGAGCCCCCCCGCAGAAATCAACCCTTGCTTATCACCCTTGATGGTTCCGTAAATTATATTAGCCATGTAAATCCCTTACAGTGAGCATAGAAAAATTTATAATACATTAGCTCTGATTTTAAATCCAGCACCCGCTACGAACTAAGATTCAAGCGAATTTTGAATGGCAAACTATCATTTATTGGCTGTATTGAGGAATCGCGTACCACATAACTCAATTATTATGACGTTTAAAAACCCAGTAATAAACACGTCATTGAATGGAAAAAAGGTACAGCATCCATATTCTATGGCAGCGCCCTTAGTCGAAAGGGCTAAAACGAACTCAAGAAATAGATACACAGCAAGTGTTCTGGCCTCAAAGCACAGAGTTTGGCCGACAAATATGGTAGTAACCGGGTAAATATTGGATAGAAACAACCAACTTAATCGCTCTTTTAAGTCTAGTTTGGAAAAAGGCTATAAGATTTTTGGGAAAATCCTTTCCAGCACAACAAAAACGGAGCCATCATACGCTCGAAATTTTAGGTCACGATCTTTGCGGCGATTGCGCCTTCCATGTCTTTAACGATCAACTCTGCGGCTTCGAACCACCTACCGGGGCAACGCACTGCACCTGCGCTATGCCAATACTTTTTTCAGCACCGAAATAGACCTGAATGCGCTGCTGAAATGCCATCCCTCGCGCATTCAATATCGTTCGCTTGAAGAGAAAATCGACCAGGCTGCCATGCTTAAATAAAACCAGGACAATGAACTGACAAAACGGGCTTTACAGGAGGAAGTTGAGATAAACCATTACATCGACGAAGACCCAAGCCTGAGCCTGAGCCTGCCGCAGAACACCGGCATGGACGTTGATAAACTGGAATCAGTGCCAACCGAAGGCGCAATTGTGGAGCTGACGTTTCCGCAGCCTTTGCCGGTTGAGAAAGTAGCCGAGTAACACAATATTTGCTCAGGATGGTACAGCAATGGTGGCAGAAGTGATGACCTCTACCCGCTCGAACTCTTCTGCCACAAGCTCCATGGTTTCGGCAAAGGTGCCCTCTCGTTGAAAATACGCTTTATGTCCTTCGCGCCAGTATCTGAGGCTGAGATCCCCTTCACCCTCCCTTCTGGCAAACTCCTCTCCGACATCACAGAAGCGAATAATACGCATCGAAAGCGTTCTGATTACGCATACCGGTTCGCCCTGGCCGTTAAGAATAATGCTGTAATCGCCGACGGCGGGAGGGACCTCTTCATTTTTGAATGATATTAACGAACCGCACGAGGCGGTTTTGACTCCTTTTACCACGAGTTCAGCCAACTCATCTGCCAGCTGCGGTGAGTCGCCGAATGACCATGCGGCCGCGCCAGGGTATCGGGCTTTAATCTTTTCAATGGTGTTCATCGCTTTCCTTAAACCGGTTGACTTATTTACTGTATCGCCGGGCTAAATGCTGGCGGCATAAACGGCGCGGGACGCCTGCCGGAACTGAGGGCGTGCAGCGCTTGCAGGTGCTCAGTCGTCCCTGAACGGCTGCAGCGTCAGATTATTCATAAAAGATATCCATTTATAAGCGACTGGTACTTTTGCACAGGCTAACCTCGGTTGAATATATTAGTCACCAACTGCCGTCCCGGTAATCGAATGATACCTGATACCAATAATTTTCAACTTCAATCAATTTTTCAAAATGTGGTTGTAACACTGAGACCCATTCCTTTTTAACATTAAAACCCCCATTGTTTATATTATCCTTTAAGGGTAATCCTAATGCTTCAATAACATCACCGTTTTCACCGAAGTCTTTAGAATATTCTTCACCTAAAAAAACTTCGGATTTACGGTCGAACCATTCCAGTCGTAATTTCAGCCCCATATACTCACCACCTTCAATTATGAATAAAGTGTCAATACCGCCAGGGCGATACACACGTAACGGGATAGCAGGATTCGCCCTTATCAGAATCTGCGGATTACCTCTGACATCCAAACACCAGCGCAACAAACAGGACTATACGATTGTTCAAGAAGGCGAGCCGATTTCCCCCCTCGCCCGTACACCGTGCTGCTGCCACGCGTCTCTGTTCCACGTCATTATGCCTCTGTCTATCCTGGATGCCGGTCCCCTGCTTAGCGCGTCTCTTCGGCATGCAGGGCAAGCTCGCTGGCGCTGGCCGGATCGAAAAGCGACAGACTTTCAATCTGGCTGAGCATAATCACTTTACGAAAGGACATGGCGCTTCCCGGCTCAGAATCAAGTGTCACTTCATGTTCGGCATACCATCGACTGTAATTCTGCTCGATGCGTAAATTCATCGTTTTTTCATCACGATACCCGCTCAACATCGGAATTAATACGACATGGGCGGTCTTGTCATACTCCAGCGTCGCCGTGTGGATCATGCCAATATGGATCCGTCCTGACCTCAGCGTTACCTGGGCCAGCTCCCCAAGTTCCATACACTGGTAGAGCAGCTGTTCAATGCCGCTGGTGTGTGATAAGCGCTTGTACAGTTTTTTACGGCCCTCTCCATCCAGCCGGGCGCTGCCGGCCCAGTTTGACCGGTAAAGGCAAAACAGAATGGCGAAAGCCAGCATAACAATCACCGGGGCCTGAATGCCCAGGAAGCTCCAGTTCATAAAGTCAATTTGCCAGTCGGCGTACCGTTCTGACGACAGGTGGAAGGTATTGTCGGCAACCGAGAGCACCAGCAGCAGCAGCCAGAGCAGTCCGGTGGCAATAACGCCCTGTAGAACAAAAATACAGCCATACAGCGCAACGAGAAAATAGACATCCCAACCGAAGGATCGTTTAATTTTAAAACGGGTGGACAGATCGCGACTGGTATACCAGTAACCGCACACCATCAGCACCATAAAGATCGCCGTGCCCATATCAGGCCCTCTTCAGCGTATTAACATGGCGTATAAAATCGTTGCGCACGTCGTTGCTTTTAAAATTAACCGTCGCGTTGCCGTCCTGGTCGATAATGATGCGGTCTCCGTCCTCTACCGCCTCGATGATTTCCTGCTGGCTCATAACCTGTAGCAACGACTCCGGACTGGAGAAAATTGCCATACAAAAGCGCTTCATAAGCGGGCCTCTTTTAATAATAAAGAGTCATTCTGGTAGAAAAATGGGAAAGTTGCCTTAGGGCGACACTGAAAATTGTCAACATCTCATCAGACAGTCCACGCCCCGGCGGCACAGGCAGGAGGTGAAAACAGGGGCTGTACAAGACCGCCATGCCCTCCTGTACAACTATACCCGGCAAGAGTGATCATCCATCCAATTGATTATTAAGAATAAATATTTTTACTTGAAAAAAACCGCATAATTTAATGCAACATTACTGTACAGGTGATGCATTCTTGTATAACTTTGTGCTCACACAAACCGAATACATTTTAAACATTTAGAGGTAGGGTATGCGCCAGAACCTAGCGAAGTTTCCTGACAACGCAAGCCAGATTGCCAACTATTTTAGTCGGGTCTCTACGCCGACTCA
>Ga0256410_1003054_pt1 | contig 10539 bp, 10 predicted proteins | sample PhyWR1_FD_185983 | JGI IMG/M metagenome (GOLD analysis project Ga0256410, IMG submission 185983) | Leaf surface microbial communities from wheat plants in UC Gill Tract Community Farm, Albany, California, United States - DLSL W.R1 | ecosystem: Host-associated > Plants > Phyllosphere >... | reverse complement strand
CACCCACGCGAATATGGGGCGATCGATAAAGAAATTAGGCATGTCTTAACGGCTCCTGTTTAAGTTAAGACTTGGTTTGTTCTGACTGGCCACCGGCTGCGGCTTGTTGTTTCTCGTCAGATTTGACTTCCTGAGCCTTCACTTGCGCACCAGGTCGTACTTTTTGCAAACCAGTAATAATTACGCGATCGCCATCTTTCAAACCTTCGGTCACCAGCCATTTGTCGCCAATCGCCTGCGTTGCAGTGATTTGACGCATTTCGACTTTGTCATCAGCACCGACAACCAGCGCGCTGGCATCGCCACGTGGCGTACGCGTTACGCCCTGCTGCGGTACCAGAAGTGCGGTTGGGTTAATCCCTTCTTCAAGACGGGCACGCACGAACATACCTGGCAACAGCGTGTGGTCAGGGTTCGGGAAAATGGCACGTAAGGTGATGGAGCCTGTGGTCTGATCGACGGTCACGTCAGAGAATTCCAGCGTCCCTTCCTGGGCGAACTTGCTGCCATCATTGGTCACGAGTTCCACTTTGGCTTTGCCGTTCTCTTGCTTCAGTGCACCACTCGCCAGCTCTTTCTGCAGACGCAGGAAATCGTTGCTGGATTGCGTGACATCAACATAGATCGGATCAAGCTGCTGGACAGTCGCCAGCGCGGTCGCTTGACCGTTCTGAACCAATGCGCCTTCAGTGACGGAGGATTTACCAATACGACCACTGATAGGAGAGGTCACTTTGGTGTACGCCAGGTTAATGCGGGCAGTTTCGACAGCGGCCTTTGCGGCAACAACCGCAGCGTTAGCTTGTTGGGAATCTGCCTGCGCAGTGTCATAGTCTTGTTGACTGATGTATTGCGTACCGAGCAGTTTCTTATAACGATTTAGCGTGACCTGAGAAATTCGGGCTGCAGCTTCTGCTTTTGCCAAATCGCCTTTCGCGCTTTCGTAAGCAGCCTGATAGGTTGCCGGATCAATCTGATACAGAGACTCACCTGCTTTTACATCACCACCCTCGATGAAGTTACGTTTCAGGATAATCCCGTTCACCTGAGGACGAACTTCCGCAACGCGGTAAGCGCTTGTACGGCCTGGTAATTCTGTTGTGATTTGCAGAGGTTCGGTTTTAAGCGTCACGACACCGACTTCGGGTGCCTGCTGCGCTCCTTGTTGAGCCTGTTTCTCATCACATCCTGTAAGCGCTAAGCCGCCTGAGAGCATCAGAACGATCGCCAGAGGCGTTAACCCTCTGTTTTTGTTCATATGTAAACCTCGAGTGTCCGATTTCAAATTGATCAATGGATCAAAAGTCCGCAAACCCATTGCTGCGTTTATATTATCGTCGTGCTATGTTACATACATTCATAAATGTATGTAAATCTGACTACTGTAAATTCACTCACGTATGGCACGAAAAACCAAACAACAAGCGCTTGAAACTCGGCAACACATTCTTGATGTGGCGTTGCGTCTGTTTTCAAAGCAGGGCGTGTCATCAACCTCGCTGGCGCAGATTGCTCAGGCCGCGGGTGTCACGCGGGGAGCGATTTACTGGCATTTCAAAAATAAGTCAGACTTGTTTAGCGAAATCTGGGAGTTGTCAGAATCTAGTATTGCCGATCTTGAGACTGAGTATCGGGCAAAATTCCCCGACGATCCACTCTCAGTTTTGAGAGAAATACTGGTATATGTTCTTGAGGCGACGGTCATTGAAGAACGACGCCGCCTGATGATGGAAATCATCTTCCATAAATGTGAGTTTGTCGGTGAAATGGAAAGCGCGCAACAGGCACAAAGAAGCCTGTGTCTGGAGAGCTACGACCGCATCGAGTATACCTTGAACCAGTGTATTCAGGCGAAAATGTTGCCTGCCGATCTGCTGACGCGTCGGACGGCCATTCTGATGCGCGCCTATATTTCCGGTCTGATGGAAAATTGGCTTTTTTCTCCGCAGTCGTTTGACCTCAAAAATGAAGCGCGCAGTTACGTCGCGATTTTACTCGAGATGTGCCAGTTCAGCCCAACGCTTCGCGCCGGTTCCCACAACCCTCAGCTTTAATCCCCCCAGGAATTTTCCTGGAGCGTGGCGTTCTCGCTATTCTGCAACTTGTGCGCATGATATTCTTCGCACCTGGCTATTTTTGGTCATCTTCTCACAGCAAACTCATAACTATGTTGCACTATTCTCGCTTGCAAAACCCTGTTTTTGCCTTAATTTTCTCCGTGCTGATTTTCATGATGGCCGCGCCTGCCGCATGGGCGCGTGCTGAAAATAGCACCGACCTCCCGGCACGTGCGGATGTTCAGTCGCAGGTGGACGCGCTCAACAAACAAAAAGACCTCACGCCACAGGATAAACTCGTCCTCGCCGATCTGACGGAAACGCTGGATACGCTGGATAAAATCGAGCGCGTGAAGACAGAAACTGCGCAATTGCGTCAGAAAGTGGCCGAAGCACCGGCGAAAATGCGTCAGGCTACCGCATCGCTTAGCGCATTGAGCGATGTGGATAATGACGATGAAACCCGCAAAACGCTCACGACACTCTCGCTGCGCCAGCTTGAATCGCGAGTGACGCAACTGCTCGAGGATCTACAAACCGGGCAGAGCGATCTCGCGACGTACAACAGCCAACTGGTCTCCCTGCAAACGCAGCCGGAACGCGTGCAGAACGCGATGTACAGCGCCTCGCAACAGCTTCAGCAAATTCGTAACCGCCTGAACGGGACGACGCTGGGAGAGGGCGCACTGCGTCCCACTCAACAAACGCTGCTGCTGGCGCAGCAAACGCTGCTCAATGCGCAAATTGACCAGCAGCGTAAAAGTCTGGAAGGCAATACCGTTTTGCAGGATACCCTGCAAAAACAACGTGATTATGTCACTGCGAATATTAATCGTCTGGAGCACCAGCTACAGCTCTTGCAGGAAGCGCTGAACAGCAAACGGCTGACGATCACTGAAAAAACCGCGCAGGAAGCGGTCTCCCCGGACGAAACCACGCGCATCCAGACGAATCCTTTGGTGAAGCAAGAGCTTGATGTTAACCATCAGCTTAGCCAGCGCCTGATTCAGGCGACGGAGAGCGGGAACTCGCTGGTTCAGCAAAATATTAAAGTTAAAAACTGGCTGGATCGCGCGCTGCAGGCCGAACGTAACATCAAAGAACAGATTGCAGTGCTGAAGGGCAGTCTGCTGTTATCGCGTATTCTTTATCAGCAACAGCAGACGCTGCCTTCCGCCGATGAGCTGGAAGACATGACGAATCGTATTGCCGATTTGCGTCTTGAGCAGTTCGAAGTCAACCAGCAGCGCGATGCGCTTTTCCAGAGTGACGCTTTTGTCGCGAAAGTGGAAGAGGGCCACTCCAGCGAAGTGAATGACGAAGTGCATGACGCGCTGGTGCAGGTGGTGGATATGCGCCGTGAGCTGCTGGACAAGCTCAACACACAGCTGGGTAATCAGCTGATGATGGCGATTAACCTGCAAATCAACCAGCAGCAGCTGGTGAGCGTATCGAAAAGTCTGCAGGAAATTCTGACACAGCAAATTTTCTGGGTGAACAGCAATAAACCGATGGACTGGGACTGGTTTAAATCTTTCCCTGAAACGCTGAAATCCCAGATCAAGAGCATGAAAATTACCGTGAACTGGGAGAAAGCCTGGCCTGCGGTGATGATTGCCTTCCTCGCGGGTTTGCCGTTGTTATTGATCGCGGGCTTGATTCGCTGGCGTCTCGGCTGGCTAAGAAAATATCAGGAGAAGCTGGCGGACGAAGTGGGGCAACTGCGTAATGACAGCCAGCTCCACACGCCAAAAGCGATCCTTATCGATCTGATCCGTGCGATGCCGATCTGCCTTGTGATTCTGGCCGTTGGCCTGATTCTGCTGACCATGCAGCTCAACATCAGCGATCTGCTGTGGGCATTCAGTAAAAAGCTGGCACTGTTCTGGTTGGTATTTGGCTTGTGCTGGAAAGTGCTGGAAAAAGATGGCGTGGCAGTGCGTCACTTCAATATGCCTGAGCAGCTCACCAGCCATTGGCGCCGCCAGATTGTGCGTGTGAGCCTGGCGCTGCTGCCGCTGCATTTCTGGTCGGTCGTGGCTGAGCTTTCCCCGCTGCATCTGATGGATGATGTGCTCGGCCAGCTTGCCATTTTCCTTAACCTGCTGCTGATTGCCGTGCTGATGTGGCCGATGTGCCGCGACAGCTGGCGTGATAAAGAGTCGCACAATATGCGGCTGATCACCGTTACCGTGCTGGCGGTCATTCCGCTGGCGCTGATGGTGCTCACCGCGACGGGCTATTTCTATACCACGCTGCGCCTGTCAGGCCGCTGGATTGAAACGGTTTATCTGGTGATCCTGTGGAACCTGTTGCATCAGACGGTGCTGCGTGGCCTGAGCGTTGCGGCGCGCCGTATCGCCTATCGTCGTGCGCTGGCGCGTCGTCAGAACATGGTGAAAGAGGGCGCGGAAGGGGCGGAGCCGCAGGAAGAACCGACCATTGCGCTCGAACAGGTTAACCAGCAGACGTTGCGTATCACCATGCTGGTGATGGTGGCGCTGTTTGGCGTGGTGTTCTGGGCGATTTGGTCAGACTTGATCACCGTGTTCGCCTATCTCGACAGCATCACTCTGTGGCAATACAACGGCACCGAAGCCGGTGCGGCGGTGATGAAAAGCGTAACCATGGGTAGCCTGCTGTTTGCGCTGGTTTCTTCGATGGTCGCGTGGGCGCTGATCCGCAACTTGCCGGGCTTACTGGAAGTGCTGGTGCTCTCGCGTCTGAACATGCGCCAGGGGTCGTCGTACGCCATCACCACCATTCTGAACTACGTGATTCTGGTCGCGGGAGCAATGACCGTCTTCGGGTCGCTTGGCGTCTCGTGGGATAAACTTCAGTGGCTGGCCGCCGCGCTCTCCGTCGGTCTCGGTTTCGGCTTGCAGGAGATCTTCGGTAACTTCGTTTCCGGTCTGATTATCCTGTTCGAGCGCCCGGTGCGTATCGGCGACACCGTAACCATCGGAACCTTCTCCGGTACAGTCAGCAAGATCCGCATTCGTGCGACCACCATTACCGATTTTGATCGCAAAGAGGTGATCATCCCGAACAAGGCGTTTGTGACCGAGCGTCTGATCAACTGGTCGCTTTCCGACACCATTACGCGCGTGGTGATCCGTCTCGGCGTGGCGTACGGTTCCGATCTTGAGAGAGTGAAAGAGGTTCTGCTGCAGGCGGCGATGGAGCATCCAAAAGTGATGCACGATCCGGCTCCGGCGGTGTTCTTCACCACCTTTGGCCCAAGCACGTTGGATCACGAACTGCGTTTATATGTGCGTGAACTGCGCGATCGCAGCTATGCGGTGGATGAGCTTAATCGCACCATCGACCGCCTGTGCCGCGAAAATGGCATTAATATCGCTTTCAACCAGCTTGAAGTTCACCTGCGCAATGAGAAAGGCGATGAGCATACGGAAGTGAAGCGCGAAATGAAGGGCGACGACCCAACGCCGGCCTGATTTTTCCCTGCTTGAACGCTGGCTTGATTCTGGCAAATGGGTTTGATTACATCCCCTCTCCCCGTGAGAGAGGGGAAGGGTGAGGGCTTCCAGCCTTCACCTTGCTTTCAAAATCCCGCGTTACAATGTCCAGCGCTTTCAGCACCGTTTCGGGCGAAAGATCGTGATTTTCCAGCAGCATAATCAAATCAACGGCCAATTTGACCTCATCAGGTGCGTTTTCCAGCGACATTTTTCTCTCCATTAACGGGTCATACGTGCAATCACGCGTTCGATCTCTTCCAGCGCCTGACGACAACGCGTGATACGGCCTTCCAGCGCGCTGACTTCACGCATTAAGCGCTGCTGATCGTCCAGCGTTTCGGCGGATTCTAGCTGCTTTTCTCGATCCCGTTTCATCTCAAACAGCCGGCGCTCAAAATCCTGATGCTCAAGACGCTTGCGCTGCCATTTTCCTGTGCCGGACGACGCGCTGTCCCAGGCGCGCAGCGGCCATGCGGTAATCTCGCGATGCAGGGCGGTGATTTGCTCGGTCAGATGCCCCGCAAGCCACGCCACCTGCTCAGGTTGCGCCTGCTTAACGGCACGCTGCAACTCCTCAAAGTGAGCCTGCGCTTCATCAAGATAATCTTTCATCAGCGTGCTGCGGGTGCGGAATAACTGCCTGTCAAAGCGGGGTTTCAGCGTCGCGTGCTGCATCAGCGGTGAGGCCTGCGCGCGCAGGGCGATCAGCTGATTTTGCAGGGTTTCCAAAAGCAAGGCTGTTTTCAATCCGCTCTCCAGTGGTAAAGTAGCCGTTCAGTTTGATAACGATTCGCATTATGAAGCGTACTATTTTAATCATCATTGGCTGGCTTGCGGTAGTGCTTGGCACGTTGGGCGTGGTTTTACCGCTCCTGCCGACCACGCCGTTTATTCTGCTGGCGGCCTGGTGTTTTGCCCGCTCGTCGCCGCGATTCCACCAATGGCTTCTGTATCGCTCGTGGTTTGGCGGCTATCTGCGCCACTGGCAACAATACCGGGCGATGCCGCCTGGGGCAAAGCCTCGCGCCATTGCGGTGATCCTCATTACCTTTGCCATTTCATTGTGGCTGGTCAAAATGATGTGGGTACGCATTCTGCTGCTGGTGATTCTTTCCTGCCTGCTTTTCTTTATGTGGCGAATTCCCGTGGTTGACGAAAAACAACAAAAGCACTGAAGAGCGCCGATCGCTGTTGCAATTATCCCGCGCAGCCAGTAAATTCGACCGTTTTCGAGCACAGGTGCGCCTGGTCAAAGGTTAATCAATTGTAACGTTGACCGGACTTTTATGCGCGCCGTGGGTAACACCGTTTTTAACCAGGCATACATTTATGACCGCAACTGCGCAGCAGCTTGAATATCTGAAAAACAGCATCAAAAGCATCCAGGATTATCCGAAGCCTGGCATTCTTTTCCGTGATGTCACCAGCTTGCTGGAAGACCCGAAAGCGTACGCTCTCAGCATTGAACTGCTGGTTGAGCGTTACAAAAACGCCGGGATCACCAAAGTAGTAGGAACAGAAGCGCGTGGCTTCCTGTTTGGCGCACCGGTTGCGCTGGCGATGGGCGTGGGCTTTGTACCGGTACGTAAACCGCGTAAATTGCCACGTGAAACCATTGCTGAAAGTTATGAGCTGGAATACGGCACCGATCAGCTGGAAATCCATGTTGATGCGATTAAACCCGGCGATAAAGTGCTGGTTGTCGACGATCTGCTGGCAACGGGCGGCACGATCGAAGCAACCGTGAAACTGATCCGCCGTCTGGGCGGTGAAGTGACCGACGCAGCGTTTATCATCAATCTGTTCGATCTGGGTGGCGAACAGCGCCTGGAAAAACAGGGCATCACCAGCTACAGTCTCGTTCCTTTCCCGGGTCATTAATCCCGACTCCCGCAACCTCGCCCAACGGGTGAGGTTGTGTTAGCATGACCCCCCTGAATTCCACCTTCCAGCGTTGCAGAGCCTGCCCATGAGTTATCAGGTGTTAGCCCGAAAATGGCGACCCCAAACCTTCGCTGACGTTGTCGGCCAGGAACATGTGCTGACCGCCCTGGCGAACGGTTTGTCGCTAGGACGTATTCATCACGCGTATCTATTCTCCGGCACGCGCGGCGTCGGCAAAACGTCTATTGCCCGTTTGCTGGCAAAAGGCCTCAACTGCGAAACCGGGATCACCGCCACACCGTGCGGCGTGTGTGATAACTGTCGTGAAATCGAGCAGGGGCGTTTTGTCGATCTGATTGAGATCGATGCCGCGTCGCGCACAAAAGTCGAAGACACCCGCGATCTGCTGGATAATGTGCAGTACGCCCCGGCGCGTGGCCGCTTCAAGGTCTATCTGATCGATGAAGTCCACATGCTGTCGCGCCACAGCTTTAACGCCCTGCTGAAAACGCTGGAAGAGCCGCCATCGCATGTCAAATTCCTGCTGGCGACGACCGATCCGCAAAAGCTGCCGGTCACGATTCTGTCGCGCTGCCTGCAGTTCCATCTGAAGGCGCTGGACGTCGAACAGATCCGCGCGCAGCTCGAACATATTCTTGACGAAGAAAAAATCGTCCACGAACCGCGTGCGCTGCAACTGCTGGCGCGTGCCGCAGACGGTAGCCTGCGTGATGCGTTAAGCCTCACCGATCAGGCCATTGCCAGCGGTGACGGCCAGCTTTCTACGGTCACGGTCAGCACGATGCTCGGCACGCTCGACGACGATCAGGCGCTGTCGCTGGTGGAAGCCGTGATCGAGGCGAACGGCGAACGCGTGATGTCGCTGGTCAACGCCGCGGCGTCTCGCGGCGTGGAGTGGGAAGCGCTGCTGGTGGAAATGCTCGCTTTGCTGCACCGCGTGGCCATGTTGCAGCTTTCGCCTGCCGCTATCGGCGCAGATATGGCCGCGATTGAACAGCGGATGCGCGAACTTGCGCGCATCGTTCCGCCTACCGACGTTCAGCTTTACTATCAGACGCTGCTGATTGGCCGCAAAGAGCTGCCGTTTGCGCCGGACCGCCGTATGGGCGTTGAAATGACGCTTTTGCGCGCGCTGGCGTTCCATCCGCGCAAGCCGTTGCCCGAGCCTGAAGTGACGCAACAATCCTTTGCTCCGGTCGCGCCGACCGCCGTGTTGACGCCACCGCAGGTGCCGCACGATCCTGCGCCACCACCCCGGCAGGACGTCTCGCTGCCGGATGCCACCAGTTCGGTGCTCGCCGCCCGCAATCAGCTACAGCGCGCGCAGGGAGCAACCAAGCCAAAAAAGAGTGAACCGGCAGCGCCAGGAAGAGCGCGGCCGGTTAATAACGCCGCACTCGAACGACTCGCCTCGGTAACGGAGCGTGTGCAATCGCGCCCCGCATCCAGCGCAGCTGAAGTCAAAGCCCCGGCGAAGAAAGAGGCTTACCGCTGGAAATCGACCAACACCGCAGTAGAGGTGAAAGTCGACGTTGCCACGCCGAAAGCGCTCAAAAAAGCGCTCGAGCATGAGAAGACGCCAGAGCTGTCAGCAAAGCTTGCCGAAGAGTCGCTTGAGCGTGATGCCTGGGCCGCGGAGGTCAGTAAATTGCCGTTGCCGAAGCTGGTGGAACAGGTTGCGCTGAATGCCTGGAAAGAGCAGGACGGAAATCATATCCGCCTGCACCTGCGTCCGAGTCAGCGGCACCTCAATTCCCCGTCAGCGCACAAGGTGTTGACGGAGGCGCTCGCCACATTGCACGGTGCACCGGTTGAATTGACTATCATTGAAGATGATAATCCCGAGATGCGAACGCCGCTGGAGTGGCGACAGGCCATTTATGAAGAGAAGCTTGCGCAGGCGCGCGAGTCGATTATTGCGGATAACAACATCCAGACTCTGCGTCGTTTCTTCGACGCTGACCTGGATGAAGAAAGTATTCGCCCCCTTTGATCGTGAGTCTGACTTACGGTTTTAATCGTTAAACGTGAAAGAGAGAGAAGCCTATGTTTGGTGGAAAAGGCGGTCTGGGTGGCCTGATGAAGCAGGCTCAGCAGATGCAGGAAAAAATGCAGAAGGCACAGGAAGAGATCGCCCAGCTGGAAGTCACGGGTGAATCTGGTGCTGGTCTGGTGAAAGTCACCATTAACGGCGCGCACAACTGCCGCCGCGTGGAGATCGATCCAAGCCTGCTCGAAGACGACAAAGACATGCTGGAAGATCTGGTCGCTGCTGCATTTAACGATGCTGCGCGCCGTATCGACGAAACGCAGAAAGAGAAAATGGCTTCTGTTTCCAGCGGTATGCAACTGCCGCCAGGCTTTAAGATGCCGTTCTGATGCAAACCAGTCCGCTGCTCACGCAGTTAATGGAAGCGCTGCGCTGCTTACCGGGCGTTGGCCCAAAGTCAGCACAGCGCATGGCGTTTACGCTGTTACAGCGCGACCGCAGCGGCGGGATGCGCCTGGCGCAGGCACTGACCCGCGCCATGTCAGAAATTGGTCACTGTGCGGATTGCCGTACGTTTACCGAGCAGGATGTGTGCAATATCTGCACCAATCCGCGTCGTCAGGAAAACGGTCAGATTTGCGTGGTGGAGAGTCCAGCGGATATCTACGCCATTGAGCAAACCGGGCAGTTTTCGGGCCGTTATTTCGTGCTGATGGGGCATCTGTCTCCACTGGATGGGATTGGTCCGGACGATATCGGTCTGGATCGTCTTGAACAGCGTCTTGAATCCGAGACGCTCACCGAGGTGATTCTCGCCACCAACCCCACGGTGGAAGGCGAGGCGACAGCGAACTATATCGGTGAGTTGTGCGCACAGTATGGCGTGAGCGCCAGCCGAATCGCCCACGGCGTGCCGGTCGGCGGTGAGCTGGAAATGGTGGACGGCACCACGCTGTCCCACTCTTTAGCGGGTCGTCACAAGCTTGTTTTCTGACCAAACGGAGGTCGCATTCGTGGCCTCCGCTTGAAATATTCTCTTCTTATCCCCATCTCTCCCTCAACGCTTTGTACCCGTCATATTTTACGTTACAGGTGCGTTGGCTGC
>Ga0256410_1003053_pt1 | contig 10540 bp, 9 predicted proteins | sample PhyWR1_FD_185983 | JGI IMG/M metagenome (GOLD analysis project Ga0256410, IMG submission 185983) | Leaf surface microbial communities from wheat plants in UC Gill Tract Community Farm, Albany, California, United States - DLSL W.R1 | ecosystem: Host-associated > Plants > Phyllosphere >... | reverse complement strand
GTCATACTTCTGAATTTGAAACATTTGAACGGTTCATTCTTGATCCCTGATCTTTTTTGCAGGAAAAACACAGGTCCTTTACTTTCTAATTTGATAATAATTGCGACCAACGGTATAAGCCATATCAAAATAAAAACAAAGACCAGGAACGAAAAAACAACATCGAACGTTCTCTTTAGCAATTGATTCTCCTGAGTGGATAATGGCTCTGGCATCAATTTGAGAAAAGGAACACCATTGATCATACTGAATGAATGTGGTCCTATATTGATGTATTTAAAATCCGGGACCATGTAAACTCTTATCATTTTATTTTCAGAAATATGAACAATATTATCAAATAGTTCGGGGTCTATAGAATCATCACAAAGTATTATGTTATCAATATTTCCCGTTTCCAGATCTTCTAAGAGAGAAGTGACATCACCAAGATTCTTACCCTTTTTCACTGTACTCTCCAACGTATAGAAACCTCTGATTCCCATAGTAGCTCTAATATCCTCATTGGAAAGAATGGTCTCAGAAAAATTGTTTTTCCCTATAAGTATTGTATTTACAGTATTGACCCTTCTATTGATTCTTATTCTATATCTTTTTCTTACCAAGAATATAACAATCCTGGATAATACCATCGAGGAAATAACCAACACCAAATACCTTATCGAAAACCAAATACTTATAGATTCTGAATAGATCAGCGTTATATATAGAAGAAAAAATATGATAAAGATCACAAGAGCCTTGGACAGTGTACTGAAATGCTTTGCAGAATCTCTGTAATAAGAATCTTTGTACAGCTTTACCAATTTTGAAATGATATACCACGAAAAATTGAGGATCAATAATTGTGTTTTATAATCCGTAGCTATATGAATACTTTCTGGCTGTATTATAAAAAAATTAATGCCCAGCAAAAAGAAGAGATTGATAATAATATAATCTCCTAATATTAGAAATCTGGTTAATTTTTTAAGAAAAAAAAGAGGCATAATCTAAAGTATAGACTTTATATTTTAATTTCTCATCTTATTGGAACATTTGTCGAGTTCAATAATGTATCGTCCAAATATAACAATATTTTAGAAATGGAAATTACTTTGATAAAGAAGATAAAAATAAAATAAATTTTAAAAATTACGCTCTGCAAACGTGGAAAGTATAGCGTCTTTATCAGATAAGATAACATCCTGCAGAGGAAGCCTCCAGTCTATATTGAGCTCCTTATCATTCCAGAGAACACCCCCTTCTGAGTTTTTATTGTAAAAATTATCACATTTATAGGCGAAGACCGCAGTCTCGCTCAAAACAGAAAAACCATGTCCAAAACCTCTCGGTACGTATAACTGAAGTTTGTTTTCCGGTGTTAATTCTACCCCAAACCATTGTCCGAATGTAGGAGAATCGTCTCTTAGATCCACGGCAACATCAAATACTTTACCCTCTAGACAAGAGACCAATTTGGCTTGCGCATGCTCACCTTTTTGCAGATGAAGACCTCTCAACACGCCGTAAGACGATTTAGAAATATTATCTTGTACAAAATGACCATTCTGCCCTGTTAATTCTTCAAATTTCTCTTCATTATATTTTTCAAAAAAATAGCCTCTATCATCTTCGAAAACTGTCTGTTCTATGATATAGCAATCTTTAAGTGGCGTGTTCTTTAATTTCATATAATTTGTTTTCCTAACGTAGCGTCTATCTTTTTCAATTCTTGTTCAAAGACGGCTTTTTTAAGTGCAGAGCTGGAAAATCTATGATCTCTTTTGTTGTAGAATATTTCTATTCCCTTTTCATCGCAATAGTCTTTGCCTGTAAAGTTTTTGTCTTTGTAGTCACTTCCGATAATACGCACATCTATAACAAAAGACTGCAAGATATCCATAAGGTCTTCTTCTGTATTATAAGGAATGATCTCATCTACATCTTTGCAGGCCTTTAACTGAATATAGCGTTCAACAATAGATTGGGAAGGCTTATTTTTATTTGGACGATCCAAAGTGGGATCCAATTGCAAACCAACAATTAAATAATCACAAACTGTTTTAGCTTCTTCCAGCATTTTTATATGCCCTGCGTGCAATAAATCAAAAGAGGAAAAAGTAATTCCGACACGTTGCGTTTTCATTTAGTTATATTTTCAACTTACAAAGTAACAATAAATGTGGATAATTATCTATAAAAAAATAAAATTATTTTTATTATAAAACAATCAAAACTATTAGCTTATCTTTTATCGAAAAAAGGTATTGAATCTTTCCATGTTGCTGTTCCATAAACTCCACTCTTTGAGAAATCAACTTCTTTAAAATAGATTAAATTAAATACTTTACGATTTTTTATTATATAATAGTATTTTTCCTTAAAAATATTGGGATTGATTATTTTTATTTTGGAATTGTCACTAAACTCATTAGATAAATTTTCATTTTGAAGGGAATAAAATATATTATCTTGTTCTTTTTTATTAATGACTTTCCATAAATCATTAGAAAAATTCTTATTTCTGTGAATTACAATATTATTTCTAAATGTTAAGGAATTGTGATTTTCTTTTCTTGAAGCTTCTAATTCTATCTTATCATTATAGGCAAATATATTATTCTCTAGAATATTATCTTTACCATAATGCTGATGAAAACCCGCACTATTACAATTATAAATCAAATTATTTTTAATCAATATTCCACTAGAGCCTTCATCCATATATACTCCCCAGCCGCCATAGTTATTCGAAGTAATATCATGAATAACATTATTTTCAATAGTTGTACCTTTAGATATACCAAGTGTATAAACACCCCCCATATCATCCGATACTCCTTTTCCTAAGTTATAAATATGATTGTAGGAGATATTATTATCATATGTCCCACTTTCACCATATCCCCAAACCCATCCTGCAGATATACCTGTATTATAAAAATTTGAAATATCATTATGGGAAATGGTATTAGAGTGCGCATTGAAGATAACTATTGGTATCCCGTCTGAATAAATCAATCCACCGTTGTTAATAATATTATTATCTACATGTATATTATTACTTGTTGCATTATTATTTTGATAGTTAATATCTCCTATTTTAATTGCTCCTGCCCCCAAGTTATAAAATCTTGATTTGGAAATACTAATTTTGGAACTTCCTCCTTTTAGCCAAAAAACATTGGTATTTACATTTTGTACATTGATATTTGTGAAGTTGATATTATTAGCATTACTTATTTGTATCACAGCATCAATTATTGCTGCTGCCTGATAAGGATAATATCCGTTATCATCCAAAGCTTCTCCAATTGTATTAAGGGATATATTTTCAAAATCTATGTTGCTGATCTTATGGCTAGAAGTTCCAATTATCTTAACAAACTCATCTAATTCAGGAGTTACCACTATGGAAGAATTTATATTGTCCGATGATAATGGATTATATATTATAGTTTCAGAATCTTTATTATACCATTGTCCTGGTAATAATTTACGTTGAAGGTTATTGATTTTAAAGAATGTCTTTTCTTTTTCAATAAGATAATATTCTGGAAAGTCTGCACCTACAAAGGTTAATGTGGCATTATCAGAATCATAAGATGCAATATATCTAATTATATTTGTCCATCTTACATAAAATGTTGCATAAATTTTTCTTATCTCTTCTTCAGATAAATTTTTCAGTAATTCATTCAAATCCGAAGGAATTTTTATAGTAAAACTCCCATTACTATATCTTACATCTAATAGCTTAATAAAACCTGAATCTGGAAATCTGGAAATAGGTCTTTGCTTTCCATTAATTGTTAATAATTGTTTTGTCTTAGTCGTTTTTATTTGGCTGTTTCCGGTACGAACAATCCAATAACCTGTTTTTTCATCCAAGATAGGTTTTATTTTTCTTCCTCCGTAAAAAACAGGTAGCTGGGATACATCACCAGTTACTTTGATTCTGTTTTTAGGGGTTCTTAGATATGTTTCATCTAATAATAATGATTCAGTTAAAAAATAGTCACCCCTTTCAATCTTTATATCTACTGCTGATGTCTTTTTTTCTCTCGCAATACTAAAGGCTTTTTGTAATGAATAAATAGGTAATAGCTTTGTCCCTTTGTTACTGTCATCTCCTTTGCTGGAAATATAAATTGTTTGTTGGGAAAAAACAAATTTGCAATAAATACATATAAAGCAGAATAGCAGAATCTTTTTCATAATATAACGTGAATTTGGTGCAAAACAATCAATCGACAGTAATTACTTAATCCTAATACTGATTTAGATTCATTTTAAGTATGAATTATTGTTATCATCGTACCAATCATTTAAAGCTTCTTCAAAACTATAAACAAACTTATATCCGCTGTTCTTCATTTTCTTTCCTGAGATATTGGTAGATATCATTAATTTTTTCACTCGGTCCGGATGTATACCAAAAGATTTACCACCTATAAATCCAATAATTTTAGCTACAAACTTGAGCATACCCCCAGGAATCGTGTAAATATTTTTTTCCATATGAGTAACTTTCATGATAACTTTAGATATTTCCTCTATTGTGTAGGCAGGTTCGTACGTACAATTGTAAATTTCAATTTCTGCAAAATCGGTTTCTATTTTGGACACTATAAAATTCACTAATTCTTTTACATAAATACTTGCCTTTATAGTATTTTTTCTCCCTGGATAAAAGAACTTATTCTTTCTGATTCCCCAATACAACCTCGTAAAATTCCCATTCTCATTTTTACCGAAAACGACTCCAGGTCTTACTATTATCAATTTTCTCACATTACTATCTCTAGCTTGCCAAACAGTATGGATTTTTTCAGCAACTAGTTTGGATATGCCATAAGGAGTGTTTGGCATTGGAAGAGTAAGTTCTGTCTTGATATCTTCGGAGGCACCATAGGGGGCAATTGATGAAGTGAAAACAATTTTTTTAACATTATTTTTTTCAGCAAATTCAGTTATATTTTCAGCTCCTTTTATATTTGTTTCAAAATATTCATTATCGGGATGCCCAGGTGTACGATGAATTGCTGCAAAATTAAATATTATATCTTTTTCAGTGATTGGAATATTTAAATCAATTGGTTGACGAACATCACAATAAATAAAATTGGTTTTAGCGCTATGATTATTTTTTACTATGTCAAGATTATATATGTTAGAATTTGGATATTTTGTATTCAAATAGTTTATAAGATGTGTTCCTATAAAACCAGAACCTCCAAATATTAAATAATTCATATCAAACTTTATTAATTATAGGTAAAAAATTTTCTATGATATTATCTATAGAAAAATTATCTTCCGCATATTTTCTGGCCCTATCTCCATACTCCTTTAATTCTGAGGAATCGTTATTTAGATACTTTCTTATTACATCATGCAATCCTTTAACATCATTAGGTTCCACAACAAAACCAAGTTTATTATTTATTGTAGTATGAGCAGCCAGATTATCCTTAGACATTACTAACAACGATGGCCTTCCAGAACAGTAATATGTCAGCACTTTTGAAGGTACGCAATAAACTGATGCATCATGATCTAACATTCCTATTAATATATCACCTGTCGCCAAAACATTTGGCAATTCACTAAAGGGTTGCAGGGGTAATAATAGAACATTGGTAAGTTTTCTTTTTTGTAATTCTTCTTTAATATATTCTACTCCTGCACCTATGGCGACGACAACAAATTTCACATTGGAATTTTCTTTTAAACTTTCGGCAATACTAATTATAACACTAGGATTTTGTTTCATTCCTAAAGTACCAGAATAAACAATGTTGAATGTTTCTGTCAATTCGTACCTTAAAGAAAATTCGTTTATTTTTGGTCTTAACGGTAAATCGTCTAGATTTGACCAGTTCTCTATTTTGGTAATCTTATTTTTAGGAATGTCCCAATCTAGTAATATTTTTGTAAAATCTTCTGAAATAGATATAATGTGATCAGCTTTCTTAAAGCAATATTTTTCAATCCTTCCAAAGTAATAACCAGTAGCAAGTCCTAAAATATAATTCTTTTTCTTGATTACATTTTTCGCAGCTATACTTAATATATCTTGTAACCAATGTACAAAAAATATATTGTTCTTGGAACATACATCAGCTATTCTTTTTTGAGCTAATAACGGAGTATTGCTAGAAAAAACTATATCAGGATGAAGTTCTTTAATCTTTTTAGAAATTAAAACGCCATATGCTCTTTCATATTGATATCTTTTGATAAAAGAATTTTTATCAATTTGTTTAAGATCTTTTCCTAAATCTAAAATAGTTAAAGTTGATGTATTTTTAAAAGTTGTGCTTGGTGAACCACTTGAAGACGAAAATATGTGATAGACCTCATAGCCTCTCCTTGCAAGCTCTTTACTAAAATCAAAAATAAATGGATACCCTCCATAATCATGAACAACAACTTTCATACTATAAATAAATTATAAATTTCATAAAATAAATAAGAGAAAATATTATATTTTAAAAAATCAATTTTAAATTTCTCATTATTTGTCAAAAAAAACATTTGTGCTGGTAAAATTGATTAACCACTACTAGTTTTAAAAACATTTCAAATCAATTGCTATATAACAAATAAAAATCACTAATTATATAACATTATGATTTTTATTTTGACCTATTAACCTGTTCTGATATCCATTTATACGTTTTCTCCATTCCTACTCTTAGTGGCTCACTAACTTCCCAGCCTATTTTTTCTTTATAGAGTTGATTATGAGAATTTCTACCCTTGACTCCTAACGGGCATTTAAATCCATATTTATCAAAAAAAGCTTGTCCTTCCAGATTGTCAATAGAAATATCTTTACCCGATATATTAATCGCCATCTGAGCAAGTTCATTAATACTTACCATTTCTTCACTTCCTATATTAACAGGCCCCAAAAAGTCAGACTCCATAAGGCGCAATACCGCCTCTACACATTCATCAACATACAAAAACGAGCGAGTTTGCTTACCATTGCCCCATACCTCGATAGACCCTCCATTTTCCGTTTCTGCAACCTTACGACACATTGCAGCTGGTGATTTTTCTCTTCCTCCTGTCCAAGTTCCCTGAGATCCAAAAATATTATGGAATCTTGCAATTCTTACATCAAGATTATAATTTCTGTTATAAGCAAGAAAGACTCTTTCTGAAAACAATTTTTCCCAACCATATTCTGAATCGGGATTTGCTGGATAAGCAGAACTTTCTTCACAATTTGGATTATCTGGATCAAGCTGATTATGCTCTGGATACATACATGCAGATGATGAATAAAAAACTTTACTCACTTTTTTAATAACACACTCTCTTGCCACATTTAAATTAATTGTTGCAGAATTATGCATCACATCAGCATCGTGTTCCCCTGTAAATATATATAGAGCTCCACCCATATCTGCAGCTAACTGATAAACCTCATCTACACCTTCATCTATTACAAGTTTTACTACTTCAGGATTAGTAAGGTCTCCCAGTATAAATTCGTGACAAATCTCATCTTGAGGAAAGTACTCATGTCTTTTGATATCGCATATCCTAACATGATTACCTTCTTTTTTTAACCTTTTAGCAAGGTGTCCCCCAATAAAGCCTCCTCCTCCGAGTACGATAATATTTTTCATAAATTATTAATTTTTTTTCTGTATTTAGTATGCAAATATAATTTTTTTTGTCCAAACAACCCGCTGTCGAGTTAATATTTTGTATGTACTAGGTGCTAATAAAAACAACTTAATACCATTTAATTAAATATGAGTGGATAGATTGATTTCAAGATATTGAAAACCAAGGTCAACTAATATAATTTATATAATTTTCTTTTTTTCTTTTTTTTGCTTCTATCCAGGTTTTCAGAAATAGAAGACGAGTGTAAAGTTTTTTATGAAGTTTTCTTTTAACAAAGCTCGTATTATTACCATGAATACGATGTAAAAGAGTATTATCCTCTAAATGTAATATTCTTTTGTTAACATTTGCAGACATTGCTAACCATAAATCATGAGCATCAATATAGTCTGGAAAAGGTAATATATATTTCTTAAATTCACTCTTAAACGCCATTGCACAACCAAAGTATGCAATATTACCTTTAAAAATCCCTAAAATGTTATGATTAAATTTTTCCGGGATATTGTGTTGTAATCTTGTTTTAAATCTAAAAACTTCTTTTCCTTGTTGATTGACACTTTTGAAATTTGAACATAAAAGCATATCATTACTTTCATTCAATTTCTCATACATATTATCTAATCTCCCTTCTATCCATATATCATCTTGATCACTTAAAAAAATGACATCATTTTTAGATTTATCGATGGCACTTTCAAAAGTTTTAATATATCCTAAATTACGATTATTTTTATATAAGCGAATACTTTGATGGTTATAAGACTCGATTATTTTAACTGAATTGTCCTTTGAAAAGTCATCAACTATAATCAATTCATCTTGTTCATGATTTAATTGAAACAATATTGAATCTATCTGTTCCTTAACATATTTCTCTCCATTAAACAAGGCCATACATATAGAAACAGGGTTACGAACTTCCCTATGCATCTAATCTAATTTTCAAAAATTCTAAACTTTTATTTTTATAAATTTCTTTTAACAAACGTGGAAAATCTACTCTCAGAAAAAATAGTAGTTTATTTTTATTTTTTCTATAGTTCTTTAAATCTTTTGTGTACATCTTGTATCTTTCTATCGATTTTTTTTTGTTATTTGTTTCTGCGGAGAAATCTTGCTGTAAATTAACTGCTAAGATTGTCGCAAATATCTTTTTACCATTTAACCTTTCTATAAATTCATGATCACAAAAATCTATTCTCAAATTTTCATTATACCCTCCATATTCTAAAAATTTTTGTGTTTTTATCATCAATCCAGAATTAATTGCAGTCACACTATTTAGTTCTATCTCATTTAGTAATTCTTTTTTTATTACTTTCGTTCTATAAAGGAAATAATAACTAGGTGATATCAAACATTTCGTAGTTGATACCAATGGGAATGCAATCCAATTGTTTTTGATATGTTTAGTATTATCTAAGTATGTTTGATAAAAACACCTTGGTAAAGTTGTATCTTGATCTAAAAAAACCAGCCATTCAAATGCTTTTTCATTTGCAAAATTTGCAAAATAATTAAATGCTGCGGAAATCCCTGGATTTTTGGAATTATGTGTATAATGAATATTTATATTATATATAGGAACATAGTCTTCTATGCTCCATTTTTCAATATCTGTATTATCAAATACATGTATATTCAAGTTTAATTGTGACTGCGAAATCTGATATGAATTTACAAGGTCTCTGAAAGATTCTGTTTCCCAAAATTTTTCACGAAAACATACAATACAAAACAAAATATTATTGGATTCCAAAACTTAAGATTTAATTTAAAAGCCACGATTTATAAGGTTTATATATATCCGCGACTTCTATTAAATAATATATTTGAACACAAGAATATAATATAATAATTGTCCAACCAATTAATCTAACTTTCCGAGGAAAGATTCTAATCATAAGTGGATATAATAATATTTGCATGACAGCAAACATTTCAAATGTTCTAGTAGAAAATACCTGTGAAGTATTACTAAATACTAAAAAAAAGCATAAAGAAATGATATGTATTTTAAAAAGAATTTCAAAATATTTGATAACTTTTAACTTTCTATAAAAGACTGCGCCTGCAATAATAATCAAAACAGCAAATAACACCCTAAAATTCAATACATTAACACCACTTTCTTTTTGCCATTCCATGATTTTTAGATAATCTTGAACTTTAGGAAATATCCTATCTAAAAAAAACAAAGTTAGTATATTAATTTTCAATAAAGTAGAAAATAAAGAAATCAATATTGCAATATAATATAATCTTATATTTATTTTATACTTGAACAAAATCCAAGGGATAATATACAGTACGCTGGAAGAATGGAAGAAAAAACAACACAATAATTTGATAAAAAATTTCTTATTATTATTTTCCTCTAAATTTTTAAGAGATAACATAAAGATTCCAGCAGCAACTCCAGCTCTTATTGTGGTCATTTCCATCATTAAAAAGAGATAGCCAATATATAAAGTTATACTTAATAAAAAATATTCAGAGTATTTCTTTATTGCTATTATTTTTGTAGAAACACCCAAAACTGCGAATAGAGCAAAACAAGCTTTTATACTATCCGATGTATTATTAAAAATTTTAAAAATATATGGAAAAAAATACATAGACCATTCTAATGGCACATCTCGATTTTTGAACTTTTCCAGGGTATTCTCCATATACTGAAAAAGTTTATAATACATATGATAATCATTATCTACATTTAATCTCGTGCCTGCAAACAGAATAAGAATAATTGCTATAAAAATTGAAGAAATCTTTTTGATTTTTACATCGCCTCCAATAGCAATGATTGTAGTTATAAAAAATACTAAATAATAATATATCATTTTATTTATTTCACAAAGGTTTCAGAAATGTTCAAAACTATATAATTCTTATGCTTCAAAAT
>Ga0256410_1003050_pt1 | contig 10557 bp, 10 predicted proteins | sample PhyWR1_FD_185983 | JGI IMG/M metagenome (GOLD analysis project Ga0256410, IMG submission 185983) | Leaf surface microbial communities from wheat plants in UC Gill Tract Community Farm, Albany, California, United States - DLSL W.R1 | ecosystem: Host-associated > Plants > Phyllosphere >... | reverse complement strand
ATTTCGATAACATCGCCGGGACGCAAACTGCTGACCGGCACGGTTTCAGATTTATCATTCACTACGCGGACGGCGGTATCGGGTATCAGCGCCATCAGGGATTTCACACCGCTGCGCGCCCGGTTGGCGGCAAAGGATTCAAGGCGTTCGCCGACCATAAACAGCAGCAGCACCATCGCGGCTTCGGCAGTGGCACCGATAAACAGCGCGCCGATTGCGGCAATGCTCATCAGGGTCTCGATGGCGAAAGGCGAGCCGGAACGGGTCTGGCGGATCGCCTGACGAAGCACCGGCCACAGTCCTACCAGTGTGGTAGCGATAAACGCAATTTCACCCATTTGCGGGTTGAAATGGTCGAGCACCCAGCTCAGCAGCATCAGAACCGAAAGGGCGATCAGCGGCAGCGCCTCTTTCAGGCGCGACTCTTCCGGTTGCGGAGTATGTTGATTTTTATCGAGGGATTGCAGGGTAAAACCTGCACCGGTCACGGCCTGCATCACGTTTTGTGAGATGTCGTGGCTGGCATCAATGACCAGTTTTTCTGTCGCGAAAAGCACTCTGGCGCGGTTTACGCCATCCAGACCGGCAACAGAATTTTCAATTTTGCGGGCACAGGCCGGGCAATCCATACCTTCCACTTTCCAGCTGTATTGCTGAGTGCCTGAAGGCGGCGCGCTGGGGTCATCTTCGCCCGGCGAACCTTCTGTGCTGCCGTCATCAGAAGTGTGTGAGTGCTCACCTGCTTTCGGCGCACAGCAACTGTCAGAAGTGGTGGCACAAGCCGACGCCGCCAGCGGGGATTTATCACTGCAACAGCTGGCAGGATGTGTACCGGACTGGGCAATAGCGCCGATTTTGTTGATATGCAGTCCAGGCGCGCGTTTGCCCTGACATCCGCAGCTACAGCTGTTGTTATTTTTCATTGGGATCATAAAGCCTCCGGTTCGAAACCGAGTGGAATTACGACCAGTGTAAACCCTGGAGTCAGCTCTAAGGTCAAGCGATTTGATTGAGCGGAACCAGAACGGTTCCGCTTTAAGGGTTTTTCTGCGGGAGATTACAAATAAAGTGAGCGTACGATCAGGAAGTGACCGCCAAAGTAACAGGCGGCGACCAGTGCGTCTGCCGCCCGGAATTTGAAGCGATAGCGGCTGACCAGCCACAGAATATTCGCCAGCAGCAACAGCACCGCGCCGCAGAACAGCGAAAACGCCATGTCGGTACTGCGCGCGAAATACTGCTCGCCTGCCAGCCAGACCATCAGCAGGGTCATCGCGATGTAAGTGGTCACTGGCCATCTCAGTTCGGCCAGCCGCGTCCAGATCACTGCCAGCAATATGGCGCCGATAATCACCAGCGTCAGTGGCAACGGCCAGAAGAAGGTAATGGTCATCTGGCTGGCGAAACTCAGCGTATACAGCAGATGCGAGAGGAAGAACGCCCCGATGGCGTACATGAACCGCTCTTCAGGCAGCAACAGCAGGCCGTCTGCCACCAGCGTCGCCGCCAGTCCCAGCAGGATCAGGTAGCTGTAAACATTGAGCGTGGGTGCCTGCCAGGCAAGCAAAAGCAGCAGCAGTAAGGTGACGGGTTTAAACACCCAGCGCTGCCAGCGCGGGCCGCGATAGCTGGCGTCAACGAATAACCAGCCAGAGAAAAATACTGCGAGGAATGGCCAACTCATTGTTTATCCTTTTAAATGTAAGAACAGAACATGGAAACGATGCAAGGATCTGCCTTCAGGAAAACACATCCTGTTTTCCTGTACTTGCTTTCAGTGTAGGAGAGAGGGCACACCGGCGACAATCAGAAATCCCCGTAACGACGGGTCTGATTAACGCAGTTTTAAAACAGTGGGGCGACGCAGGAAATGAACGGCGCCTGACGCGCCGTCAATACAGGCATTACTTTTTAGCGGGCAGCGGCGGCTGTTTTTTCTGCCACGCCATCAGTTCGAACACGCCGAACAGGAAGATGCGGGTTTGCAGCCACGGGCCGATGGTGTCCTTTTCCTTGCCCTGCGTGGCTTTAAGCAGCATCACCTGCAGGCCGTGCATAAAGAACATGAACACAATCGCCACGTCTAAAAAGTATTTGATCGGCTTCGGGAACGGGTGGATCAGGTTAAACGCCAGAAACGCCCAAATACATAACATCAACAACCGACCAATATTGATCAACATCTTACTGCTCCTGTTCTGGTGAGCCGGTTTCAGGCGTCACATCGCGATGGTAGAGGCGATAAGCAACTTGTCCGGCGACTTTTTCACGGTGCAGCCGCCAGCTGGCGGGCACATCCAATGTACCGTGCTCGGCTTCTGTTTCGACATAAATCCAGGCTTCATCCGCCAGCCACTGGTTTTGCTCCAGCAGGTTCAGGGTGTCTTGCAGAATGCCTTTACGGAAAGGCGGATCGAGGAAAACCACATCAAAGGCATTTCCGGCTTTTGCCAGCCAGTTCAATGTATTGACGTTAAATACTTTCGCATCACTGGCGTTTAGCAGCGCCAGGTTTTTCTCTAACTGTTGCGCAACCGGGCGTTCAAACTCCAGCAGTGTGGCGCTGGCCGCATAACGTGACAAGGCTTCCAGACCGAGCGCGCCGCTGCCTGCAAAACAGTCCAGGCAATGTGCGCCCTGTAAAACCGGCGCCAGCCAGTTAAACAGCGTTTCGCGTACGCGATCGGTGGTCGGGCGCAGTCCCGGGCTATGTGGAACCGGAAGTTTGCGTCCGCGCCATTGTCCGCCAATAATTCGGATCTGGCCGGCGGCGGGAGTGTTGGGTTTCTTTGCCATAGTTCGCTTGTGTAATCCAAAGCCGTCAGGCTTCGTTGCATATCGTTTGGAAGGCTATTCTACCGGTGTGCAGCCATTGGGCAAATGTTTAACATTGTCGATTGAAAAACCACCGGAATTCAATACGCGGGCGTGTTGCCTGCAGGGGAAAGTGATAGACTGCCTGACCATAACCCTATTAATAATCCGTTCGCCAGTCATTAACGGCGAGGAGTGAAGTTGTAAAATGGCAAAAGATAAAAAACGCGGTTTCTTCTCCTGGTTTGGCCGTGGCCGTCAGGAAGAAGAGCAGCAGAAGGAAGAAATCCGCGAAGAACAGCCTGTTATTGAAGAACAGTCTGTTGTTGAAGAACATGCGGTCGTTGAAGAACATCCGCTAGCCGAAGAGCCGGGTGTTCCGGTTGAGCAGCATCCTGGCGAATGGGATACCGCAGCCTCCGCAGAATCTGCGGCAGAAATCGCACCTGTGGTTGAACCTGAGCCAGAAGTCGAACCGGCACCGGAAGTGGAACCTGAGCCAGAAATTGAGCCGGAACCGCTGAAAGAACCTGAACCGGTTCGCGAACAGGCCGCCGCTGAACTGGCAGAAGAAATTGTTCACATCACCGAACAGGTTGCTGCGCAGCCAGTGGTGGTTGAAGACGATCTGATTGAAGAAGATGTTGCTGAAGACGAATTTGCTGAATCGGCCGAAGAAATTGCCGAAGACGAACGTCTTGATGCCATTGATTATGTTGATGATTCTGTCGCAGCCGAAGAACCACTGCCGGTGGCGCTGGATCCTATCGTCGTTTTACCTGCCGGTGAAACCGAGCAGGAGCGTCCGACCAAAGAAGGTTTCTTTGCGCGTCTGAAACGCAGTCTGGTCAAAACCAAGCAGAATCTGGGCTCAGGTTTTGTCGGCCTGTTCCGCGGTAAGAAAATCGACGACGATCTGTTCGAAGAGCTGGAAGAACAGCTGTTAATCGCCGACGTTGGCGTCGAAACTACCCGTAAAATCATTGCTTCACTGACCGAACACGCTTCGCGTAAACAGCTGAAAGATGCTGACGCGCTGTACGGTAAGCTGAAGGAAGAAATGTCCGAAATACTGGCAAAAGTTGACGAGCCACTGGATGTCAGCGGGAAAACCCCGTATGTCATTCTGATGGTTGGCGTTAACGGCGTCGGTAAAACTACCACCATCGGTAAAATGGCGCGCCAGTTTGAAGCACAGGGTAAATCTGTGATGCTGGCGGCGGGCGATACGTTCCGTGCCGCAGCCGTTGAACAGTTGCAGGTCTGGGGTCAGCGCAACAAGATCCCGGTGATTGCACAGCATACCGGTGCCGATTCCGCGTCCGTTATCTTCGATGCGATTCAGGCGGCGAAAGCCCGTAATATCGACGTGCTGATTGCCGATACTGCCGGGCGTTTGCAGAACAAAGCGCACCTGATGGAAGAGCTGAAGAAAATCGTCCGCGTGATGAAGAAGCTCGACGAAGATGCGCCGCATGAAGTGATGCTGACGCTCGATGCCAGCACCGGCCAGAATGCGGTGAGTCAGGCGAAATTATTCAACGAAGCCGTCGGGCTGACCGGGATAACGCTGACTAAACTGGATGGCACCGCGAAAGGCGGCGTGATCTTTGCCATCGCCGATCAGTTCAGCATTCCGATCCGCTACATTGGTGTCGGTGAAGGTATCGAAGATTTAAGGCCGTTTAAGGCAGACGATTTTATTGAGGCACTTTTTGCCCGAGAGGATTAATACGGATGATTCGCTTTGAACAGGTCAGTAAAGCTTATCTGGGCGGACGACAGGCGCTTCAGGGCGTCAACTTTCACATCCAGCAAGCGGAAATGGCATTTCTGACCGGACACTCAGGCGCGGGTAAAAGTACCCTGCTCAAGCTGATTTGCGGCATTGAACGCCCGAGTGCCGGACATATTTTGTTTGGCGGCCATGACATCAGCCGCCTGAAATCCAGCGAAGTGCCGTTCCTGCGTCGTCAGATCGGCATGATCTTTCAGGATCACCATCTGCTGATGGATCGCACTGTGTATGACAACGTGGCGATGCCGCTGATCATTTCCGGGGCCAGCAGCGAAGATATCCGCCGTCGTGTATCGGCTGCGCTGGATAAAGTCGGATTACTGGATAAAGCGAAGAACCTGCCAATCCAGCTTTCCGGCGGTGAACAACAACGTGTGGGCATCGCCCGTGCGGTGGTGAACAAGCCTGCGGTGCTGCTGGCGGATGAACCGACCGGTAACCTCGATGGCGAATTGTCGGAAGGCATTTTGCGTCTGTTCGAAGAATTTAACCGCGTCGGCGTCACCGTCCTGATGGCGACGCATGATGTGGGTCTGATTGCCCGTCGTAATTACCGCACGCTGACGCTGAGTCAGGGGCGTATGTCGGGAGGGGTGTACTAATGGCGAACAGTCCGAACCCGGCGAAAACTGCAAAAAGCGCCCGCGCTGCAAAAAGCAAAGCGTTGCAGGGTGGCTGGCGCGAACAGTGGCGTTATGCGTGGATGAACGCGCTGGCTGACATGCTGCGTCAGCCGCTGGCAACACTGCTCACGGTGATGGTCATCGCGATTTCCCTGACGCTGCCGAGTGTCTGTTATCTGGTGTGGAAAAACGTCAGTACCGCGGCTGAACAGTGGTATCCGACGCCGCAGCTGACCGTGTATCTCGACAAAGCGCTGGATGATGACGCCGCAGAAAACGTGGTGAAAACCCTCAAAACCGAAGCGGGCGTAGATAAAGTTAATTATCTGTCCCGCGAAGAAGCGATGGGCGAGTTCCGCAACTGGTCTGGCTTTGGCGGCGCAATGGACATGCTGGAGCAAAACCCGCTGCCAGCGGTGGCTATCATCACGCCTAAAATGAATTTCCAGGATTCTGCGACACTCAACACCTTGCGCGACCGCGTGGCGGCCGTACATGGCGTGGATGAAGTGCGTATGGATGACAGCTGGTTTGCCCGTCTTGCGGCGCTGACCGGTCTGGTCGGGCAGATTGCGGCGATGATCGGCGTGCTGATGGTGATCGCCGTCTTCCTGGTTATTGGTAACAGTGTGCGACTGAGCATCTTCAGCCGACGTGATACCATCAACGTCATGAAGCTGATTGGCGCGACCGACGGGTTCATTCTCAGACCGTTCCTGAACGGCGGCGCGATGCTCGGTTTCACCGGCGCATTGTTGTCGCTGATCCTCTCGGAAGTGCTGGTGCTGCGCCTTGAGAGCGTAGTGACCCAGGTGGCGCAGGTGTTCGGTACCACCTTTGACCTGCACGGTTTGGGCTGGGATGAAAGCCTGCTGCTGCTGATCGTGTCCGCGATGATTGGCTGGATTGCCGCCTGGCTGGCGACGGTTCAACATTTACGGCGATTTACACCACAGTAGCGATAATTTGCTATAATGTTCCCCTGCTGCTCAGTCTTTGTGTACAGGGGAACAGCCGATTCTTGCTATATCGTCCCATCATTTTCCTGCTTCCCCTGCAATGGCACAAATTCACTATCCAATAGTCAGTGTGTCACATACAGTCATCAGACTGTTGAATCTGTCCGTGAACTTTATGTAAAATTCGTGGTCGTAGAGCAGCGAATATGAAGGGCTCGGCGTTGCTTTGTTGTCGCCCCTTAAGGCCAGCAACGTAGCGGTATCATCCCGCAGCAACGTGGTATAAAACCTGCATTACGTCATACATGAGAGGCTTGAATGACCAAAGAAATGCGCACTTTAGCATTAGTACCCCAAGGTAGCCTGGAAGCCTATGTTCGGGCCGCCAATGCCTATCCTATGCTCACCGCAGAGGAAGAACGGGCGCTGGCTGAACGGCTGCATTACGACGGTGACCTGGAAGCAGCGAAAGAGCTGATCCTGTCTCACCTGCGCTTTGTTGCTCACATTGCCCGCAACTATTCAGGTTACGGTTTGCCACAGGCAGACCTTATCCAGGAAGGGAATATCGGCCTGATGAAAGCGGTTCGCCGTTTTAATCCGGAAGTCGGTGTGCGTCTGGTGTCCTTTGCCGTGCATTGGATCAAAGCAGAAATTCACGAATATGTGCTGCGTAACTGGCGCATCGTGAAAGTCGCCACCACTAAAGCGCAGCGTAAGCTGTTCTTTAACCTGCGTAAAAACAAACAGCGTCTGGGCTGGTTCAGCCACGACGAAGTAGAGCACGTTGCCCGCGAACTGGGTGTAACCAGCAAAGATGTGCTGGAAATGGAATCACGCATGGCCGCACAGGACATGACGTTTGATCCGACCCCGGACGATGAACCACGCGATGGCGCTGCGATGGCACCGATGCTGTATCTGCAAGACAAGAGTTCTGACTTTGCAGAAACCATCGAAGAAGATAACTGGGATCAGGACGCGACAGACAAACTTTCCTCTGCAATGGAAGGTCTGGATGAGCGCAGCCAGGATATCATTCGTGCCCGCTGGTTAGACGACGAAAACAAATCGACTCTGCAGGAGCTTGCCGATAAATACGGTGTATCCGCAGAACGTGTTCGTCAGCTGGAAAAGAACGCGATGAAAAAACTGCGTGTGGCAATCGAAGCCTGATAAACGCAGTTCCGAAGTGAAAAAGCGACCTTTACGGTCGCTTTTTTTATGCCTGAAATTCCCCTCTGAACGCCCCTGTTAATTCCAGCATACTGGAATTACTCTGAATATTTTCCCTTCTAAATCATCTGGTTATTCCAGTATGTTGGAATATTCAACTTTATAGAGAACTCAATCACAGAGGATCACAAGCGTCCTGTCGTCTGCTCATTTTTGCCTCTATAACTTGTCCATCTCAACAGAATGGATTCCAGCATGATGGAATTAATCGCTAAATCAAAAGTTCCGGCACTGACGCGCGCCGTCGCCATTCTCGACATCATTTCCCGGCAGGGACAGTGCAATGCGAACCAGCTGGTCAGTGAACTGGGGATGCCCAAAAGCACCGTGTATCTGCTGCTGGAGGAACTGAAAAATCAGCGTTTAGTTACCCAGTCAAATTCCGGTAACTACCGCCTCGGGCTCAGATTGCTGGAGCTGGGCAGTCAGGTTTCCCGCCAGCTCGATTTGCGCAATGTCGCACTCCCGCATCTGAAAGCACTGATGCACGACACCGGGCTGCTCTGTCATCTCGGCGTGCTGGACGGGGATACGCCGATTTATCTGATCAAAGTCGAAAGCCAGTCGAATATTCAGGTTCGCACCTGGGAAGGAAAACGCCTGTCTCTGTGCCGCTCTTCGCTGGGCAAATGCCTGCTGACCTGGTGCGGTCGTGAACGTCAGGACGCACTGATTGCTGCACTGGAATTCAGCCCGGTATTGCCCAACTCGCTGACCAGTGCTCAGCAGCTGCGCACGGCGTTACAGCAAATCCATCAGCGCGGATGGGCTTTCGATGATGAAGAAGATGTGGCGAATATCCGCTGTATCAGCGCGCCGGTGTTCAATGCAGCACATCGCGTCACGGCAGCGATTTCCGTCGTGGGCACCACCTTGCATGTCATGCCGGAAAATATCGACGCACTGGCTGACAAGGTAAAAAAAACCGCCTGGGAAATCTCCAGGGATCTGGGCTACAAAGCATAAGGAATCAATGATGTTACGACCTTCAGGAGTCATCAGCGCCATGTTAACCCCCTGGAAAGCAGGGAAGCCGGACTTGGACATGTTGCGCAAAATTGTCGATTTTCAGATAGCGGCTGGCCTGAGTGCTCTGTTCCCGGTGAGTTCGGTGGGCGAAGCCGGTTATATGGACGTTGAGCAAAAGCGTACGGTAGTCGAAACCGTCGTTGAACAGACTGCCGGACGTGTCCCCGTCTGGGCGGGGATCCCGGCGACCACGACGGATGAAAGCATCGCACTGGCACATGCGGCAGAACGCGCCGGTGCCAGCGGGGTCGTGCTGATGCCGCCTTCGTTTTATCACTATGATGCTGCGACGCTGACCACTGTTTTTCGCCAGGTTGCCAGCGCGGTAAATCTGCCGTTATGCCTGTATAACATCCCGTTTTTTGCCGATCCGTTAAGTGCCGAAAGTGTCGCTGAACTGGCAGCCCATCCGAATATTGTCGGTATTAAAGATTCCAGCGGTGATGCCGTCGGCATGATGAAAATGCTGTCCTGTTGTCCGCAGGCAGACGCAGATTTTGCTGTGATGACCGGCCGGGAAGAATTTTTCTTCTCCGCATTATGTGCCGGAGCCACCGGCAGCGTGACCGCGACCGCAGGCGTTTTGCCGGAAGTGATGCGTAAAATTTATGATCTCTTCAGCGAAGGAAAAACGGAACAATCGAAGGCATTACAATTTGCCGCATTACCCGTGATGTCGATGATGGCGTCATTGCCTTTTCCGCTGGGATATAAACTTGGCATGTCATTACGTGGTTTCCCGTTGGGCGAAAATAAAATTCCGCTTTCGGATGAAATAAAGCAAAAGATAGATGATTTAAGCTTTTCCCTGAATAAAGAAATAACCTCTCTCCTTACCCTGATAAAATAAACGGAGTTTATATTATGATGGAATCAAGAGCATTACCTAAAATTAAAGAAATTCGTGCATATTTCATGGGCGGCGCGACCGCAGAAAAAGGCAGTGGCGGTGCGGATTATCATGACCAGCAGGAAAAACACTGGATCGACGATAAAGTCTGTACGCCAATGAGTAAATATAAAGAATATGAACAATCCCGACAGTCATTCGGTATTAACGTATTGGGTACGCTGGTAGTTGAAATAGAAGCCGACAATGGCGTCACCGGTTTTGCGGTGTCTACGGCGGGTGAAATGGGGTGTTTTATTGTCGAAAAACATCTCAACCGTTTTATTGAAGGACGCTGTGTCTCAGAAATCAAACTGATCCACGACCAGATGATGCGCTCCACGATGTTCTACGCCGGCAGCGGCGGTCTGGTGATGAATACGATTTCCTGCGTCGACCTGGCGCTGTGGGATCTGTTCGGTAAATGTGCGCAACTGCCGGTGTATAAACTGCTCGGCGGCGCAGTGCGCGATGAAATCCAGTTCTATGCCACGGGTTCACGTCCGGATCTGGCCAAAGAGATGGGCTTCATCGGCGGCAAAATGGTGACGCATTTTGGCCCGCATGATGGCGACCACGGCGTACGTGAAACGGCTGCTATGGTGGCGGATATGCGCGAGAAATGCGGCCCGGATTTCTGGCTGATGCTTGACTGCTGGATGTCGATGGACGTTAATTTCGCTACCAAAGTGGCGCATGCCTGTGCGCCGTATAACCTCAAATGGATTGAGGAATGTCTGCCGCCCCAACAGTATGACGGTTACCGCGAAATCAAACGCAACGCGCCAGCCGGGATGATGGTCACCACCGGTGAACACCACGGCACGCTGGAGTCTTTCCAGACGTTGTCAGAAACCGGCGTCGATATCATGCAGCCTGACGTGGGCTGGTGTGGCGGGCTCACCACCTTGCTGGAAATCGCCGCCATCGCCAAGGCGAAAGGGCAATTAGTGGTGCCGCACGGTTCCTCCATGTATTCACATCATGCGGTGATTACCTTCACCAATACGCCTTTCAGCGAGTTCCTGATGACTGCACCTGAGGCTGACCACACCCGTGCGCAGTTTGCGCCAATCCTGCTTAATGAGCCGGTGCCGGTGAACGGACGTATTCATAAATCGGTACTGGATAAACCGGGATTCGGGGTGGAATTAAATCCTGAGTGCAAATTAACCCGCCCATATCAGCATTAATTTCTGCGACAGATTA
>Ga0256410_1003046_pt1 | contig 10567 bp, 10 predicted proteins | sample PhyWR1_FD_185983 | JGI IMG/M metagenome (GOLD analysis project Ga0256410, IMG submission 185983) | Leaf surface microbial communities from wheat plants in UC Gill Tract Community Farm, Albany, California, United States - DLSL W.R1 | ecosystem: Host-associated > Plants > Phyllosphere >... | reverse complement strand
CAGATCGTCGTTGTCTTTGCGGATGGCAACACCAGATTCCTGACGTGAGAACGGCTCACCGGCAACGGCCAGCGTGTCTTTGGTTTTCTTCACCAGATCCAGCGCGGCCAGGCGGTCGACCAGGATCGCATCAATACGGCCCACGCGCAGATCCTGATATTTAGTCGGGTCATCATCATAGGTGCGGATATCCACGCCCTGCACGTTCTGGCGCAGCCACTCTTCGTAGTTGGTCCCGAGACCGACACCCACTTTTTTACCTTTCAGGTCCGCGGCGGTTTTGATCGTGCCTTCGTTACCTTTCTTCACCAGCGCCTGAATACCTGACACGGTATACGGCGTTGAGAAATCATATTTCTTTTTACGTTCATCAGAAATGGTGACCTGGTTAATCACCACATCAATACGTTTGGAATCCAATGAGGCCAACATGCCGTCCCATTTGGTAGGTTTCAGCGACGCTTTCACCCCCAGATGTTTCGCCAGTTCTTCGGCAAACTCAACTTCAAAGCCGGTCAGCTTGCCATCGTCACCCTGGAAACTGAACGGTGGATAGGTTCCTTCCAGCCCAACCAGCAGCGTGCCGCGCTCTTTCACTTTATTCAGTAATCCTTCGGCCGCGAACGTTTTCACGCTCATTCCCGCGACCAGCGCCACAGCCATTACGCCCATCAGCGCCTGACGACCCAGAAGTGCTAATTTCATAAATACCCCGATATAGTGGTTTTTTGAGTAGTGTAAGGCTTTCGCCTTTGGCGTCAAAGGCGAGTCCGCTACATCTTATTCAATTTTAATATATATCAGAAGTCGCTTCGGCGTAGACTTTCTGCGTGACCGCACCCGGCAAATGCGCTTTATATTGCGCGTATTTACGCAGCGCGATGCGATAGTTATTGGTGCTGGTTGCAGGCAACCACGGTTCCAGGTTTTCATCCATGTAACCGGTTTTCAGCAGATCGCGGGAGATATTTTGTACCGTCAGATGTTGCCCCAGACGACGCAGACGCACGACGTATTCGCGCACGGTCCCGTGACTCATCTCGGTTTGCTCAAAGAGGAATTGTTTGAAGCCGATAATATCGAAAAAGTCGCTCTGCTCTTTGCAATGCAGATCGCCACAAAAACGACACAAAGCGACCCACTCCTGCTGCTCTTCACGCCACGCGGATTCATCCATCAGGGTATCGAGACGGGAGATCGCAATTTTATTGACGATTTCGCCACGACGAACCAGCGTGATACGGTCAAGCAGCTTATTGCAGTGTGCACAATGAGTCTGGCTGTGTTTAAAGTCTTTTAGGTAGCGGCTTAAAGGCCGTCTTTTAGATTGCTGCACCGTCATGATAACTCCTGGTTGTCAATACGTTGTGCGGCATTTTTCGGGCGAATGACTCGCCTATAACTTACCCAGTTTGGTACGTAAGCGTTTAATGGCCTGGCTGTGCAACTGGCTCACCCTGGACTCCCCCACTTCCAGAACCGCGCCGATCTCCTTAAGATTCAGCTCTTCCTGGTAATAGAGGGTTAACACCAACTGCTCACGTTCAGGCAATGCTTCAATCGCATCCATTACGCGTTGGCGTAAATTACCTTCCAGTAATTGGTGTAACGGGTTTTCGTGCTGATTTTCATCAGTCACCAGTTCAACACTATCGCCATGCTCTTCACGCCACTCATCATAAGAGAAGAGCTGGCTGTTATTAGTATCAAGCAACATCTGACGATAATCCTGAACCGCGATCCCGAGACGCTCCGCCACTTCAGTTTCTGTCGCGTTTCGTCCCAGCTCTTGTTCCAGTTGCCCTATAGCATGTGCCACTTCGCGGGCATTGCGGCGAACACTTCGCGGTACCCAGTCACGGCTACGCAGTTCGTCCAGCATCGCACCACGAATACGCTGTACTGCGTAAGTCGTAAATGCCGTTCCTTGCAGAGCGTCATACCGATCCACTGCATTCAGTAGACCAATACCGCCCGCCTGTAGCAGGTCGTCCAATTCAACACTCGCTGGCAATCGCACCTGGAGGCGCAATGCTTCGTGACGCACCAGCGGGACATAACGCTGCCACAGCGAGTGTTTATCCATTACACCATCAGCGGTATAGAGTGTATTCACGATAAACAGCCCTGCGTTAATTGAGTTATCGGCATGATTATCCAATTCTGGAGGGGTTTTAATCGGGTGAATAGTGGGTGAAATGAGGGGTTATTTGAAGGGTAATGTAAAAAAGAGGAGTGCCCGACTAATAGCCGGGCGACAAAGTGATTGTCCGGGTTAATGTTTTTAACAAATCGTAGCCATCCCAGTGCAGTGTAAATTCCATCGTTTGGCCCACTGCAACTATTCGATCAACACCTTTTGGCGCCGTGTTATGAATAAACTGCTTAATGTTATTTTCTGTTAAACCCAACGTTGCGACCGTTTGGCATTTTTCACCGCAAACGGGCGCGATTTCACTAATATCATTGACCAGCCACTCATAAAAAAGTCCGCTGCCATGATGATTTTCCAGCATGTCCTGCGTCACCTTTTCCGCTTCTACCCTGAAAATATGCCGCGTTGCTGATGGGATATATTTTAATTCAGGGCTAAGCGCCGCGCGCTCACAATAATCAGCCAACGTTTTCACCACAGAAACCGCTTCTGGCGCAGGTTTGTCGCGTAAATAAGTCTCAAATTTAGCCCAAAATAACGCGCGAGCTTCAGCCTTTTGCTCACCTAACCATACTACCAATTTTGGTGAGGTACAGGCCTGTTGATCGGTTAATAATGTGTCGTTATAAAAGTTTTGCGCAATGCGCTGCTTATTGTCGGCGGCGATATAAGCATCAGCCTGAATAACAGCAATGGAATAGCGATCGGCAAAAGCAATATCGACTGCACGTGCGGACATGGGTGACTGACGAATTAATGCGATGGTTTTATCGCCCCCCCAAATCATACGTTCCGGACACATCGCAGAGAGTGCGTGATTAATTTCTGGCTCATGCCCATATTGCACCAGACAAATCAATTCGCGTATCGCAACATGATGTTCAAGCGTCTGGTTAAGCGCCTGGCAAATAATATCCACCTGAACAAAAGGTTTCGAGGGCAGCCGCACGACGTTGGCATTTCCGGTCAGTAATCCAGCAAACAAAGAGTAAGCAAAATTGACGGCAACGTTGGATGGCGCAATATGAAACGTAATACCTCTACCCAGCAACAATTCATTATAGGCGTGCGCTTTTTTCATTTGTTCCAGCGCCGCTTTCCGACACCAGAATGCCAGGGAAATAACATCGCTATGTGGGCGTGCCTGCGGTTCCGTAAGCAAAATTTTTGAGACGGATTGCAAAAACGCGATCACGTCCGGGTCAAATGGAATACGCGGCTGAACGGCGCGCATCTGCTCCAGCACCTGTTCGTTGCCTACCCGATAACGCAACGTTTTAAAAATCGGCGGCATAGGTATCACTGCATCCTCTTATTTCTGCATTTTTAAGTCGACCGATAATACGAAAATACTTTCCGGCTCTGCCGCGCGAACAATCATCCTCGCCCAGCACAACCCCTTCATCTTCCGTCAACAATGAATGCCCAGGATAAGATTCCGGGAGCGTCGAGAGCACCTGGATAATACCTGGCTTACCGTGCGGACACATTAAGAGATAGAGAACACAGGTGATAAAAGTGATACGCCTTTAGGAGACCAGTATCTTTCCTCATGATTATGACTTCATATCTTTCGACACACCTTTTGTGAAACTTAGCTGCAAAGAAAGAGAGCTGAAAAGCGTATTGGCATCAATATAGCGCCAACAAAACCTAAAAGAAGGGATGATTTTCGATATTCGAAAGAGAGAGGGTTGTCGTAATTAAATAAAGCAAAAACAGGCAAAAAAATAGGCTGCTGTTTCCAGCAACCTTTCTGAATATTCTGCGAAATTAACGCAGCAGAGACAGCATCGCCTGAGGAACCTGGTTTGCCTGAGACAGTACAGAAGTACCAGCCTGCTGCAGGATCTGCGCGCGAGACATGTTAGAAACTTCGGTAGCGTAGTCAGCGTCCTGGATACGGGACTGAGCAGCAGACAGGTTGCTGATAGAGTTGTTCAGATTGTTGATGGTAGATTCGAAACGGTTTTGAAGTGCACCCATATTTGCACGAGCACCGTCAACCTTTTCAATAGCGGCATCTACCAAATCGATCAAACCGGTCGCTTCAGCATGACTCGTGATTGTAGCGTCCGGATCAAGGCCTAGTCCGTCTGATGTAGCATCGATCAGGGTAGTCGTAGTGATGTCGATTACACTAGAGGCGGATTCGGTATCAGCACCAACCTGGATTTTCAGAGCATCAGTCCGTCCATCATTAAGTAATTTTTTTCCGTTGAAGTTAGCAGATGCAGCAATACGATCGATTTCACTGAGACGCTGTGTAATTTCAGTACTGATAGAGACGTAGTCAGTGGTGTCGTTAGTATCGTTCGCAGCCTGAACAGACAACTCACGGATACGCTGTAAGTTGGAGTTGATCTCGTTCAGGTTACCTTCAGCAGTCTGAATCAGAGAGATACCGTCGTTGGCGTTACGTGCTGCCTGAGTCATCCCTTTAACCTGAGAGGTCATACGGTTTGCAATCGCCTGGCCAGCAGCATCATCTTTAGAGCTGTTGATACGCAGACCAGAAGACAGACGCTCGATAGCGGTACCCAGGGAAGACTGAGATTTGTTCAGGTTGTTCTGAGTAGTCAGGGACAACAGGTTAGTATTGATAACTGCCATGATTAAATTCCTTCAAATTGATTTTTAGGGTCGGTGTCTAACACTCACGGCGTCTCTCACCGTCAACAAGGTTATCGACGGGTCTGAAAAAGACTTTAGAAAATATCTGAGGATTTTTTTAATCACTTGTTTTTAAAGAAATTGTTTTTTTCATTCTTGCTTTCCGCATTCCTTTTAGGCGTTCAAAATCTCGCCTCCGGTGCTTTCATATTGCCCTCTTTATTACAGGTCGATCGTGGCATTGAAATGTCATAACGAACGTTATGCTTATATAAGCATCCGTTTGAGGGGGTAATTCGACGATTTATTTTTTTGGGCTTACCGTAAACTTTTCCGCTTCATGGCCGATATAAGTCTGAAACTACCATTGACAAGGAACAATGTATGGCGACTATCAGTAACCTCGGCGTCGGTATGCCTGGGCTGTCAGACCTGTACGATAAGTTACAGGCTGCGGAAGAGACAAAACTAACGGCGATCGCCAAGCAGAAGACCACTTACGATGCGCAGATTACCGGTTACGGCAAATTACAAAGCTCCCTGACCACTCTGCAAACCGCTGCGGCTAAGCTGGCTAACACTGATACCTGGAACTCAACGACGGTTACCAGCACCAATACCGCGTTCGCTGCCACTACCTCAGCAAATGCTAACGTTGGCGAGTTTACGATTAACGTCAGCAAGATTGCTAAAGGCCAGGTTCTGACGACAGTGCCAGGCACCATTGATAGCAATACGAAACAGCTAGGCGGCACCACAGCGGATAACACCCGTACCATTACCATCACCCAGGCTGGCGCTGACAGCAAACCGATGACGGTGAAACTGGCAGACGGTGATACGTCTCTGAATGGTATTGCTAAAGCGATTAACGCAGCCAACGGCGGCGTGACCGCAAGCGTAGTGAAAGCCGATAACGGTGATTACCGCTTGATGCTGTCTTCCAAAACCACCGGTACTGATTCGAATATGACGGTATCAGTGACGGGTGATGACACGCTGAACCACGTGATTGGCAGCGCTGCCCTGAACGAGCAGGTTAAATCGCAGAATGCCGTTGTGAACGTTAACGGTATCAACATCATTCGTCAGAGCAATGTTATCAACGACGCGATGCCAGGGGTGACCTTAACCCTGAAAGCGCAAAGCACAGCAGATGAAACGCTGTCAGTCACTCGCTCAACCGACGATAACAAAAAAGCTATTACCGACTGGGTAAGCGCCTACAACGCGTTGCAATCAACGATTGCTTCTCTGACCAAATACTCACCTCCTGCGACGGGCGCTACAGAACAGAATTCCAGCAATGGCGTATTGATGGGTGACAGCACTATCAGGGGAGTACAGTCCGATCTTCGCTCTTTATTGACCAATGTCCAGAGTGGATCTTATGCCATTATGGCGCAGTTGGGCATTACCCAGGATCCGTTAAAAGGTGCTGATGGCGCGGCTGGGAATCTGAAGATTGATGACAAGAAGCTGACCCAGGTGTTAGCAGATAACCCAGCTGGCGTGCAGGCATACTTTGTTGGTGACGGCAAAACGACCGGTTTCGCGACCCAAATGAATAACAAACTGACCGATATGCTCAGCACCTCCGTCGGCAAAGAAGGGGTTATTCAAAATGCGAAAGATGGTATTAACGCGTCACTGAAATCCATCGGCAAGCGTTATGAAGCGATGGAACTCACCATTGATGCCACGATGGCGCGCTATAAAAAACAATTTAGTGATTTAGATGCCCTGGTCACCAAATTTAACGGTACCGCCAGCTATCTGACTCAACAGTTCAGCAATAAGTAGTAGAAGAGAAAGGAACCACTATGTATAGCAAATCTGGTGTACAGGCCTATCAGAAGGTAGGTGTTGAATCTGCCGTCTTAAGTGCCAGCCCGCATCAGTTGGTTGTCATGCTATTTGATGGTGTCCACAGCGCGCTTGTTCGAGCGCGCCTGTTCCTTGAGCAGGGTGATATCCCTGCTAAAGGAGAAGCGCTATCGAAAGCCATTAATATTATCGACAATGGACTTAAAGCCGGGCTGAACATGGATGTCGGGGGCTCGCTTCCCCATAATCTTTCAGCACTTTACGACTATATGGTACGCCGTTTGTTGCACGCTAACCTGCGTAACGACGTCGAGGCTATCGTTGAAGTTGAAGCACTGCTGCTCAATATTTCCGACGCCTGGAAGCAAATCAACCCAGGTTTTCCTCCCACGCAGGATCAATTTTGATGAACGACTCCAGCTTATCCCTAAAAAAGTGGCATGCACTTTCTGCGCTTAGCAATACCATGCTGAGCCTTGCTCAATCCGGGAAATGGGATGAGCTTATTGAACAGGAGGTAGCCTACGTTTCGCTGGTAGAAAAGATCAGCATTACCCCTTTCCCGCCTGACAGTAAGCATATACAGGAACAGGCAATGGTGATGCTGAACAATGTGCTGCAGAATGAAATGACATTGAAAACTCTGCTGCAGGAACGGATGGATGAACTGCACGGTTTGATGGCCCAGACCGGCAAGCAGAAAAATGTGAATATTACCTATGGAAGGCTTTCCGGTAACGTTTTGTTTCCCGGTGAGATCAATCAGTAATCCACATTAGCGGTTTATGATCCATACTCCAGAGATTCGCCGATAACGGCCTCTGGAGCACGGAAGATGAAAAATCCCACGCTATTACAATGTTTTCACTGGTATTACCCCACCGGCGGTGAATTGTGGCCGGAAGTGACTGCCCTGGCTCCCAATCTTAATGAAATCGGCATCAATATGATTTGGCTGCCCCCCGCCTACAAAGGCGCATCGGGCGGTTATTCAGTTGGCTACGACTCGTACGATTTGTTCGACCTCGGTGAATTTGATCAAAAAGGCTCTGTTGCCACCAAATATGGTGATAAGGCCCAATTGCTTGAAGCCATCGCGGCGTTAAAAAGTAATGACATTGCAGTGCTGCTGGACGTGGTGGTGAATCACAAAATGGGTGCGGACGAAAAAGAGCCCATCCGTGCGCAGCGCGTGAATGAGCAGGACCGGACCCAGATCGACGATGAAGTCATCGAATGCGAAGCCTGGACCCGCTACACCTTCCCTGTCCGCGGCGGTCAGTATTCTCAGTTTGTCTGGGATTTCAAATGCTTTAGCGGCATTGATCATATCGAAAACCCGAACGAGGACAGCATCTTTAAAATCGTCAATGATTACACTGGCGAAGGCTGGAACGATCAGGTCGATAATGAGTTGGGTAATTTCGACTATTTGATGGGCGAAAACATTGATTTTCGCAATCATGCCGTGACGGAAGAGATCAAATACTGGGCACGTTGGGTCATGGAACAGACCCAGTGTGACGGTTTTCGACTCGATGCCGTCAAACATATCCCCGCCTGGTTCTATAAAGAGTGGATCGAACATGTCCAGGAAGTCGCGCCAAAACCGCTGTTTATCGTGGCAGAATACTGGTCCCACGAAGTCGACAAATTGCAGCAATACATTGAGCAGGTCGAAGGCAAAACCATGCTGTTCGACGCCCCGCTGCAAATGAAATTCCATGAAGCGTCTCGCCAGGAACGTGACTATGACATGAGCCAGATTTTCACCGGTACGCTGGTTGAAGCCGATCCGTTCCACGCGGTGACGCTAGTGGCCAACCATGACACCCAACCCCTTCAGGCATTAGAGGCCCCGGTCGAATCCTGGTTCAAACCCCTCGCCTACGCATTAATCCTGCTGCGCGAAAACGGTGTACCCAGCGTGTTTTACCCCGATCTCTTTGGCGCAAGCTACGAAGACACGGGCGGCGACGGCGAAACTTATCCTATCGAAATGCCGATTATCGAACAGCTGCACGAGCTGATCCTCGCCCGTCAACGCTTTGCCCATGGGGTGCAAACGCTCTATTTTGATCATCCAAACTGTATTGCGTTCAGCCGCAGCGGCACGGATGAAGAGCCAGGCTGTGTGGTGGTGTTGTCTAACGGTGATGAGGGCGAAAAAGTGATCTGTCTGGGCGAGAATTACGGCAATAAGAGCTGGCGTGATTTCCTCGGCAACCGTGAAGAGACGGTAACTACCGCCGCAGATGGCGAGGGCACGTTCACCTGTAACGGCGGCAGCGTGAGTATCTGGGTGATGGAGGATGTGCTGTAAGGGATGAGATTTTGTTTGCCGGGTAAGGCAGCGTTGCCACCCGGCACACACGTTATGGCAAGGTGCTTTCGAGAGGATTTTTAGTCAGGTATTGCGCGCATTCCACCGTTGGACGGTCGACGCGTTGTAATTCCATACCATCATATTCCAGGGTATTGCCTTCACGTTCCAGATGATAAATATCCAGTTTGCGCGTGACGTTATAGAAATCATCTGAGCGCAGCATGATTTTACCTGGCACAGCCACCACGCGCTGCCACTGACGACAATCCAGCGTGTCGCCCTCTTCCGTCACCACAAGCGTTGCAATCGCCTGCGGACTCACCATTTTGCTTTGCGGCCCTGTCGACTGCCAGTAACCCGCCAGATGTGCAGGGACCGGATGTTTAATCACTTCCCGATAATTATCGACCTGCACACAACCGGTCAACGCCAGCAGCGCGCCAACCATCACTATTTTTTTCATCATCTTTCCTGCCTGCGAAGAAAAAAATATTGTGGCATTAAAGCGTTAAAGCTGCCAGCGCAAGATTCTGAATGCGTAGCAAGGACTACACCTGCATCGACATCATTTCCTGATAAGCCGTAACCAGCTTATTTCGTACCTGGATGCCCATCTGTAAAGAGACAGACGATTTTTGCAAATCGGTCATTACGTCGTTCAAAGCCACGCCAGGTTCGCCGAGAGTGAACTTCTCCGCCTGCGTGCGCGCAGCGTTTTGCGTATTGCTGATGCGATCGAGAGCGGCGTGCAGCTGTCCTGCAAAGCTGATTTCCGGCTGTGTGTCCGCCACGCTAGTATTACGGGCCGTCATCGCCGTTGCCTGCAACTGACTGATCACCCCTTCAATGCCCTGTATTGCCATGACTCTCCCCTGGATGGTTTTTTATCAGCGGCAAGACTAGCACCTTGTCAATAAGATAATGCCGCTAAATAGCGTTAAAAAAACGGGTTATTTGACGCATAGAAAATCTCAATTCATCAAATAATGGCGGGGCCATAAATATGGGCCTTTTGTCGTGTTTGCCGACCCGGGAGTCATTTTGTTTCTTTACACAAATAACGTAATCCACATTGAGCCGCGAGGTGCGCTATGACTGCAACAGCAGCAACTGCATCGCAAAATAAATCGCTCGAGTGGATGAACCGCCTGCGTGCGAACCCTAAAATCCCATTGATCGTGGCTGGCGCCGCGGCTATTGCGATTCTCGTTGCGATGGTCTTATGGGCGAAAAGTCCCGACTACCGCACCTTGTATAGCAACGTGTCCGATCAGGATGGCGGGGCTATCGTCACGCAGTTGACCCAATTGAATATTCCTTATCGTTTCGCTGATAACGGCGGAGCGATTGAAGTCCCTGCAGATAAAGTTCACGAACTGCGTTTACGTCTTGCTCAGCAAGGCCTGCCGAAAGGCGGTGCGGTCGGATTTGAACTGCTGGATCAGGAAAAGTTCGGTATCAGTCAGTTTAGCGAGCAGATCAACTACCAGCGTGCGCTGGAAGGCGAACTGGCGCGCACCATTGAAACGCTGGGTCCGGTTAAAACCGCTCGCGTGCATTTGGCTATGCCAAAACCGTCTCTCTTCGTGCGCGAGCAGAAGAATCCATCCGCATCGGTGACCGTCACTCTTGAACCGGGCCGCGCG